>Ga0257115_1002179_pt1 | contig 12037 bp, 15 predicted proteins | sample SI112_100mmetaG_FD_194465 | JGI IMG/M metagenome (GOLD analysis project Ga0257115, IMG submission 194465) | Marine microbial communities from Saanich Inlet, British Columbia, Canada - SI112_100m | ecosystem: Environmental > Aquatic > Marine > Inlet | place: Canada: British Columbia | collected...
AATTATTTATAACTTTTATTTTTTTGAGTGTGTATTATGTTTCAGCTTCTTCATCATCTAATTCAGCGATCGCATCATCAATTTCTTCATCTGAAATATCATCGATTTCTTCATCTGAAATATCATCGATTTCTTCATCTGAAATATCATCGATTTCTTCACCTGAATTATCATTAAAAGATTGACTTGCAACCGCAACCTTTTCTTGCTCTAAAGCATCACCCATCTTACTATTCATAATTTCGGCAAATGTAGGCCCCGCGTTCGCGAAATCCTGATTAGCTACATTATTAATTAGGTCTTCAATGTTAGTCATAATATACTCCTATTCTTGACTGTCTTCTTCATCATCATTATCTATCTCTCCAGAAGATTTCTCTTTTGCTATTTGATCTTGCATATTCTTAATATCGTCATCACCCAGATGTAAGACGTTTTTCAATATGTATTCTTTAGAGAAAAACTCTCCAACATATTGCTGCATATTATCAAGAGTTTGCAATCTGTTTTGAAGCAACTCAGCATCTTTTAATTCTGAGAAATGATTATCACGTGTATAGTCTACTACTATAGATGTCTGCCATTTATTCCAATCTTCTTCTGTAATAATTTGCTTCATAACAAGTTGCTTTTTTAATATATCTGTAAGTAGAGAAGAAAACCGCCTTCTTAATTTATCAATGAATTTCTGAAATTTAACTTCATCTCTATTAATCTCTGTAGATCTTCCTAATGAAAATTGAGATTCTTGTTCTAACCTATTAATAGGTACGTTAAGTGAGCGATAAAGACGTTTTTGGAAATAAACAACATCATCAATTTGTCCGAGGTTCTCACCTCCTGGAAGTGTAGATATTTCTGTTCCTCTTCCACCTTCTCTCCGAGGTAACCAGAAATCTTCGAGCATTGACATATGCTTGCGATCATCTCTAATCTTTCCTGTGTCCGCATCATATACTAGTTTATTACGGTAGCGAGCCATAATATCTTTCATATATGTTTCAGCTTTACCCCGTGGAAGATTTCCTACATCTATATAAAAAATTCTGCGCTCTGGTGCTCTCGATAGTCTATAAATGACTAGAGAGTCTTCCATCATTCGCAATTGATTAATTGGTTTTAAAGCTTTTTGTAAATGAGATACAACTTTTTTTCTATCAATATCTAATAGACCTGATGTAACATAAGATACAGAATCACTGGAAAGCTTTATTCCTTGATTGCCTATATTGCCTCCAGGTTTTTCTTGGTACACATAAAATTCATTTACTTTTTCTACTAAAGTAGCCCCTGTAGCCGGATCTTTTTTCTTTTTTACTTCTTTTACTTTACGAATTTTAGTAGAGTCAATAGGTCTTATTTCTTGAATACCTGATTTAAGGTTATTCTCATCTACTACAAGGTGATGATATACTCTGCCATCAATATACCATCTCTTAAAAATATCATACCCTAAGTCTGTAAATTTTAACATAGAACATATATTTTGAAATTCTTCGTTTATTATATTTTTTAATTGATCACTTAAATCTTCTACTTTATCTAAAACTAAGTTAACAGGTGATTGATTTTCACTTGTAATAATTGATTCATTAACAATATCTTCAATAGCAGCATCTACCTCAGGGTGCGTTGCTACAGCTCGATATTGTCTTATTGTTTGTAAATTGTCTTTAGAATGATCACCTTCCCCGAGATTCACATATGTCCCATAATGTGCACCTGCAGCTGTTACATATCCTGCACCATCTTCATCAACAGGTGGTACAATAGATTGTATCTTTTCTGCATTTCTACTTTGAGCTCTTTTTATTTCAAACCCAAATATTCTAAGTCCGTCAGATTCAGCCATTTTTATTCCTAATAGTATTAAAGAGGGGCTGTTTTAGCCCCTCTTAATATTTATAATGTTAAGAAGTAGTTTTTGCTTCCCAGTATTGTACTTGGAATTCAACAGAAAATCTTTCAATCTCATCACTAGCACTATAAGCTAGATCAATTGCAGAGACAGCTGTTGGGAAACAACCTCTAAAATTATATGTCTTAATTGTATCACCGCTTTTATCTAGCTGATCTACAATTAAGTCTGCTTCATAATCTACAGGGTTTGTAAGCCCGGTATTTGCACTATGGCCATTCATACCGTTCATCCAACGCTCCATAGCATCTCTCACATTAAAATCTGTGTCGTTAATAATAGTGGGTGTCCATACATCAAATGTACGATCACCAGCCATTTTTAATTGACGACCACGAAAAGGTACAATTATTGTACCTAATGTAGAAGCAGGTAATTGAGCTGCTTCACATAAGAACGATGTTAATTCTACATCGCCATTAGCATATCCTGGAAAGTTGATTGTCGCCTTAAATAGATTTGGGCGCGCTCCACCTCCGCGGATTTTTGCTTTGAACTCATCTACACCTAATACTGCCATTTTTTATCTCCTTATACCTGTAATCCAGCGACTTCTTCGAAGTCTACACCAGATCTAACAGCTACAAAGTTGAGAGTGATGTAGTTAATTGACCGTGCAGGTTTGATAAAGAGGCTCGCCACGAACTCATTTCTATCAATAATTGCTGCAGTGTTGTTTGTTTCGTCACAAACAACTCTGAAGTCTGTAATACCGCGTCTACCTTTAATCTCTCTCAAGAATGGTTCTACAATATTTACAAACTCAGCTCTAGTAAACTCATCATTCAGTTCGAATAGTGTGTTTCTAGCTGCCAAAGCAACTGCTCGCTCAACAACATTGAATAGACGACGAACATTGATTCGATCAAATGCACTAGGTCTGTTCAAGTGTGTTTTATCACCGTACAACAAGATACCCTGTCCTGGTAGATTAGCAATTGGGTTAATACCTGCTTTATAGAGTGTGTCTCTTTCAGCTTTAGTTGGTGTGTGAGCTAGCCCAGTTACACCAAGGTATGCTCCGCGTCTTGAGCCTGCTGGTGAGAACCATGGCGCTGTATCAGCATCTGAAGCTGCCATAATACCTGCAGTTGAACTAGCAGCTGGAATATGAATAAACTTATCATTATACTTATCATATACCTTAAGCCAGTTATTATCTACAAACAAGTATGAGCTATATGTGTAATCACTTGTATCAGTTACAGTTGTGCTTACTGGGGTTGACTGATTAACAACAGACTCCCTAGCAGGTGATGATACAACTACACAGTCTTTTCTAGTTGTGCCTGCAGTAGCAACCATATCATTTACTATTGCTTTTTGAGCTGCATTTGTTGACATGCCAGGTGCAATCATAAAGTCTAATGAGATTATGTCTTTATCATTAAACACATCCAGAGCTGTTTGAATGTCTCCTGCAGAAACTGCGGCACCATTGTTACCGCTGGTAAGTGAATAAGCACCATTTTTTGTACCACTGGAACTAATAACTCCATTCATTCTAATATAATTAGAAGATCTGTTAATAACTTCTTTTTCATAGTTAGAAGATCCGTCTGCATTTACAGCTGTAGATGTGCTGGATACAAAGGGATATCTTTCTAATACAGTGCCTGCAGTTCCTGTAATAACACCGTCTTCATCTGTGACAAGAACGTGTCGCTCATCAGAGCCTGTAGGAGCCCCATCAAAATGTGCTGCAAAGTTACCAGCAAGTGCACTATCAGCTGCCCACTTACCACTGTCAATCATTTCTACTTTAAGAGAGTTACCAAAAGTGCCCGGATATTTTGCAAAAACAATTCCTGTGTGAGTACCACTATCCCACGCCTCATCATTTTTGATTAAACTTGCAGTTGCACTGGCTCCTGAGTCTGCATCGTTTACTGCGTTCCTAGCAGCTGAATCAACTGCTCTTGAAACCTGTAATGAATTTGAATATCTTAAAAAATTTGCTGCAGTCAAAAAATCTACAGCAAAGGAGTCATTGGGTGAACCAAACGTAGAGGCAAGAGTAGATTCATTATCTACTAATATAGCCTGTTCGCATGGGCCCCAACGAAACGCTCCAGCAAATGCCCCAGTTGTAGACTGTACATTAGGCACACCGCCTGTAAGATCTACTTCCTTGACAACAATAGCTGGAGATTCGGATGGTACGCCTATCGCCATTTTATTTCCTTTTCCATTAATCGAATTATATGTTTACATTATACGGAATTCAATTACAAGTATTTATAATTAATTAAATTTAGTGAATACCCTACAATTGTTCAAAAGGGGTAGTCTGCCAATAATCTTGTTGCTCTTCTAATTCTGCATTAGCTATACCGTCATCGATAAACCCAAATGGTAACACATCTTCTTCTATCTGATTCATTTGTTGTTGGTATAATACTCTTTTTATATCAACATCTGTTAATTGTGTAAAATAATCACCTGTTGCAAAATATCCAAATAAAACTAGATTCATCATTAAATCATCATGGTTACCATCAGCAGCTTCATATGACTGGCCTCTAGCCACAAAAGTACTGCATTCTATAATAGTGTTTTCATCTACAATTTCTAATTTTTTTTCTTCAAGAATATCTTTAATACCAGAACAACCAATACGTTTTACTTTGCGATTCATTTCTATTCCGAGTCTATTTGACTTAACGGTTGATTCAACAAATAAATTTTCATACTCTAAATCATAATATAAACCATTGCACACTAGTGTACCTTGGTCATTAGATTCAACTACTACCCAGGCATCATTGTAGATTTTTGCATACTTATATATAATATTAGGGAAGAGCAATGGAGAGATAAAATTATTGCGATATACAGCTACCTGTTTAAAAGGTCTTGTGCTAATATCGATTAAATTAAAAGTACTATAGTCCTGTCCTCTTCCTTTAGAAACATCAACAGTCATCACATACTGATGATCCTTTTCTGGTTCTTTATAGACCCAGACGCTATTACCTTCTATTAATTTTAAAGGTGATTTTGATCTAAAGTTCATAAGCGTTTCTGCGTTTATAAGTGTATTACCTGTCCCAAAGAACGTATTGCCAAATTCTTGATCAAACTGCAATTGAGACGTATTAGCAATAGTTTGTTCTTTCCATTTTTTATCTCTACTTGGAACATCCCACCAATCTACTCTAAAGGGGTTATATTCATTAACTCCTTGTATAGCCCCTTCCCATATTTTATGAAACTGATTACCTATTCCATTAGCTGTAGAAGTAATAATAACCTTTGTTTGTTCACCAGATGAAATAACAGGGTATGTAGATGTGTAAAACCCAGCAGCATTTTCAACAAATGCAAACTCGTCAAGATACAAAAGATTTACAGACATGCCACGAATTGAAGACCCGGAGGTAGCTGCTGATACTATTCGACTATTATTTGAAAATTCTATCGATCTTTTGTTAAGGGCTTTGCATCCAGGTTGTAAGAAAAATGGAAGATTTTCTAACATCAATGTTACTCTTCCAAGCATTTCTTGCGCAGTAGCTCCCTTGTTAGCCAAAATAGCTACCACTTTTTCTGGATGAAAGACTGCAAACCATAGAAGATATGCTACTGCAGAAATAGATTTACCTGATTGCCGACAAGCAAGAACTATACTAAATCTATTATCAGTAAAGTGTTTGAACATCTTTTTTTGATAAGGGTATAATTCAAACGGCACTAACCCATGATCCACGTGAATAATTTTACAATATTCAGATGCAAAATACCATGGATTTTTCAAACATTTTCTATATTCATTAACTTCATGCTTAGTAAAGTTATGAACTATGCCGTCTCTTTTAATATTTGCGTTACCAAGATAAGTATCATTCATCTTTCTTGTAGTCACTAATGTCAACTATTTTTTCCTCATCATGTTGTAAAAGCATTCGCTGCAATTCACTAGTTGAACCAATAAACACATTATTTGTGGTTTGACCTGAAAGCTCTGCAAGCTTATCTTCTTTATTAAAATCTTTTTTCTTTTTATGAAGATCCATTAGAGATCCATTTATATCTCCAACATTCTTCATCATACCTGATAATACTTCAAATGCTCTAGGGTGTTCAGTAGCGCGTGCTACTTCCATCATGTCTTCTAAAGCTTCAGATCCTTTAGTTAGAAGATCGTGGTATATTTGTCTTGAGTATTCGAAATCATTATCAGCTGTTTGTTTATCATCTGCCATTGTTATGCACTATCAAAATCAAATAAGTAATTATAATCTGCTGAGTCAAGATAACTAAAATCACTATCCGCAGAAACGTTAAACGGATTAGGCCTTGTTCTAAACTTAGCTACTTGCAAATCTGAGTCTACTAGTCCCCTATTCTGTTCATATATATTTGTAAGAGCCGTTCTAATTACATTGCTATTTGTAATAGACCCATAAAAATTAACTCTCATTTCAAACGTAAGAGTATATAATATAGTTCTTCTTACCTCTAAAGGTGATTCATAATCATCAGAAAAATCTACACTAGATAATGCGATCGGCATATCTTCTTTTATATCTGGATAACCATCTATTGGCTTTATAGTTAAAGTGTATTGGGGGTTAAAAGTAGGTAGAATTTGCTCTACAATTTGCAATGCGTCATCTTGGTTTTTAGCATATATGCTTAATTGAAATCCAATATTATATGGTACAAAACTATAAAACTTTTTTCTGGACCCATATCCTAAACCAGCTTGAGTAAAACTATTTGTTTTTTGTAGTTGCCTCCCTTGATCATATTGTATAGATATAATCTCAAACGACATTCTAGGAAGTTTAATAGCTACTTGGCTACTTGCATCAAGATCTGGATTTGTCCTAATCCGATCTAAAAATTTCCTCTGAGGCCCATAAGATAATGGTACCTTTACCTGAGAAATTACTTGTCCCGTTGAATCTTTTCTTAGCACGTATATATTATTAAATAATGTACCAAATACTGCTACACTTTTTCTTATCCGTTGATGATAAAAATGAGTTCCAAACATATCTAGCCTTTATATATTTTCTGTAGGTGATCTTCAAAAGCTTCTACTTTTGTTAATCTATCTGGCCAAAGAATATAATCTTTCTCTGGATTCTTTTTAAGATTATTTAATAGCGGTATAATAGCATTGTATAGTTTATCAAGTTTATTATGAGCTGTATTTGCTTTAGTTTCTACTTCTTTAGCAGTAGCCCCAAGAGCTTGCACTGCTTCTAATTCAGATTCATCAACAGCAGTAAACCCAAAATCAAAAATATCACTCATCAGTTATTCTCCGGGTCACCAAATGGATTACTCTCAGTAAAATCTAAGAAATCTGAACCAATAGTACTAAAATCAGTATTCTGTTCATTTTGGCTTATTTGATTATCTTCAGTTAAGCTGCTAACCGAAATAGTACTTGATGAACCAACAACATTAAGACCTGTCGCGAATGTGTGATAAAGCCCATCATCAGCTCCAACATGAATTAAACCAAGCACTTTATCTGAATCTGCCCATCTAGAGACCTCACCTCTCATAGTAACACCAGAAGAAAGAGCTTGAGTTACGTTTTCGCCGATAGTAAATCCACTGCCAGCACTATCTAACGTGAGTAGATATTCATAAGCATAATTTCTCTCAATGATGTCAATAGTATCTACACCAGTATCAAAGTCTTCATCATTATATTCAAATAGTTCACAACGCAACTTATAAGTCGGAAGATTACTTAATTGATAAAATGGTTGTTCATGTTCTACTTGCATAATCTGAAATAATTTATTTGAAAGAGGAAGATATATTAAATCACCTTCCAGTGGTCTAAGACTGTTTATCTCATTATCATATTTTGCAACAGTTTGTGACCATCTACGTCTTGCAATAACAAATGTAGCTTGGTCTCTTATCTCTACTCCAAATTTAGTAAATAGATCTCCTTCTCCGTCAAACCCTTCGATATTCTCAATATACATTTCAATTTTATGGGATGAATTAAATCTAGATGGTACATCATCTCCTAATACTCTATCTTCATTGACAATATCTCTAGGTATATAATATACATCCTGGCCATATATCTTCAAGGATTCTATGATTATATCTTCAAAAAGATTTTGCTCAGATTTAACTTTTTGGCTGAAATAAGGATTAGTTGCCATGATATTATCCTACAAAAAAGTCAATAGGAAGTTCATGCTCATTTCTAATTTTTTCTCTTAACCTTTCTAACTCTTGCATAGCATCCTCATAAAGCTGGCGGCCATTAAGAGTTACCCCTCCTGGTAGCTGCATGCCTTCGAATTTAATTAGATTTGATCCCCACTGTAATTTAAAGAGCGCTGTAGTATATTCCTTTAACCACATATCATTCCAAACTGCTGTATGGTCTGATTCGGATATAACACTATAAACTTCGGCAACTATATATTCACCTGCTTTTATATCTTCTTCTTCAAATTCACCGTGAATGTATAATCTGTTTTGTTTACGCACATAATCTACTTGCGGTGTTCCATTTAATCTCATATCTAATAGTGAAAGATATTGCTGAACTTGCTCATAGTAAGCTAGGTCACCAATATAAGAATGCATATTAGCAATGTCATTTAAGTGCATTTGATATTTTACACTAAACATATTACGAGTAAAGATAGCAGCTGATAACTTGAATAGCCTTGTTACCTGCTGAACATTAGAGGAAAGAGAAATGTATTTATTAGTTACATCATCTGCAGTAACTAAGTGTTGTACATAACCTCTATATGTAGCTTCAGAGTGATATTCTCTAAAATACTGAAGAGCTTCGTCAACTCTGTCTTCTTGCTGATCCGGGTCAACGTTGACCTCAATTACAGGATCACCTAATCGCCGAAGACAATATTCTATGAGTGTAGCTCTTGATGTAGGATTTGCCATTACTTGTTCCTCTAACTCTGTTAGATGTATTTATAAGAGTTTAAATAGCACATCACTCTGAATTAATTGACCGTTAATATAATTATTATCAATAACATCTATAGGTATATATCCAATACTATTCATATACTTAAAAACATCGGTTATTAGAGGCGCTCCTTGATTATATTCAATATAAGAACATTCGAGTAATATATACATTGGATTTAGTTTTAAAAATTCATTTGCCCCTTGAAGGATTATTAACTCAGACCCTTGCGTGTCTATCTTTACTAATCCTTTTGACCAGTCACCAGACATATCTACAAGAGAATCAAGTACTTTCATGCTATGGAGACTGGATATAGAGTTTTTATAAAAATCTGTATTTTCTTTGTATATAGAAGTTCCCGAAGTAGATCCCCAACCAGTATCGTCAATAGTATATAATTTAATTGCCTGTTCTTGATCGCCTAAAACTTCAAAAACAGCATCTGGTTGCAGATACTGTTTATTGCGCTTATCAGCTTCAAATTGTTGTACATGACAAGTTGGCCAAACAGACTTTATAATATTGGTAAACTCACCTCGATAAGCACCAATATCTAAAGCCCGTTCAAGCTCAACACCGGTTCTCTTTAAATAAAAGAACCTTTCAATAAAACCATGCACTATTCTTCAGCGAGTTCTTCTGCAACATCTTCTTCAACCTCAACGGAAGCAGAAATGTTATTTACAAAGTATTCCCGTGCGGCTTGAAGTTGGCCCATTTCTGCATTTAGATTTGCAATCTTATTATCAAGATTACCAATCTGTGCAAGCATGCCTTGTTCATCACTTGTTAAATCTTCAATCACATACTCTTTTTCATTAATAGTAATTGTCTGTTTTTGTTGTTCTTCAGCCATTTGTTGTTACCTCGTGTATTAGCTGTTTCCATTCATATTGTCTTGTTCCCCAAGACCAATGATTTAAATAATACCTATATTGACTTTTACGCCAATTATAAGTATCCCAATATGTGTCGATAGCATTATTCAATATCTTTGAATATCTATCAACGATGTTATTACAAATTGGAACATAGTCTGCCCACGTTCCACAGGTTTCATAGAGTGCTCCATAGTTAGTAGTAACTACCTTACATCCACCAGATAATGCTTCTATTGCCGAAAGGCAACTAGTTTCTTCAAAAACTGATGGATAAGCTAGTATATGAGCATCTTGAACTGCTTCACGTACTATTTCGTTTGGTGCATATTCTATATGGTTATACCCCAATTCACTTATATCATTATATATATGTTCAAATTGTCCTTCGGTTTGCTTTGCGAAACTGGGTCCATATATTGATGTACCAGAATATATATCAACCTCAATATCATTTCTATTAATATTTTTCAGAACCTCTACTAAAACATGTAGACCTCTCCAGGGAGTAGATGTATAAATTAATTTAATTTTATCTTCTGGCTTGTCTTTCCATTCAAATTCTGGTATAGCATTCTGAATAACATAACAATCTACATCATCTAAAGGAAAGCTTTTTCTAAACTGTTCATGTTGCCAATGCGAAACAAATACTATAGCATCTAGTCTTTTAGTATACTCTGGATCCTTTAATCCTATTGCATTTTCTTCGTTAATATTTAAATGTTGCCATAATACATTAGGCTTATCATTAGATAATAGATCAGGATGGCATATAGATAATATAAGATTAATATCAGAAAAATCAACCCTTTTTGCTAGATTATTATAAAGTAATTCTGTGCCGCCAATAGGACTATTTGGTTTCTGCATATAAAAACCTGCATTGTGTCAAAGGACTATCCTCTTGTTTCCAAAAGTCATACTCCGCATACATGTTAAATAAGTCAGCAGGAAGGATTGTTTCTCTCTGCTCAAAGGTTACATTCTTTCTAACTTTATGTAAACCGTCTATTTTAGCATCTGTATCATAGTTATCATAAGAAGCTTCTGTGTCATTAAAGTCGTGTTCGAACCATTCTTCTTCCATGAACTCATATACGTGTTGCATAACCTCTTTTGGATGAGAAGCTAAAACATCATACTCAATAAACATAAGATTATCTTTTTCTTCACATACAGAAGCCTGTTTAACAAAATCTAAAGGCCCTTTTACTCTAGCAGTTTTATCAGGATATTGCCCCATGAGCATATGACATCGCTCATATACAGATGCCCAATCAATATGATCATATAGCGGTTTTATTTTCAGAGGATTCTTTCTATGAAGCTTTTCAAATGAATCTAAGATCCATGGAATACTGCGAACAGTAACAATCATTTTAAAGTCAGGATATAGTTGCTTTAATAGATGAGTATCAGCAGCCCAACCTCTACCTGTATTAAAACAGATCTCTGTATCATCCTTATAGAAAGCCTCAAAGTCTGCTCTCATAAGATCATACAACCTCTCGTCTGGAACTACATCTGCCATTCCTACATTGCCATTTACAGCATTTATCTTACTCTTCACAAAGTCCGCAAGAGGATCTGATATACCTGCTGTGAATCTAGGATTCTGGTTTAAGATGGTAGAAAGAAGTGTAGAACCAGATCGAGGTAACCCTGAAATAAAATTATATTTTTTAGTACTGCTCATAAGATTTTTCTTCAACTAATTCTGAACCGGTCATTTCGTTAATTTTCTTTTTAACCGCGGACCTCCTATCATTTGTAATGTATACTGATCTCGCGAGTTCTATAAATTCATCATCAAACTCTTCTATATTTTCTTTCTTTCTTATTTGGTCTTCAATATCCCATAGCTGTTTATTAATGCTTTCTAGCATTACAAATTCATTTATAATATCAGGCATGCCTTTAAGACCAGAAAAAACATACTGCAGGTTATCTAGCTCTGCGCCAATGTTTTTTAGTTTCTCTGGATTTTTTATTTCACGGCTTTTGATTCTTAAAATTGTAATTTTATCAACCAATTCACCTACACTAATGGGAGTTTCAATAATCATTTGTGTGCAAATCTTATTTTATTTTCTTTTGGTTTACGTCCATGAACTTTGTTTACATATGTATCATAAACATCTTGAGCGTCTACCATAAGATTACGTGGGTCAGCGATATCCATTTTATAGTATGTGTTATATTTCTTTTTATCATGAAATGACATATTATAGTTTTGCATATAACCAAACTGTGTCCAGCGCGTATTGCCCCAAATCACAACACCTGGAGTTCCTGCGGATGCAGCAA
>Ga0257115_1002180_pt1 | contig 12029 bp, 11 predicted proteins | sample SI112_100mmetaG_FD_194465 | JGI IMG/M metagenome (GOLD analysis project Ga0257115, IMG submission 194465) | Marine microbial communities from Saanich Inlet, British Columbia, Canada - SI112_100m | ecosystem: Environmental > Aquatic > Marine > Inlet | place: Canada: British Columbia | collected...
GACTGTAAGAATTTAAGATCAATTCCTGCAGTAAAATGACTTCCGGCACCGCTCAGAATGCACACCCGAACAGCTTCATTTTCGTCTAATTCACGGAAACAGTCTCCGATCGCAAACCATAATTCCTCATCCATGGCATTTGCTTTATCAGGACGGTTTAATTCAATTTCCGCAACTGCGGAATTAATTCTAATTTTCAGTGAATCAGGCATATCAAAGTATTGAATATGAAGTTAAAGTTTGAAGAGGAGCTGAATCCATCTCAAGTTGACTCAGACATTCTGCTGCTTTATCCAACTCCCGCATTGCTTCAGCTTCCAGTTTTTCATGCAGCTTATGTTTATTGAACAGCACCCTGAGCTCGCTGGTCATTTGCTCCAGTTCAAAATCACCCTGCAGCTTTTCAGACATTTCACTGAGCTCACTTTCCGTTAAACATTCGTGTAGTAAAAAGCAGAGAGGTGCCCACAATTCCTGGTCTTTCAATGTCTGCTGAAATCGCTTTTCGTCATCAATAACATCCAGTTCAGCTTTAAGTTGTGCAGCCATGCCTACATTTTCACCAAACGCAAACAAGGTCGAAGCTGTTGCATGAGAAGCATTTGCCCAGTAAGCCGCGCTTTTTGCACCTGCCCCAAATAGTCCTGCAATTTTGTCACGCGTTACATTCCGCCAATGTTTTGGCGTAGCAGTAAGAGTAGGTTCCGAAATTTCAAGCACTTGTCCGCGTGAAATATTTTGTGTGGCGAGAGAAACACATTCCAGCACGTCCAAATTACCAACGCGTGTTAAGATTTGAAATGAGATGGAAAGCAGATAATCACCCAGCAAAACACTTGCCTCTGAACCCCATAGTTTTTGAACATGCTGCTGGTGACGTCTGGCATTTTCAGGTTCTTTGATGTGACGGTGCAAGGCAGATGCGGTGTGTAAAAATTCTAACGTGCTACCTATATCTATCACATCGTCATCAGGCTTCTTAAAGAGACTTGCGCTTTGCAGCAACAACAGGGATCTGGTTGAATTGTTATGAGGAGTTATAATATGGTGAGCAATATCTGCTAAGAAAGGAAGTGAAACACCTAAATTTTTTTTAACAGCATTTTGAATCTTCTCCAAATTATTCTCACTGTCCAAAAGAATTTTTTCGCAAGCTGCTTGTTTCATTATTAACTGATTCCTGTTTTCTGCCTTAACGTTCTTTGCTGTGATGATGATAACTGAATTTATGCTAACTCTTGAAGATTCAAGCGTAATATTTCCACGATTAATGACATCATTGCCAGAATAAATCCGACAATCGGCCAAATTGCTTTCCAGCTGGAACGAAGAGCCTGAAGTTGACGCAACAGCAAAAGCATCGCAAAAACGCACCAGGCACTGATTGACGCTCCAAATCTCAAGTTTGCCAGTAAAGACTGATCATCTTTATTAATTAATATTCCCAGCATGATACCAATACTCAAAGCTAAAAAACCCCAAAGTGTTCCCTGCCAACTGAGACGATCCAGTGTACCAAGCGCAGGAAAGCGGATCATCATCGAAGTTACCAGTTTTGTTTTGAGATGGTGCTCCTGATATAGAAAGATGATACTGGCCACACAGGCGACTCCCAACATAACATAACCTGCTAAAAGAATGATTATGTGTGTCCCAAGTAAAAGCTGATAAAGCCAGGTTTGAGCCGAGACAATTTCACTTGTTGAGACTTGATTCTGAAAAATAATCAATGATAATCCCAGCAGCAGAATCGCAAATAGTCGGACAATTGATGTGTTGACCAAACTTGGCAGACGTTCTGGAAAGGCCTGTATTCCCACCATACTGGCCCATGCGGCGACGCTCAGGATGTCACTTACAAAAGTTGTTGGCCAGACTGATTTAGTCCATAATAATCCAAGTAAGGCAATAGTATGTATGATCCAGCCCAGACGCATTCCTGTAAGCTCCGTCCATGCCTGAAACCTTGAGCTGGAAGACTTATCAAAAGGCGAGGGAAAAAGCCCTGAAATCCAACTGATGATGTAAAGCAACAAGGCTCCCCATGTTCCTACAATCAACATATTGTATTTTTGTGAATGTGTGTTTGAATATTGCTTGAATTAAATAATTGACGAAGAAAGGTGCTTCGTAATTTGGCCTTCGCTGACCAATTTTTATCTGAAAAATGGGCAACAAAATAAGTTCAAAGGAGCATCATTTTAGTTGAGCAAGTTCCAGAGATTCAGAATAAAGAGTGTAGCTCTGTTAGCATCACCAGTCAATCTGAATATGAAAATCAGAGGCAGGAGAGATTACCGGAATATTGTTTTCCAGAAAGCAGTGCTATTTTTTTACTGACTGGCAGAGTAATCAAAACGTCCAGCTTGGAATCATTGTCAACGTCTGAAATTACCAAATCCGCTGGCGCTGCTCCGTCTATCGCGAGGCTTGCCGCAAATGAAACAGGTGTTGCATAACCTGTAGAAGAGGTGTTGTCACTGAGAGTAAGTGAAAAGTCACCTGTCAAGAGAGAAACACCGGAAGTACTGACAAGAAAATGGTGGCCTGCCACAAAATCCATTATACTATCATTATCAAAATCAGCGGCAGCCAGCGTCCCTGGACCCCGTCCGGAACTGATTGTAAGCGGTGAATCAAAATCACCTGTGCCTTTTCCGTAAATCAGCGAAATAGTACTATCTCCGAAATTGCTGACCGCAAGGTCTTGTTTTGCATCACAGTTCCAGTCTCCAGAAATCATGTCGATTGGTGAACTGCCGACCGTATACGTTGTAGATTGTGCATTGAAAGTTCCGCTTCCGCTGTTTAACCAGATTTGAACCAAAGTACTGTCCCTTGACAAAACCGCGAGATCAGTATCATTGTCACCATCCCAATCTGCGCTGGCAATCTGTATTGGATGTGCACTGACAGATAAAGTCTGTGAAACAGAAAATAATCCACTATTGTTTTGTAGAATGGAAACGCTGCTGTTATCACGATTTACCACAGCCAAATCGGTTTGATTGTCGCTGTTCCAGTCTCCGGAAAGTAGCTTGAGCGGCACATCACCTACTGTTAAGCTACCGTTATCAGTAAAAGTCGCGCTACCGTCGTTTCGTAACAATTTAATTTTGTCCTGATCAGTATACGTGACAACCAGGTCAGTTATATTATCTCCAGTGAAATCTCCTGATATCACATCCTGCCGCCACTCTGCGGTAGCAGGAGTAATGGTGCTGGCTGTATATGGGAAACTGCTGCTGGATGAAGAATTATTAAGAAAGAGGGTCATGCTGCCATCTTCAGTAGTAGAAATTCCGTCCTGCTTCCTGGGACTTGTCACAACAATATCTGTTTTGTTGTCTCCATTGAAATCACCAAATGTAATACCAAGAGGATTTTCTCCCGCGTCATATTCTACCACAGCCTCAAAGACTGTTCCGGAAACACTTGAAGGCCCGGCACTCGATTCTGTTGCTAAATCTGTAGATCTGCATGCAACAAGAAAGAACGTCCCTGAACTTACAAGAAATAACAGGATAACCATCCGTAAATTAAGACTTGAATAATACTTAGCGTTCATTGATCAAGCCTTTAAAAAAGAGACCATATTTGTCTTCATGATAGTCCTGAATTAAACCAAAATATTTATTCCAGGGAGGAACCGGTGTGCGTTCCCTGCTTTGATAATAAAGTACTGTGTTGAGCAGTTTCCAGCGTTCTTCAAAAAACACTTTTAAAGGCGAAGTTTCCTGAAGTCCTTCAAACACAATCACAGGTGATCGTGCACCGAGAGCATATTCTTCAAAATGCAGGATAATATTATCGCCTTCACCCGCCAACAACTGCTCTTCCAGGTATGCTGTTGCCTGAAAGTCAATTTTGATCCAGTCTGCAAGGTCCAGTAATTGGTGATGGACGTTCACATTCATTTTGTTGGTATCATCAAGAGCAAGCCGAATTCCCAAATCTTCCGCAAGCTCGCGTATGGTCGTTAAATAATCTTCGGTGACCTCTTCATTGATTTCAAAATAAAACATCTCCTTATACTCAGGAAACAACTCCAGAAGTGTCTTTAATGTTCGCGGATAATTAAGATAAAAAGAGTCAACGTTTTGCGAAAATGTCAATGAAAGCATTTTTTCCTGATCACGTTCCATGTGTTGTCTCAACAGACGGACAGTCAGAAAAGTAGCAATCAGTGAAGCAAATCGTACAAGTACCGAAGGGATAGATAATTCTTGTGAACGAGCTACTATTTCTCCAAAATTATTTGCATCTATGTCGATTGCCAACAATTCAAAACCACGTGTTGTAGTCTGTAAATTAGGTGGGGCAAGAGCGTCAATGGATTCCGCTTTTACAGAAATCCATTTCAGATAATTCCTCGCACGGTCAGTCAGTTCATCCCATTCACTCTCAGTTACAACCTTTAAAACATTCTCGATTACATCCGGAAAACACGGAGTCGGCAAGCCCCCTGGAATAGCAGCAACAGTCTGACTCGAAAGATTTGACTCATTAGTTAAACTGACAAGATATTCTTGCAATTCTTCTAGGTTTTGCATCAGCAAATATTTTTCAATTCAACTTGAGTTTGAAGATAAGACATCTTATTTTTAATTTCACCGCTGATATTTAGGGTGCAAAAAGTTCTAACCTTGATGCTGGTAAAGTATAACACGAAAGCCCTTAAAATACTGAACTTAAACGGCTTTGTTCTGGTCCGAAAATTATTTACTAACTACCTGTACCAAGAGCTAAATTGGCAAATTTCGTGTACTGACCTATAAAAGCGAGACGTTTCATGCCTATTTCGCCATTTCGATGTTTCGCAATACTTATTTCAGCAATGCCCTTGTCCTCAGTATCAGGATTATAAACCTCATCCCGATAAATAAAGACTATCAAATCCGCATCCTGTTCCAGTGCGCCTGATTCACGCAAATCTGACATCATAGGTCGTTTTTCAGTACGCCTCTCTAGTCCACGGTTCAATTGAGACAGAACAAGCATCGGCAGAGAAAATTCTTTGGCTATACCTTTCAATGATCGTGATATTTCAGATATTTCCTGTTCACGTGAAGGATTCCGCATGTTGCTCTGCATCAGTTGCACATAATCAATTACCACAAGTCCAAGTTCAGGAAATTCCTTTTTGGCCTGACGAATTACCTGTCTGACGTAATTAGGATTAATTCCGGAACGGTCATCTACTAACAGTGGTGCTTCCATCATCCTGGTGGTGCCTTCCATCAGTTTGTCCCAGTCCTCCTGTTCGAGGTCACCAACAAGTAATTTTCTGTTATTTACTTTTGCTTCACTACATATCAACCGCATGGCAATGTGTTCTTTTGGCATTTCAAGACTGAATATCAGTGAAGGGATCTTAGCATGTCCTGAAGCATAAAGCGCCATATTCATGGCAAGTGCTGTTTTACCCATAGAAGGCCTAGCTGCAAGAATGATTAAATCACCTTTTTGTAAACCACGTGTCAATTCGTCCAACTCAGTAAAACCGGTTGGGACTCCGGTTACACTTTCCGGTGATTCAGATAATTTTTCTAACTCTTCAAAGTTAGTAGCAAGAATTTCTTTGAGATGAGTATAACTTTTAAGACGGGTACGCGCATCAATAGACTGTAGGCGTTCAGTAGCATCCGCGATGAAATCAGAAATATTGTCTGAAGAACCTTCCTGACCACGCTTTGCTACTTCATGAGCCGTGAGGATAATATCACGTAGTTGACCTTTTTCTCTTACAATTTGCGCGTAAAACTCAGCATTTTCGGCAACAGGTGTTTTCTGTGACAACTCATTTAAATAATCCACCCCACCAGTTTGTTCCAGTTGCTGTCTGGACTCCAAACGACTCAGGAGAGTCAATTCATCAATCGGAACAGGAGGTTCCTGCGAGGCCATTTCCTGCATGGCGGAAAAAATGAGTTGATGCGCCGGTGAAAAAAAATCGTCTGAAGTGAGAATATCCAGGATTTGCAAAAGTACAGAATTCTGGATAATAATTGCTCCCAACACAGCCTGTTCTGCCATCTTATCATGAGGCAGTAACTCATCAAGATCAGCAGTTTGTGAACGTGTTCTTGATGTCCGACCAGAAACCTTTGAATTTTGGTATTTTTTTTCGGAAGACAGCATTGAAACTACAGATATGGAGAAGGGAATCAAGGATTAGGAGACAGGAAGAAGGATAGTACAATCATCCCCAAAAAAAAGGCAAAAGGCCGGAATGTTTTCCGGAGCCTTAAGCCTTAGGGAATGGAGCATTAAACCTACTCGATTTCCTCAAGATCTTTGTTTGCTTCAAGTTCTTCGAGTTTTTCGAGTTCTTCCGTGTCTATTTCTGGAGCATCCTCGGTAGCATCTACTTTTGGTTTTTCAACAGTTGGTGTTTCGACAGAGTCACCAATTACCTTGATTTGTAATGTTACAGTAACTGCAGTATGCACACGTACAGAGAATTCATGTGTGCCTACATTTCGAATAGCTGTATTCAGCAATATCGCGCGTCGTTCCAGTTCAAAGCCATTTTCTTTGAGCAACTCCAACAGATCACGGTTAGTAACCGAACCAAATAATTTTCCTCCAAGACCGGCCTTACGCACGATTTCATATTTAATAGCATTTAGTTTTTCTGCCTGTTCATTGGCAAGTGCGATTTTTCCTGCACGCAACTTTTCAAGATATTGCAGACGGTGACGTAATTCTTTTGAGGCTTTACCTGTTGCCAAAAGTGCCATCCCCTTCGGAACAAGGTAATTCCGACCGTAGCCGGCTTTTACCTCAATTGTGTCACCCAAAGACCCTAAATTAGGGACATCTTCAGTTAGTATTAACTTCACGGTATTTCCTTATATTGTAAGTAGCTGTTTTGTAATTCGTGCTTAATTTTATGAATTCCAAATTTAAGCTCGATTAGTATTTGTGCGTCCTGAAAATCTTCGATCGACAATAACCTGTTGGGGCACATAACCCTTCAAAGGTGAGAGCAACGCCAAGTTGCGAGCACGTCGAATAGCAGTTTTTAACTTCCTCTGATTCTGAGCGCAGACTCCTGAAATCCGGCTTGGAATTATCTTTCCGCCTTCAGTCACATAACTTTTGAGCAACTCAACGTCCTTATAATCAATCCGATCAATTCCGGCTTCTTTAAATGGACAGACTTTCTGTTTACTGCGTAATAAAATACTTGTTGGTATACGTTTACGACGTAAATGAGATCTTTTTCGTTTTTTTAACATAATTAATTTTTCCTAAAAGTTTTGTGTAGTACTGAATATTTTATGAAAGTCAGAGGACATTAAGCATCTACTGCTTCAGTCTTATCTTTCCCAGTATCATCCGTAAGCTCTTCTGCTTTATCTTCTGCTTTATCTTCGGATTCAGTTGCAGGTTTTTCTACAGTTTCTGCCTTATTTTTTTCAGGCACAGTTTCAGTTTTTGCCTCAGCCTGTTCTACAACTTTTGTTGCATTGTCGGCAGTTTTTTCCTGAACTTCCACTTTTTCTGAAGTTTCCTCTTTAGGAGGTATTAAGTTATGTAAAAATGCTGCATCTGCATCAAGGTCATCTGTTTTCACGATTTGATTACGCAAAACATCATCTGAGTAACCGAATTGACGCTGTAATTCGTCTACTGTTTTTCCACTACCTGTAAAGTACCAAGCGTGATATACACCGAAATCATTACCAGCAATTTCGTATGCTAATCTTCGACGTCCCCAAACATATTCATGAATGAGTTTTCCATCAAATTCAGTGAGGCTTTTTTTAAATTTTTTCAACACAACGGCCAGATCATCTTCACTAAGAGTCGGGGCTGTGATGAACACTAGTTCATATCCTGTCATTTAACTTCCTTTCGGATTATTGAAATGTCAATAAGTCCACCTGAGTGAACAAGGAAAAAGCAAAAGTACATTCCTTTGCTTTAGAGCAATTTGTTCAAAAACAAATGCTAAACATTAAAACGAAAGTGCATTATGTCACCATCCTGCACCACGTAATCCCGGCCTTCAAGTCGCCATTTCCCGGCTTCCTTGACTGATGACTCAGAACCTAAGCGGTCAATGTCATCAAAATGAAAGACTTCGGCACGGATAAAGCCTTTCTCAAAATCAGTATGTATTTTTCCAGCAGCTCCCGGAGCAGTAGTACCTTTTCGGATTTCCCAGGCACGTACTTCCTGTTTTCCTGCAGTGAAATAAGTAATTTGTTCGAGCATCCTGTAACCGGAATGCGTAAGTCGGTTAAGTCCGGAACTATCTATCCCGAGCTCTTCCATGAATAAATCAGCTTCCTCATCTTCCATTTCCGCCAGTTCCGCTTCCACCTGCGCGCAAATGGGAATAACTTCCACACCTTCTTCTGCAGCTAACTCATTCAACTTTTGTTGATGAATTTCTGGATTATTGAGTGCGTCTTCAGAAATATTTGCAATATAGAGATATGGTTTCATAGTCAGCAGATTTAATTCAGCTACCAGAGACTTATCATCTTCGCTGATTTCCATTCTGAGTGCTAATTTACCTTCACCCAAATAATCCCGCAGACGTTCAAAAACCGGCAATTGTGACGCCAAAGAACGGTCACTTTTAAGCTGACGTGAAAGCCGTTCTATTTTACGTTCCGTCTGCTCCAGATCAGACAAAATCAATTCAGTCTGAATAACCTCTACGTCACCGACAGGATCTATCTTTCCGTCAACATGCACTACATTTGGATCTTCAAAACAACGTACCACATGTGCCACTGCATGTACCTGTCGAATATGGCTTAAAAATTTGTTACCCAAGCCTTCACCCTGACTGGCACCTTTGACAAGCCCCGCGATATCAACAACCTGAAGGGTCGCAGGTACAATACTGTCCGGAGTTACCAATTCAGTCAAACGCTTCATCCTTGGATCACGCAGTTGAACTATTCCTATATTTGGATCAATCGTACAAAACGGATAGTTCGCCGCTTCTGCCTGTACCTTGGTTAACGCACTAAACAGGGTGGACTTCCCTATATTTGGCAAACCAACAATTCCAACTTCTAATGCCATTCTCTTCCGGAAACTTTACTCGTTTTAATTAATTTTTACTGAATGTACTCAAACCAGTTACGAAGCAGTAAATGAAGTGTTCTCAAATTTTGAAGTTTCCAAAAAGCTGATTAGCTCATTCAACACCAGATCAATCGCACTCAAAGCTAATTTTTCTTCGGCTTTAGACCAACGACCCAAAACATGTCCAACAACGTCCCGTTTTCCGGAAGGCCGGCCAATGCCTATCCTGACTCTGCGGAACTGCCTGTTAGCTAATGAGTCTATAATGGAACGCAAACCGTTGTGTCCGCCATGCCCGCCTCCATCACGAAAACGTGCTTTACCTGGCGGCAGGTCAAGATCATCTGAAATAACGACTATATCCTCAACAGGAATCTTGAAAAAATTAGCGCATTCTGCAACCGCATGACCACTTCTGTTCATATAAGTCTGAGGCTTGAGAAAAATGCAAGCTTCTCCTTTTAAAGACGTCCGTAGCAACTGGCTTTGAAACTTCTGCTGAAATCCACTGAGACCCAACTGTTCCAGTAGTATATCTACTGCCTGAAAACCAACATTGTGAGGCGTTCCTTCATACTCTTTGCCCGGATTTCCCAAGCCGGCCACTAGCTTCATGCCCGCCCTTTCCTGTATCAGTACTTACTCGGATTTACTCTTCTTTTGAAGACTCTTCATCTGCAGAATCTGCTGCTGTTTCTTCAGCACCTTCTTCTCCTTCAGCAATTTCTTCTTCTTCTTCTTTTGCACGTCCAACAATTGAAATTACTGCATAATTTTCCTCAGTACTATGAGAAACTTTTGCAGGCAGTTCAATATCCAGAATTCTAATTGAATCACCTATTTCCAATTCAGAAGTGTCTAATTCAATGGATGCTGGTATATCTGCAGGAAGACAATAAACAGGAATTTCCCTGACTACCATCTGCAGAACACCTCCACCTTTAACACCTGGTGACTCGCCTGTTACCTCAATTGGTATACGGACAAGCTGCTCCTTGGCTGCTGGAAGTTCCCAAAAATCAAGGTGTGTGAGTAAATGCTTGTAAGGGTGCTTCTGAACTTCCCTGAGCACAACCTGCGCTGTCCAGCTATCTCCGCTGGTAGAATCCGTGACTGTGATTGGTACGAGTTCATGCAAACCGGACATTTTTTCGAGAAGATGCCGAGTTGATTCTTCTTCCATCTGCAGCATGATATTTCCACGAGGGCCGTAAAGCACTGCTGGGATATTACCTGATTGCCGCAATTTTTGATTGGCTGTTTTTCCTTTGTTGCTACGAATACTCGCTGCTAATTGATTTTCTGACATGTCGTTATTTTCCATCTAGTGGATGGTTTGTATGAAAAAAGTTAAACCCCAATTCTAGCCTGAAGTTATAGATCAGTCAATTAAATTCTTTAGTAAATGCAGACATTATAATTTGCTTGCAGATAATTCTGTGAAAACACAATGCCTCACTAAATTATAGAGGTCCTTCCGCTTAGGGACAAATGACGTTAAGGTCATCACAACGTGAAATTATTATTTCGATTACTTTTTCAGTTTCTGCGGCTGTTTCTTCTGCATCTTCAATCGTTTCTTCAACATCTTCGATCACATCTTCAACCTCTTCTTCGGTTACTACTGGTTCATCTTCGGTCACTACAGGCTCATCTTCAGTTACTACTGGTTCATCCTCGGTCACTACAGGCTCATCTTCAGTTACTACTGGTTCATCTTCGGTCACTACAGGCTCATCTTCAGTTACTACTGGTTCATCTTCGGTCACTACAGGCTCATCTTCAGTTACTACTGGTTCATCCTCGGTCACTACAGGCTCATCTTCAGTTACTACTGGTTCATCTTCGGTTACTACTGGTTCATCTTCGGTCACTACAGGCTCATCTTCAGTTACTACTGGTTCATCCTCGGTCACTACAGGCTCATCTTCAGTTACTACTGGTTCATCTTCGGTTACTACTGGTTCATCTTCAGTTACTACTGGCTCATCTTCAGTTACTACTGGCTCATCTTCAGTTACTACAGGCTCATCTTCAGTTACTACAGGCTCATCTTCAGTTACTACTGGTTCATCCTCGGTCACTACAGGCTCATCTTCAGTTACTACTGGTTCATCTTCGGTTACTACTGGCTCATCCTCGGTCACTACTGGTTCATCTTCGGTTACTACTGGTTCATCCTCGGTCACTACAGGCTCATCCTCGGTTACTACTGGCTCATCTTCGGTTACTACTGGCTCATCTTCGGTTACTACTGGCTCATCCTCGGTCACTACTGGTTCATCTTCGGTCACTACAGGCTCATCTTCGGTTACTATCTCTTCTTCTTCTGTATCTGCCTCTTCTTCTTCTGTATCTGCCTCTTCTTCTTCTGTATCTGCCTCTTCTTCTACATCAGCCACATCTTCAACCACATCCTCCAACTCATCCATGACATCAGTATCTATAAGCTCATCGAGATTTACCTCAGGTTCTTCAATTTCTACTTCAGCAATTTCCGGTTCTTCAATTTCAGTTTCAGCAATTTCCGGTTCTTCAATTTCAGTTTCAGCAATTTCCGGTTCATTCAGTTCTGTTTCATCGAGTTCCGCACCTTTTATGTCACTTTCTTCCGCTCCATCAGTCAAAGCTGAAGCTGAATCACCTTCTTCATCGTCTGCTAAATCTCCTTCTTCATCGTCTGCTAAATCTCCTTCTTCATCGTCTGCTAGACTTCCTTCTTTACTATCTACCGAATCTCCTTCTTCATCGTCTGCTGGATCTTCTTCCGCTTTTGCTTCATCTTCAGGCTCTTCTTCCTCTTTTGGATCATCTTCATTCAGCTTTTTTTCAGTTTCTTTAGCATCACCTTTGTCATCAGCTTTTTCAGTGTCTTTCTTTTCTTCGTCTTTTTTGTCAGTATCTTTCTTCTCACTGCTTTTCTTTTCGCTGTCTTTCTTTTCCTCTTTTTTAGCATCTTCCTTCTTCTTTTCCTC
>Ga0257115_1002181_pt1 | contig 12026 bp, 14 predicted proteins | sample SI112_100mmetaG_FD_194465 | JGI IMG/M metagenome (GOLD analysis project Ga0257115, IMG submission 194465) | Marine microbial communities from Saanich Inlet, British Columbia, Canada - SI112_100m | ecosystem: Environmental > Aquatic > Marine > Inlet | place: Canada: British Columbia | collected...
GTATTATTTTGATATGTATATGTTATACTTCCTAATGTGCCTTGTTCGATTGATATATTAGAGAATAACCAACCATTGGTTGCATCAAAAGTTATTGTAGATGTGGCTGAAGCAAACATTGGATATGTGACACCATCAACAATAGTTTGAAATGTAGTGCCTCTCGACATAGTTAATGGAAGTGGAGCATTATTTGAATCATGATTCCATAAAGGTGTTGCGGTTGTATCATAATTCATTTTAACGTTAACAAATGCAACTGATGGAGCAATAGATCTTGGTACATAACCTAATAGCTTAGCATGAGACACAACTGATGTTCGTAACTGGGCTGTGTCAAGGAATGTTTCGTTCAATGCAAAGTTTGCATTCATTGAATTAATATGAGTTATATATGCTAGGACATCAATAATGGTTGACATCGCAGAGCCATCATAGTTATAATCATTAAAGGTCGTATCTGTTGCTTGCATATATGCAACTATATTTGTTTTTATCTGATCAAAGTCTAATTCACTTGATGTAATTCTGCGTTCTATTGCCATTATCGTAATCTCTCTATTGTGGTTGAGATATCTAATATCTCGTTAGTTGATTTAACTCTACCGGTTACTGTTATGAATACTTCATTATCTTCGCCCTTAGCAAAGATGTTTGTATTTAATACTTCTAATCTTGGTTCATAATTTCTTAAAGCAGTATTAATAGAAGTAGACATGCTAGCTAATGTTATTCTAGTCATATTTTCAAATAGATATGCTCTTAAGTTAGCACCAAATTTATAATTAAAAGGTCGTTCGCCATGATTAGTTCTAAGTATATTAAGACAACTCTGTATCACCGCTGCATTATTCTTCTTTATTCCAACGTCATTGGTATTAGGATTTTGCTTAAAAGTAAAATCTAAATCTTTGTATGTTGCTTCGCGTGCGATCTGTGCCATATAATCTATTTATACCTTTATTAAGTTAATTCACCAGTATTTCCAGAACCACCTGGGTCTGTCCATGCAATAGTATGTGTATGGTCATCAACTAATTGATCTTCTTTAACATGAGTTGTACCAAATACTTTGAGATTACCTTTGATCTCAACATCGCTGCTATCTAATGTAATCTTCTTTGTACTATTGTCAAAATCAATACTAAGTAATTTCTCCCCGTCTTCGTTAATTCCAATCAATGATGTCGTTCCTTGAATACTCGCTGTCATATTACCAGTAATGGTTGATATAGAATTTCCAGTAATGGTTGATATAGAATTTCCAGTAATGGTTGCTGACATATTGCCACCAACTTGTGCGTTAAGATCTTTAGCTACAGCTAAATCACAATGACCACTTACAATAATTCGAACATTACCATGAACCTCAACCGTATCATGTCCACATACCAATTGATAATTATCTGATACTACTCTTTGAACCTTTGAACCATCAGCAGCGATCTCATATTGAGTACCACTCTTATGTCTTTCTTTTATACGTTCTGCGCCAGGAGTATCATCATATTCTTTAACATGTCCACTCTCTGTTTCCATTACATTATTATATGGATATATCGGTGCAAAAGAACTTCCTGGTTCATATGTGCCAAGAGGTTCATTTATATGTGGATTTGCTCCACCTCTAACTCTTGTATTATTATCATGAGTACTTGTTGTAACAGCTTCGCCATCTATATCAGTATCATCAATTGTAACATCTGTCTTTGTAGGAAGACTTCCTGTTACTAAAAATTCTTGCATTTTTGGATCTAAAGATGTAACAGAAACTAATGTACCAACTAATAAGTTTACTGAATGTCCTATACCATTTATAGCTGGTGTATTTGCTGGCATAAGAACGTTAGACCATCCAAGATCTTTTGTTGCTATATTGTCATGAATACCATATACATTTACTTTAACTCTTCCAAGTTTAGATGGGTCTATAATATCTTTTACTATTCCAAAATACATTATTCTCTTATTAATCCTAAGTCTTGTGAGTAACTAAATTCACCATCATTTAGTGTAAATTTATGTGAGATATTAGAAATTATATATTCATTATCTGTTCTTGTTGATGATAAATTACTTCCGCCTTGTTCAATTTCTATAGTATAGCCAACACCAATATATGGTACTGGTACTACATTTGCTACCTGCATTTTTTGATTAAATAATCTAGATTTTTGATGTTGTGCTACTTGACTAGCAGGATCTATATCAGTACTAAATAGCGATGTTGGTGTATAACTGACTTCACCATTAATAATTCTATCTTTTTCTAATGTTAATTGTTCCATATATTCTACATTAACCTTTGAATGCCCACCATATTTTATTACATTATCTAGAAACGTTTGTGCTATTGGTATTTTTCTTTCAATCCACACTAATCGTTCCTTATCTGTTGTAAGTTTCTGCCAGCTAGAATTATCAACGTTCATAAAGACTGGAGAATTCGGATAACTATTTGGGTATATTACCATATTATTTGGAATATAATATTTGTGTGATACAGTTTCGGCGTTTGTATTCTCATATAATCTGCGTGATGTTGTATATCCAACTTTAGTTACATCAGTAACCTCTGTAGTTTCATAATTTGTTATTTTACTTTCATCTAATTGTATATGAGAAATTCTATTTCCCCATAAACCATTACCAAGCTTAGCAGCAAAATTAGTATTATATTCTGTTAAAGTAAAATCATTCGCTGTTCCTATAGTACTTAAAGGAGAAAGAGACTCTTCCTCACTGCTTGCACTAAGAACTGTACTTTTTATTTTAAATCTCTCTTGAGTGTTTCTATAAGCTGGACCATTAGCTACTTTTGAATTATCTGCAAAATAATTTTTAGACATATCATGTAAAGAAGTTAATCGTGTCATCCCTTGGTCAAAAACTCTTTGGTATAAACAAAAGCAAGATCCATTTATATCATATGCACTATTTAATACAGCCCTAATTGCTTCATGAGCTTTAATATTTGGAACAATATATTTACCTTTAGTAATTGCTTTTGTATCAATATCTAATTTAAATGAGTCTCCCATAGATTTTCTAAATAATAAATTAATTATCTTATCGCTTGTTCCAGTAAATACTTCATTAATATTTGTAAGTTGCATAGCTGCAGATAAATAAGAAATAAAATTAACTGTATATGTTTTACCCATCTTTGTTATTTTCATATTAGTAATACCATCAATATAAAATTGATTAGCACATATTAATCCAAGATAATTAAAAGTAATAGTAATAGGGGCTTGTGTAGTTCCAATAAAGTTATCATAAAAATTTATATTATCTTTAACTACAAAACTTCCTTTTATATTACCCTTTATACTTTCAACCATAGTTAAGTTCATAACCATACCGGCAATATCTGTTTTAAAAACATGAAGTTCTAAATCACTTAAATGAATCATTGTGTACTCATTATTTGTGTGAATTGATTAGCGATAGCTACTATATGTGCTGGTTTAATTACCTTTATATTTCTGTTTTGTTCAGTTACTGCCGACTCATAATCGATATATGTATAAGGGAGTGTTCCAGCTGGACGTCTCATTACCCACTCACCAGTTGAAGCATCTGTGTGATGATGGGGTGCATAAGCTTGTGACTTAATAAAGTTACATGCCACATTGTCTTGAGAATTTAAACCATTTAATGTCTCACCATTCACAGAAAATGTACCAGTGGTTTTTTCTATAACAAGATAACCGGCATTAACATGTATCTCTTTAATTTTACCAGTTGCATTTGATATAGAACCAGTAACAGTTTCACCAAGTATAAATTTATTATTTAAGTCATCAACAGTATCAGCTGCAAGGTATTGGTATTTTTGTGTACAATACTCTACTAGCTGTGCTTGTTTCATCGGCCAGTCATCCCATACATTTTTTATTTGTGGATTAAGCAATAGAAATGTCCAATGATATTGATCATTACCATATAATCGCTGACTTAAATGATCAGGTCTTTCACCATCTTGAATTTCTACTGTTTCATAATAACCAGCATTATTTAATAGAGCATCAGAAACTTTTGCTCTAGCTGTTAGATTTTTTAATAAATCAATATTACCTGATCCATCTACATCTATTGCTACTGTCGACATGCTATTAAAATACATATTAGTAACCCCTCTCTACGTCTGTTGTATATATTGGAATTATTTCTTTAAGTGTTATGGCTAATCCAACTTCAACCGGTGAATTATTATGTCTAAAAAATGAAGTTACATTTGGGTTATATGTTACATTAACACTTTCAATATAACATGGGGGTATTTGTATCATATCTTTTGCACCATGAAATGATACAATAACATGATCGGGTACAGTTACTAGTGTTGAACTAGTTCTATTAGCATGTGCTGCCATTCTAAATTTTTTAATAAGACCCGTAGCTTGTTCTGATTCTTCTAATGAATCTGGCATAATTGTCCAATTAAATGCAAAGCTTCTTAATCCAGTTGATTGATATGCTAAAAGTTCATTTGGATTCATAACTTTACCACTATTTCTTTGTACTTCAGTAGAAAGTATATCACCAATACCAGCACCAACAACACCAGAAATAGCCGCACCGACACCTGGAATTAAACCGAGAGCAGTACTTGCAAGACCTAAAACAGCAGAATTTGTCAATACAGTTGCATTTAATAATTCAGCATCATCATTAGCCATTCCTTCAATCAATCCACCAATTCTTCTTGTATCATCATTATAAACCATAGTATCATTTATTTGAATATCTGTTGGCATATACATTGCAATTGAACCTATATAATCTCTATGGGCTGTTTCATGTAATTGCTTTGCCCAATCCCAAAGCTTTTCACCTAGACGCCGATTTTCTAGATCAGCTAATTCTTCTTTTTCCAATTCTTCATTAGTTTCAATTAAATTTTCAGGTAACATTCCTGCAATCTTGGCTCTGCCTTCTTTAATTTTAGCTACTGCTTTATTTTCATTTATTTTCATAAATTCAAATAATACAAAAGGCTCAATAGTTTCTTCATCTATAAAATCACCATCATCACCCACTGCAACATGTCGTAAATAAGCATATTCACTAGATTCATGACTATTAAAACTTATGTCATCTACTTCTGTATGATCACCTATAGTTGATGGATATTTCCAACTATCAAATTTATCATGAGCAGCAGCATTGTGTTGCTTACCTTTAATTTCTTTTTTATCTAAGTTATCTGTGCCTGCACGAAAGTTTGCCATGGTTGTTCCTTGGTTTGTATATTACTTATTTATAACGATTTGTATAAATAGTTGTATGAAAAAGACATATTCAGGTAAATGGAAGCCAAAGCATCCTGAGAAATATAATGGTAACATTGATATGATACATTATAGATCATTATGGGAACGCAATGCATTTAGATATTTAGACACAGCCAGCTGGGTTAAGTGGTGGCAATCTGAAGAAACTGTCATACCTTATATATGTTCGACCGATCGTAAGCCCCATAGATACTTTGTGGATCTTACCATACGAACAGATACAGGTCGTACCCTTATTGTCGAGATAAAACCAAGTGCACAAACCGTGCCACCCAAAAGAAAAAAACTAAACGAAGCATTAACCTATATGAAGAATACTTCTAAGTGGAAGTATGCTAGGAGGTATGCAGATGACCGAGGTTATGAGTTTCAAATATGGACTGAGAAAGAACTTGAAGCTATGGGTATACGCACAATGACCATGGGGTTCAAAGCATCTAAGACAAAGACCGGGCGAAGAATATGGAAGTCTCTTAAGAAAAGAGTATAAATATAAGTATGGCAGAAGAAGATCAGAGTGATGGAAAATTAGAAATATCTCTAAGAATATTAGGTAACGAAATAATAGGATTTAAAATGATGGTGGATGATTTTAAAATAAAGTATTTATTAGGTGGTATAGCATCTCTTGCAATCATTGCATATATTATGGTTGTATTCGGTCCTCAATTAATGGAGACATTTAGTGGCTAGTTTATTTGACCAATTAGAAGGTGAAGCATTCCGTAAAGGAATTCAGGCAAGATCTAAAGAAGCTTCTGTATGGTTTCAAAAGAAAGCTAAAGAACTTGGGCCGGTAGGTAAGTCTGTTCTTAGTGATGATAGACTAAGAGCACAGGCTGGAGCTTCTCCTGGTGATATGGTAATGTATATCTATGATCCAAAACTTAAAGCTGAACTGCCTTACTATGACACATTCCCGCTGGCTATTGTGGTTGGTGCTGCTAAAGATGGTTTTTATGCTATTAACTTACATTACTTACCACCCAATGTTCGTGCAATCTTTTTAGATAAATTAGGTGACATTGTATCTAATAAGAAGTTTAATGCAACAACTAGATTTAGGATTACATATAGCTTATTAAAAGCCACAAAGAATTATAAATACTTTAAACCGTGTTTCAAACATTATTTAACAAAGCATGTATCTTCAAAGATAATGAAGGTAAATGCTGCTGAATGGAACATAGCAATATTTTTACAAACAGCCAAATTTAAGAAAGCCAGTATAGGTAAAGTTTGGGCAGACTCAAGGACACAATATTAATGGCAAAGATAAACGAAAGTCGTCCGCAAGGAATTGATACTATAAAATCACTAATCAGTAAACGTGGTGGTGTAGCACGTGGTAATAGATTTGGTATACATATTTCTCATCCGGTAACAAATCTAAGTAAAATACTAGCTAAAAAATGGAATGTCCCAGTACAAAACTATATAAGCAATAACATAACTGAAATGGAAAATTTTATTACAGATGGAAGAGATACATATTTATTATGCTCAGGTGTTACACTTCCAGGTAAACGTATATCTACAACTGAAGCTGCACATAATCACAACCTATCTAAGAAACCATACTCAATGGCTACAGATGAGGTTACTACAACATTTTTAGTAACAAATGATTATTATATTAAAAAGTATTTTGATTTATGGCAAGAGATCATTGTAGATAGTACACATAATCATTATAGAACCAGATATAAAAAGGAGTATTGTGCTGAGATAACAATACAAGCTTTACAAGGAAATGAAGAAGGTACAATTGGATATGCAAACATATTAGAGAATGCGTATCCTATACAAATAGGTCAGCTTGAATTAAATAATGAATCTGAGGGGTTAATGGAATTAACTGTTACTTGGGAATATGATAATTGGAGAACAACTGATTTAAAGGAAGGGTTTCAATCGTTACTAACATCTAATACATCTAATTTACTACCAATACCAGAAGGTGTAAAATCAGCAGTAGGAAGTGGATTAAAACCTTAAATAATTTTATAATAATGGAGAGAGATTGATATGTTGCCAAAACTAGCAACCCCAAAGTATGATATGATTGTGCCCTCAACAGGCGAGAATATAACATACAGACCATATGTGGTCAAAGAAGAGAAGATTTTATTAATTGCTTTAGAGAGTCAAAGCGAAGCTGCAATTGAAAAGGCGGTTCAAGACATCATTAAGTCATGTGTAGAGTCGCCAATTGATATGAAGAGTTTAACAACTTTTGATGTTGAATTTATGTTTGTAACTTTACGGAGTAAATCAGTAGGTGAGGGTATTAAGATAGAACCACCTTGTTCAGAATGTGAAGCACGTAGTGAACAAAAAATTGATTTAGAAAAAGTGAAAGTATCTAATCTTGAAGACGCAGTAGATATGCGTATTAAATTAACAGATGATATATCTCTTGATTTAAGATGGCAAACAATGTCTGATAGATTATTAGATTCAGAAAGAAAAACTGAAACTGATGCTATCATTAATATGATTGCAAAATCTATTGAAACAATTTATAGTGGTGAAGAAATATTTGCTGCTAAAGATTCTACTAAGAAAGAGATGATTGAGTTTGTTGAGAGTTTAAATACAGATCAATTTACTAATGTAATAGAAATAATAGGTAAGACACCACGGTTAAGTTATAAATTGGAATTTGATTGTAAAGAATGTAAAGCACATAATGAGATGGAGTTATCGGGATTAATTGATTTTTTTCAATAACCCTTTCCCATAGTGATATAGGTAATTACTATAAAACAAATTTTGTGTTGATGAACCAGCATAGTTTTAGTTTAGATGAACTTAATGATATGATGCCGTGGGAGAGGGAGATATATATTACTCTTGTTCGACAACATGTCGAAGAAGAAAACCAAAGGATAAAGAAAGAAAATGGCTAAAGATAATATTGCACTACTAAGCGAAATATCAGCTTCTTTAAGAAAGCTGAATCAATCTAGTGTCCGCGACAAACTTCGAGAAAGAGAATTAGCTGAACAGCAAGCAACCTTAATGGCAGGTGGACCTGTTGCAGCTGCTGCCAACCCAGATAGTCTGCTTACTGATGCCCAAGACTTTAAACGAAGAATCAAAGCTAGTATGTTTACTGCGAAGATTGCAGAAAAATTTACTGAAAGTGGTGAAAGAGCTATACGTTCAAATAAAGAAGCTAAGCGAAGAAAGCCAATTGATAAAAAGGATCTAATACTTGATCGTCAAGAACTAAAAGAACGAGCATGGATTATCAAAAACCGTCCATTAGCCCACCTTAAAGATATTAAATTGCAGTCTACTAATATAATTAGATTAACTTCTAAGACTGTTGCGCCTCTACTAAAATCACAGGCGGATTTTTTAGGTTTAATAAAAGTAAATTCTGATAAATTAGTTCATGATGGAATAGCTATTAAAAAGGCAGTTCAAGATTTAGCAGGTCATGGTCTTAAAAAGGGTTCACTTTTTACTCATGATATTCATACTGAGAAAAAAATGGATCAAGCTCAAAAAGCTACTGATAAAAGAGATAAATTAGCAAAGAAAAATAGAATGGATGATAAACGTAGTCTTCGAGAAAGACTGCTTGAATCTAAGAAAAAGACAGTTAGTCCTCTACCTAAATCATCAGGAATGATGTCAAAAATAGGAGGCGCTGCAAAATCAGCTGGAAAATTACGAGGAGCATTAATATTAGCAGCCGTAACTTGGGCAGTAGGTGGTATTGGTTTTATAGTTAAAGACTTTTTTAAAGGTTATGAAGAAGATGGATTTGCAGGTGGATTAGGCAAGGCTTTAGGTGGTGAAGGAGAAGGTCTTTGGAATTCAATAAAACAAGGAATTAAATGGGGTGGTGCTGGAGTTGCTATTGGCGCTGCAGTAGGTGCACTGTTTGGTGGCGTTGGTGCTATTCCTGGTGCAATCATTGGTGGTTTACTTGGAATGGCAATTGGTGCTGTTGCAGGATATTTTGGTGGAGATAAAATAACTGAAGTAGGTAAAAAAACTGGTAATATAGTAAGTACCGGTTGGGCACATTTAAAAGCTGCAATGTTTAGATGGGCTCATGCTGCTAAAAGGTGGTTTTATACTCCTGGTTCAGAGGCTCAATCTCCTAATCATCCAGAAGTAAAAGCAACAATGTTCGGTGGTCGTGTTAGTTGGAGTCCTACTAGTGATACAAAAATTGCAGATGCATTTGTATCTCTTGATAAATATTTAACAGGAAGAAAGGAAGCATTAAACAGATTTATTTATACTAAAGGTGATGGAGAGGGTGGCGACTCAAAAATATTTGGTGGATTAGTACATTGGGATCCTGATACTAAAGGAAGCAAAATTGTAGATGCATTTAAAAATATGCATGATGATATAAACACTTGGGAAAAGGCATTAGGTAACTGGTTTTACCACGAAAAGGATGGTAAAAAAATGATGTTTGGTGAGAATGCCACAATTTTTGAAGGATCAATCCTGGATAAAGCAACTGATATTGATTGGAAAACCAAATTTGCTAAGTTGGGAGAAAATATTGCAAGCATTCCTAGAAAAATATGGAATTCGGTTGTTGATATGCTTCCTGAATGGATGCAAAAGGGTTTAAGAAAGGATGAAGAGGCAGAAAAACTTGCAAAAATAGCTGCGGATGCAAAAAAGTTACAAGAAGAAAGAACTAAATCAATAATGGATTCAAGTAATACAATGTTTCAAGCTAAAGATGGTGTAGCTACTGGATATTGGAATATGGATAATATAACTCGTCCATTAACCTTAGAGGATGCTAAGATAATAGATGGATATAAACCCAATATTATAACTGCTAATTCTGGTAATAGCACTGTTTCAACTGTTAACCTTTATATAGATGGTGACATGGGAAATGATATTAGTAATACACTATCAATGCCATTGCCAGGTGGTCGTGAAATTCCTTGGTATTTAAGAGGCGGATCTTCATAATAAAAACCCCACCGTTAAGTGGGGCTCAAAACCAGGAGGATTTTGATTAAGCTTCAGCCGCTAGTTTAGCGAAATAACTCATAGTGTCATCTTCAGCCTCAGCTCGTTGAACTGGATCTGCTGCTACAGCAACAGGGTCAGAGACAGTTGGTCCATCATTGAATGGTGAATCATCTTCAGGTGTAAATACCTTAACTTCCTCACCTAACACTCTAGTCAACTTAAGATTAAGCTCACTATAAGATTTAAATGAAGTAGGATCAGTAAACTCCTTAAGAGGAAACTGTTGATTGTAGATACCTTCTAGAACAGAATCATCTGCATTCAAAGGCTCTGCGCCACCAAACTCAGATCGGTCATAGTTACGGAATCCCGCTACTTGAGCAATCTTCATTTTGAAGTTAGCACCTTTCCACATATCAAATGGATTGACTGGTGTTTCATCTTCATACTTAGGTTGCATGCTATCCATGATCTTCTCAAAGATTTTAGCACCATAAGTATATAAGAATACTTTACCATTGTTTTCTGGATTATCAGGATCCGAAACGATATAGACATTTGACACATAGTGAAGCCTACGCTTACGTCTACGTGCTAAATCTTTGTCAGCTTCAATACCTGTGTTCCAAAGTTTTGAATTCATTTCTGAAACAGGATCATCCTTCTGAATAGTGGTAAGTGATTTCTCTACATACCATTGTCCAGTTGGTCCCTGAAAGAAATGGTCCCAGAATTTAGCCCAAGGTAAGTCATCACCTTCGACAGTTGGTAGGAATCGAATAACAGCATAACCGTTACCTGCTTTATCTACCGTGGGTTTCCACATACGATCGTCGCCGTATGATTTCTTTTCTGTGGTGCTTTGGGCCGCACCAACCAATGATGACATATCATTAGCCTTAGCCTTTAAGTCTGCAAAACTCATTTTATTTCTCCTTTAAAGATTTATATTAATTTATATTAATTTGTATCAGTATATATTATAACATACTTTTGCTAAAAGTACATACTTTATTTGAAAATATCTATGATAATCATTCGCATTTTAAGGTCATCAAACTTTAAAAAGGATTGATATTTAGTTATCTTCTTATATAAGTCCGGCCATAAGATGGTCTCGCTTATACATGAATTGGCTTCCTCAATAAATCCTGTTAGCCTATTCACTATACACAAAGTTTCCAAGGAAACCCTGCCTTCAAGATGAAGTTGGACCATTCTTGGATATGTTTCTTCTATTTCCAAGAGAGTATCAAACTTTACATCTGAAATTTCTTCTAATTCGTTTCTAAACAAATAACTTATACTATCTATACGTTTTAAAAACTGTGTATAAGTCTCTTCGTCTCTAATCATATCACCACTAAATTTATTACCAGCCGCTTGATGTGCAGCAAAGTACATAATGATATCATCTCTTTTTTTAAATCGTTTACCGATCTTTGTTAACTGAAATTTATCTGGTCTTTTCCAATAGGTTCTTTCAGTTACATTTGTTTTAAAATTATACTTAAAGCAATCATACACTCCATTGAAGTGGAGGTTAATAGCGTTATGTAATGTGAATGCCTCATATCCAGTCATTCTCATATTGGCAATAAATGTGAAGGATTGCCACCCTGTAATAAATTAAGTTCTTTTGCTTCGAACTCCACATGTTCTATAATCTCCTTTGATATAAGTTTTTTACTGTCTCTAAGGTCGATCTCGTTCTTCTCACACACATCTATAATAGCATCTATGTAATTAGTATCTTTA
>Ga0257115_1002185_pt1 | contig 12020 bp, 8 predicted proteins | sample SI112_100mmetaG_FD_194465 | JGI IMG/M metagenome (GOLD analysis project Ga0257115, IMG submission 194465) | Marine microbial communities from Saanich Inlet, British Columbia, Canada - SI112_100m | ecosystem: Environmental > Aquatic > Marine > Inlet | place: Canada: British Columbia | collected...
TATGACTCCCTTCAAGCAATTGGCTTCAAAACCGAAAACATTCATAGACTGAATGACTCTCCGAGTTTGAGCCTCATTGAAAGTAACTCATTCAACGCGGTGTTTTATTTTGGGGACGTCAGTTCAGTCGATAAGATCATTGTCTCCTCTCGAAATGAACTCATCCCAGTGGTAAGCTCAATCTATGAGACATGGCAGTTACTAAAAGAGAAGGTTATCACGGAAGACACAACTGCGTCAGGAGGCAATGCAAATCTTTTGGCACTTTAGCGCGCGTTCATTTTGAATGAAGTTGGAGTGAATTGGGTTTGGCAAGTAAACCATCTCACAAAAGACGAGGGTTCTGAGTAACCTAAATGGTATGAGATTGCCTTGACAGAAAGTCCGTCTCTAATCATGTGCTTTGATTTTTTTAATTTGAAGTCATTTAAAATCTCACGAAAAGTTTTATTTTCCTTTAACAACTGATTGCGAAGCGAATTCGTACTCAACCCAAGTTGGTTTGATATATCGTGAATATTAATTAAATTGAAATGATTTACATAGTTATTCATGAGCCTCTCAACCTTACCAGTTAGAGTCATTTTTGATGAAATTTTATATGCCTTTGACTCCAGGATAGTGCTCAGATAATCAACAAGACTGGGATTAGAAAGGGCATTTTTTTTTAAATAATTTTTTTTGCTAATTAAAAGTGATGTCTCCTCACAGGACGTATAAATCGGGCAATTAAATACAGACTTTTCCTTTATATCATCAACCTGAGTGACCGTTTTGGTATTGATCTGTTTGATTTGAAAACGTTTTGATCTGATAAATGATGCAAGGATAGATAGCCCAAGGTTTTCATAAATTGATGGATGCTTTATATCTGGATCAACAACGGATTGAATTTTAATGAGATTTTTCTCTTCAGTGATTAGAAAGTTGAGGCCCTCTAATTCAGTACTAATATAGGATTGCAAAAGCTTTAAACCTTGTTCGAGGTTTCTTGAGTAAACAAACGCCAACCCAAATGCCTCACCATAGTTAGGCCTTACTTGCGCCATCCGACCAAAATTAATTGACACTAACTCGTCCTTAAAAATGGACTGAGCCTCTATAACAAAGTTCAGGATTATCTCGACAGGCATAGAGACATTTTGATTAGTTACTAAGCTCTTTGCTATTCCAACGCTCTGGAATATTGTTTCCACCTCGAATGGGTAAATTTGATAGAGTCTTTGGATGCACCTCCAGACTCCGCTGTAAGTATTCATTATTAAGAATAATACATTAAGTTACAATAATTTGCACTAATTGTAATAAAGTGTCAATACTCTATAATAATATGTTAAGTATCTTTTGATTTTTATATCTATACTATAATTTCACAAACCACTTAGTGGCCATGAAGTTTATCCTTGCTGACCAGGAATTTATATGCTTGAAACAATATTTGAATACTCACTACTCTCTTTTCTTTTATCTTTAGTATTGATACTGTTGGTACTGGTTAAGACAAACATCAAGATGTGGCAGTTGTGGCTATTGGCGGTTGGTTTAACCTATCCAGGCGCTGTCATTGCCAATCACTTTGGAGCGCAATTCCTGCTCCTCATTCTTTTTGTTGTTGGCCTACTTATAGTGCCAAGCGTTAGGGTGATGTTATTCACTAAGCCACTCTACAAAGTAATGCAAAAATCCCTACCACCGATTGGGATCACAGAGAGTATTGCTCTTGAAGCCGGAAGCGTTTGGTGGGATGCAGAGCTCTTTCAGGGTGACCCAAACTGGAAAGAGTTAACTGATTTAGAGGCTACACAGTTGACAGATGAAGAGCAAAGCTTTGTTGACAACGAGGTGGAAACATTGTGCGCGATGGTTGACTCCCATGAAATTCAATCCACTCATGATCTACCTAAAGAAGTCTGGAAGTACATTTTTGACAAAGGGTTTCTAGGTTTAATTATTCCTCAGGAGTTTAATGGAAAGGGCTTCTCTCACTTTGCACATGCTACTATTGTTGGAAAGCTCTCCTCAGCTTCACAATTTTTAGGAATCGCGGCCATGGTTCCGAATTCTCTCGGACCAGGAGAGCTACTTTTAAAATACGGTACCGAGGAACAAAAACAACACTACTTGCCGCGCCTTGCAAAAGGTAAAGAGATTCCATGTTTCGGATTAACATCAACGGTGGCAGGCTCAGACGCCGGATCTCTGGTTGATAATGGGATTGTTTGCTATGGCCAATTCGAGGGAAAAAAAGTACTAGGTTTAAAATTGAATTGGGAAAAACGCTATATCACTCTAGCCCCAATTGCGACCGTCATTGGGCTGGCCTTTAAGGCCTATGATCCTGATCATTTGTTGCCAGAGGGCCACCCTCTTTATAAAAAAAATGACTTAGGGATTACTTGCGCATTGATACCACGAAATACCGAAGGCCTTAGTATAGGTACCCGACATAAGCCAATAGGAGAGCCATTTCAAAATGGACCCATCTTTGGAAAAGATGTCTTTATTCCAATGGACTGGGTCATAGGTGGAGACAAGTTGATTGGACACGGCTGGAGAATGCTCATGGAGTGTCTCAGCGTTGGCAGGGGAATTTCGCTTCCGGTAACAGGCGCATCTGCAACCCAAGCAATGCTATTAACAACAAGCACTTACTCACAAACGCGAGAGCAATTTGGTATACCCATTGCAAAAATGGAGGGTATCCAGGAGAAGCTTTCAAATCTGGCCACCAATGCATTTAGGGCTACTGCAAACATAAACCTTTCTACATGGGCTCTGGATGCAGGTCACAGACCTTCCATTATTTCTGCAATTGTAAAATACAGAAACACACAACTCCTTCAAAGCTCTTCGATCGATGCGATGGACGTTCATGGCGGTAGAGCAGTTATGGAGGGTAAGAGAAATTATGTATCAAATGTCTATTCAGGGGCACCCGTTGCCATCACAGTTGAGGGAGCCAACATCTTAACAAGAAGCCTGATGATTTTTGGTCAAGGTCTAATTAGATGTCACAAAACAATGCTCGACGAGTTGAGAGCACTTCATGACGAAAGCAAAGACTCTATCAAAAAGTTTGACAAGGCCCTAGTGATTCATGTCGGCAGTTTCATTAACAATATTGCCAGAGCAATTTTGTTTTCATGGTCACGTGGACGACTAGCTAAACCCTATGGAGACCATACTACTAAGGCTTATTATCGCAATCTCTCCGTGTTGTCAGCCAAGTTCGCCTGTTTAACTGATATTGCTTCTCTGCTTCTAGGAGGCTCACTTAAAAGAAAAGAAATGATATCGGGAAGGTTTGCAGATTCAATTTCAGCGATGTACGAAATTAGTTCCTGCCTAAAACTTTATGAAGAAAAGTTTCTGGATGATGATAACGCGAAGAGCATACTTAAGCTTTCAGTTCTAAGGCTTATTGAAGAGGCTGACACTTCGATGCTTCAAAATATTGAAAGTATGCCAATCAATAGAGTTGCTAAATGGCTATTAAGGGTTTTATTGTTTCCATTTTCAGTGACAGCTTCCAAGATTGATGACAAACTGATTATCAATACTTCAAGATCTGTTCTTGATACTGAGTGGATAGAGAACAACCTATCAACATGCATTTGCGCTAATCTTAAAGACAAGCCTGATCACCCTTTTAATATTCTTTTCAAAGGTTTTGAAGCTGGAAAAGAGTTAAAAATTTTAAGAGATAAGGCAAAAAAAGCAGGCTATAAGTTCCAGCCAAGTATTACATTGGAGTTTTGGCTTCAGGGCCTTGTTGATAACAAAACTCTGACAATTGAAGATAAAGAAGATTGGTTAAGGTTGAATGATTTAGTTCTCGAGGCACTAAAGGTTGATGACTATGAGAGTTTTGATAAATAAAATTTGGGGTAACTATGAAAGAATTTTTTGATAAAGCCTTTACGAAGATTGCTGTATTGGGCTCTGGAACAATGGGTGGACAAATTGCTGCGCACTTTGCCAACTTAGGTTTTGAAACCTTGATGTTTGATACCAGTGAAGAGGCGCTATCAAAGTCAATAGCAATGATGAAGAAACTGAAGCCTACTCCTTTTGCAAGTCCTTCAGTGCCTGGATTAATTAAGACATCAACCTATGAGAATTTGAATGAATTATCAAGTTGTGACTTCATCATAGAGTCAATTGTAGAAAATATAGCTATCAAAAAAAAGCTTTTCAAACAAATATCACCCCACGTCAACGACAAAGCCATTTTGGTTACGAACACATCTGGTTTGTCGATTCAAAAAATAGCTGAGTCATCGCCAGAAAGCTTAAGGAGTCGAATTTTTGGTGTTCATTTTTTTAATCCACCAAGATACCTGCCACTGGTTGAACTCATCAGAACGTCTTACAGTGATGAGAGTCTTTTAATGAAGGCTGAGGGCTTTATTACTTCAGCCCTCGGTAAAGAAGTTGTTTATGCAAAAGATAGCCCTGCGTTTGTTGCCAACAGGATTGGTGTTTTCTCTTTTATGGCAGTCCTGAGGCATGCTGAAAACTTTAACCTTGCGGCCGATACTGTTGATGCATTAACGGGCAAGAGGATTGGAAGGCCTGCAAGTGCCACGTTTAGAACTCTGGATGTTGTTGGTCTTGATGTGATGGCCAATGTAGTTAAAAACATCTATGAGAACGCTAAAGATGACCCCTGGATTGAACTATTTAAACTTCCAGATTGGATTAATGCTTTGATTGAAAAAGGGTCATTAGGTAGCAAAACTAGAAAGGGTATCTACGAAAAAATTGGAAAGGATATCCACGTCTTCGACCCTAAAGAGGAAAAATATAGGCTCTCTGATAAAACGATTAGTTCAAAAGTAAAAAAAATTATAAAAGATAATAAAGGTATAGAAAATGCACTCATAGAACTCTCTCAATGTAACGATCCTCAGGCTCAATTTTTGTGGTCGGTTCACCGTGATGTTTTTCATTACACTGCTTATCATCTTGAGCATGTTGCTGAAACTGCAAGATGTGTTGATTTAGCATTGAAGTCAGGATTTGCCTGGCAGAAAGGAATCTTTGAGCAAGTTCAGATGACTGGTTGGTCTGATGTAAGAGAGTTACTGAATCAAGATATTCAGCAGGGAAAAACGCTTTCAAATCAAAGCTTGCCACCCTGGGTCATGGATCAAGCTTTTGTCTACTCTGACGAGGGTGCATTTAATCCAAATAAGAGTCAGTTTATTCCGAGGTCTTCTCATCCGGTTTATGAAAGGCAATTAAATAAGGTACTCCTGAATGGGGAAAAGAAAGGCCAACTAGATATCTTGAAAGCTGGCGAGTCTACTAAATTAATTGACATAGGAGAAGGGGTTGCTAGCGTTTCATTTAAGACAAAAATGAACGTTCTAAGTTCTAGCGTTTTAACTGAATTACCTGAATGCCTTGATTATCTAGAAAACAATGGTTTTCATGCCCTTGTCTTTAAACAGGAACAAGAGCATTTTTGTGCTGGTGCTAATCTCTATGAAGTTATTTCAGCAATTAAGCTTGGCCTGCTTGAAAAGGATCCTGGTCTATCATCTAAGGCAAAAAAGAAGGCCTTTGAGGTGATGCATCCAGAGCTACCAAAACTTGGAAAGCTATACTCTATTAAAAAGACAGTCCGTATGCTGCAAGATTTGTTGATGCGTCTTAAGCATGGAAAGATATTAACGATAGCAGCGGTCGATGGTTTGGCGCTTGGGGGTGGATGTGAGCTTTTACTTCACTGTAATAGAGTTGTTGCCTCAATGAACTCCTATATCGGCCTTGTTGAGGTCGGTATTGGCGGAATCCCTGCTGGTTGTGGTAGCAAGGAGATGGCACTAAGGGCTTATTTAAATAAAGAGTCCGATGATATTTTTCCTTTGTTGTCTAAACATTTTGAGCAAATTGCAATGGCAAAGGTCTCAGCAAGCGCAATGGAAGCAAGAGAGATGGGTTATCTGAAGACTGAAGATGTCATCATTGCTAATCCAAAAGAATTACTATATGTTGCAAAAAATCAAGCTTTAGCTATGCTTGAGTCAGGCTTCAAGTCTCCTTTAGATGACACATTTAAAGTGGTCGGTAAAGCTGGCTATGCAAACATTATGGCTCAAGTTGAGAACCTTTTTGAGGGTCGTTTTATGTCTGAGCATGACAAATACTGCATCTCGTCATTAGCCAAAGTGATGACTGGATCACTGGTTGAGGAGAATACCGTTGTGAACTCAAGGATGCTTCTTGATCTTGAGAGGAAATACTTTGTTGAGCTTTTGGGGACAAAGAAAACTCAAGACAGAATAGAGTTTATGCTTAGAAACAGCAAACCCCTTCGCAACTAACTGGAGAATATGATGAGAAAAGCTTATATTATTGATGCAAAAAGAACTCCAGTAGGAAAAGCCAGAGGACTTCTTTCAAAGACAAGGGCAGATGACCTGTTGGTTCATGCAATACAGAGTGTGCTCAAGGCATCAGACTCTAGTGAAAAAATAAACAACAGTATCGATGATATTATTGTTGGCTGTGCCATGCCAGAGGGACCCCAAGGATTAAACATTGCGCGAATTGCAACTTTGCTTGCCGGTCTGCCAGACTCGACTCCTGCATACACCCTAAATAGGTTCTGCTCGTCTGGGCTTCAATCTGTATCGAATGCAGCTGACCTTATCAAGTCTGGCTCATCTGACCTAGTCATTGCTGCTGGTGTTGAGAGTATGAGTAGTGTTCCGATGACTGGCTTTAAGCCCTCCATGAATCCAAAAATTTTATTAGACGAGAATATTTCTATCGCATATGGGATGGGGCTGACAGCCGAGAAGGTAGTTCAAAAATATGGTATTTCTAGAGAGGCGCAAGATCAGTTTGCCTTTGAAAGTCACCAAAAAGCTATCAAGGCCAACAATAACGGTTTATTTGAAAACGAAATTGTTCCAATAGAAACTGTAGATGATAGCTACTCAATTAAATCTAATGAATATATTAAAAACACCAATCTTGTTTCTAAAGATGAAGGGCCCAGGGAGGATACAAGTCTAGAAGTTTTAGCAAAGCTCAGAACAGTGTTTGCTCAAGATGGCTCTGTTACAGCAGGCAACAGCTCGCAAATGTCCGATGCCGCTGCCGCTGTTCTTGTTGCCAGTGAAGAAGCTGTTGAGAAATACAATCTAACACCTAAGGCTGAGTTTATGGGCTTTTCAGTTGCAGGTGTTCCGGCAGAAATTATGGGCATCGGTCCAGTCAAAGCGGTTCCAAAAGTGCTTGGTGCTTTGAATCTCAGTCTTGACGACATTGGTTGGATAGAGCTCAACGAAGCTTTTGCTGCGCAATCCCTCGCAGTTATTAAAGAGTTGAAACTAGACCCTGAAAAGGTGAATCCGCTTGGAGGCGCCATAGCACTTGGACACCCTCTTGGGGCGACGGGTGCAATCAGAGTTGCAACGCTGATCTCAGCTATGCAAAGAGAAAAGATTGATTATGGTATGGTAACCATGTGTATTGGAACCGGAATGGGCGCAGCTGGAGTCATCAAAAAATGCTAAATAACTAATGACAAATCAAAACTACATTAATCATTTAAGACTTCCAATTATTCAGTCACCAATGTTTATTGTCTCGAATGCTAGGCTTGTTATTGCCTCATCAAAGGCCGGTATTGTTGGCTCTTTTCCGACTGCTAATTCCCGGACCCTTGAAGCTTTAGATGAAACATTCACTGAAATAACTGAGGCTTTAGGCTCAGGCGAAGAGGCACTACCATGGGCAGTAAACATTATTGTTAGCAAAATGTACGCCAGAAGTAATGATGATATTGACTTAATTCTTAAGCACAAGCCACCCGTCGTTATTACATCACTCGGAAACCCTGAAGAGGTTGTTAGAAAAGTTCATGAATATGGCGGCCTCGTCTATTCAGACGTAATCAATTTGTATCACTCTAAAAAAGCAATTAGCGCTGGAGTGGATGGTCTTATTCTAGTTTGCAATGGTGCGGGTGGTCATACAGGAGATTTGTCACCATTTGCTTTTGTCTCAGAAGTGAGACAGCTATTTGATGGAACAATTATAGTCGGAGGCAGTATCAGCTCTGGTGATTCAGTCCTAGCTATTCAGGCTCTGGGCGCTGATATGGCCTATATGGGAACTCGCTTTATTGCCACCCAAGAGAGTGATGCGACAGAGGACTATAAGAAGATGATCTTAAATGCCTCAGCCAGCGATATTATCAAGTCTAACAAAATAACTGGTGTTAATGGAAACTGGCTTGAGGAATCTCTAAAAAATGCTGGAATCTCTCCAAATGCCAGTGGAATTCAATCGACCATTTCTGATTTTAAGAAAATGGTAATGCCGCTGATCAAGCAGAAACTTAAGGTAGACTTTGATGTCACAAAAGCTACCGCCAAGAGATGGAAAGATATTTTTTCGGCAGGCCAAGGCGTTGGCTCTATTTCCAGTGTACCCAGTGTTGAAGATCTAGTTTTGGAGTTAGAACGGCAGTATACTGAATCAAAAAATCGAATTATTTAGGGAATATACTATGTTATCTAAGCCATCAAGAAGAGATTTAAAGCACAATAGAACGATAGAAGGAAAAGGTTTTAAAAGAGAAGATGGGCTATGGGACATAGAAGTTTTTCTTATTGATAGCAAAACCTATTCCTTTAACAACATGCATCGAGAATATATCAGTGCCGGCGAACCTCTGCATGATATGGCATTAAGATTGACTTTGAATGATGATAGAAAAATTATTGATATAGAAGCAGTCATCAATGCATCCCCCTACAATATTTGCCCGCAAGCGGTTAAAAATTGTCAAAAACTAAAAGGTGAACATGTTGTTGCAGGCTTTAATAGAAAGGTTATCAAAGCGCTCGGAGGTGAAAAGGGCTGTAGACATATCACAGACCTTTTGGCCTATGCAGGGACAATTGCGTACCAAACGCTCTGGAAAGAGAAGACTGGGGGTGAGGCAGAAAACATAACCCTTGAGGAGGCAAAGTCGATAGAAAAGAAATTTGCAGATTCATGTTTTGCTTTCAAGCGTGATGGAGAGGTCTATAATCAATATAGGGAAATATTAATAGGAAAACTCGAAAAAAATTAACAATAGTGAGGGATTCAAATGTCAGTCAACATACCAAACAAACTTGAGGAAACAGAATTTTTTAAGGAGCATGGAAACTTAGTTGAGTTCTTTGATAACTGTTGTAGGGAGCATCAGGAAAAGATAGCTTTCGAAAGTTTCGGTGTTGAAATGTCCTACAACAATCTGTCTAACCAGGTCAACACTTTTGCTTCATGGCTGAGTAGTAACTTTCAAGTAGGTGATCGTGTTGCAGTTATGATGCCAAATATGCTTGTTTACCCAGTCATTGTCTATGGCGCCTTAAAAGCCGGTATCGTAGTTGTCAATATCAACCCTCTTTACACCCAAAGGGAGCTTGAGCATGTGCTTAGAGATAGTGAGGCTAAATTATTGATGGTGTGGGAAGGCGTTGCCAACGTAGCTGCAAAATCAGATCTCGCTAGCGTAGAAAAAGTTTTAGTCACAACTGTTGGAGATCTTCTTGGTTTCAAGGGCAAGATTATTAATTTAGTCACTAGAAAAGTAAAAAAATTAGTCCCTAAATACCACATTGATGGAGCAAAAATGTTGCTTGATGTTTTGAAGGGTAATGAAGGCTCTAGTTTTGAATCATTGGACATCTCAATTGAAAGCACAGCTTTTCTTCAATATACTGGAGGAACAACAGGTGTTTCAAAAGGCGCTGTTCTGACTCATAGAAATATACTTGCAAATATCATTCAAGCCTTTTTTACAATTGATCCTCAAATGTATGATGATTCAAGAAACGAGCAAAGAATCGCTATTTGCCCACTACCTTTGTATCATATTTTTGCATTAACTGTGCATAACTTCATGTTGTTCCATATTGGTGGAAGAAGTGTCCTGATTACTAATCCTAGGGATCTAAAAACTTTCGTCTCAATCATGAAAAAACATAAATTTCATATGATTTCAGGTGTGAATACTCTATATGAGGCGCTATTAAATTATGATGGCTTTAAGGAGTTAGATTTTAGTAATTTACTTATGTCTTTGAGTGGCGGTATGGCGGCATTAGATACAACTGCAAAGAGATGGGCTGAGGTCACAAAATCTGTAATCTGGCAGGCGTATGGCCTAACTGAGACGTCACCATTGGTTAGTGTTAATGACTACAAGCAGACTGAATTTACAGGCTCTGTGGGCTTGCCTGCTGCCTACACCGAAATTGAGATAAGAGACGACAGTGGTAATGTTCTTTCAGAAACGAATGCTGTTGGAGAGCTCTGCGTCAGAGGTCCACAGGTTATGAGCGGGTATTGGAAGTCCGAAGTCTCAGGACTTGATGAGAATAATTGGTTCATGACCGGTGATATTGCTCGAATTGATGAAACTGGTAATATTTTTATTGTCGATCGAAAGAAAGATATGATTATTGTCTCAGGCTTTAACGTATTTCCAAATGAAGTTGAAGCGGTTGTAAATGAACACCCTTCTGTTCTTGAATGCGGCTGCGTTGGAATTGAAGGGGAAGACTCTCAGGAACTTGTAAAAGTTTTTATTGTTCTTCATGATGGACAAAGTGCAAGTGAGGATGAGATAATTGATTTCTGTCGAGAAAAATTGACAGCCTACAAGGTTCCAAAGCATATCGAATTTATCAATGAGATTCCAAAAACTAATGTTGGAAAAGTTCTAAGAAGAGAGCTGAAAGAAAACTAATAGATTTGGTTTTCTGACTTATAGTTTGAGCATCTATCACGAATATGGATTCTGAGTATCCCCTTTTAATTAAGCAAATTCTCACAAAATCTAGCGTTATGTCTTTTTCTCCATTTTGATGATTGGGACGAAATTGAGCAAAGCCTCTCTAAATAATGGCATGATTCATTACTTATAATTATTGACTAGATCGAATGTATGCGCCCATTTCAGAAAGCTCGTCTTCAAATTTTTTGATTCGGGCTAGCATTTTTTTACCACCTTTAGTCATAATCTGTGAAACGAGAATTTCTGAGAATGCTGCATATGGCAGAATGCTGGGAAGGAAATTAAGAGTTTCATTTCCAAGTGCAACAATGATGTCAGCATGTGATGCAGCTTGAGAAGTATACATATCAGTTGCAACAATAATGAAAGCATTTTTTTTCTTTATCATATCAAGCGCTTTTGTAGTTTCAAGTGACAACGGTGAGGCACCAAAAACCAAGACTACATCATTTGTATTTATTTGAGAAATTTCACTAAGTAACATTCCCTCCTGCCCACGAATCAATTTTGTTTTTGGAAGAATAAAATGTAAAAGATAGTGCGAATAAAATGCCATTGAGAAGCTACTTCTCATTCCCAAAATGTAAACAGTGCCTGCTTTCATTAATTTATCAACTGATGAATCAATAGCTTTGTAAGTCTTCTCGTTAAAAGCGCCAGAAAGAGATTTGTAAACATTGGCTTCAGCATCAGCAAAAGGGTTGTTATGAGCTTCATTTAACAAATCTTTTGCGTGAGATGTAAAGTTAGAGACAGGCATCTGAGATGCTGCTTTCTTATAAATAGTCTTAAATTCATCATACCGCTTGAAGCCGAGTATGGTGATAAGTCGAACCATTGTTGAAGGCTTTACACCTGCATTAGAAGCAATAGTTCGAATCGAGTGCAACGGAATCTCAGCAGGATTATCCATTACATATTTGGCTGCTTTTTTGACTTCTTTAGAAAAACCAACATATCCATTTGACAATTTTTGGTTGATTTCAGTGGTGGAAAAATTATTTGAATTCATAGACCAATATTCTACTATAAATACAAGTGAATAAGCTTGAACAAAGTTGAAACACTTGTTTTTTTTATAAATTACTATTAAAACAATTGTGCTAGTTATGGTATAACTTCTTTGGACTTAAGTTTTTTGTCTAAACAAAATATAGGAGATAAAATGAAAAAAATTAATTTTTTTAGCGGCGTACTTGCCGCAGCT
>Ga0257115_1002192_pt1 | contig 12002 bp, 4 predicted proteins | sample SI112_100mmetaG_FD_194465 | JGI IMG/M metagenome (GOLD analysis project Ga0257115, IMG submission 194465) | Marine microbial communities from Saanich Inlet, British Columbia, Canada - SI112_100m | ecosystem: Environmental > Aquatic > Marine > Inlet | place: Canada: British Columbia | collected...
CATAAAAGGCAAAAGTTATCGTAGGAAAAAAATCTTTAATCAGGAGGTGAAAAAATGATTTAAAAAAATGATTATAGTGGTACACTTTCAACGAGAATAGGTGGTACACTTTCAACAAGCAATGACAAGCAATGATGTTTAAATTATAAATTAATACGTGATCCTGTTCAACTTTAAACTGTATTAGGTTCATAACAATGACAATTAATAATACAATGTTAGCTTAAATGTTGCTAAAAAGTTTCATGTAATATGAACCTATACAAGTATTGATTGTTCAAATAAGCTTGATATAATACAAATTTGTTATTAGATTATTCTCTGTTATAAATATGTTCAAAAACAACCATCTTTTTAATCCTCTTTTGCCCGCTGACAATGACTTTCAAACAAACAATCCTTATGAAGGAAGCATAGCACTGCCAGCCCTGCATCAAGCTGCAAGAGTTGGAGATGTAGATACCATTAATAGCTTACTCAACACTGGTACCAATGTTAATGACATTACTTACAATGGACGTACCGCATTACATTACGCAACAGAAAACAATAATTTAAGAGTTGTTGTATTACTAATCAATGCGGGCGCAGATACAACTATAACTGATTTACATGGAAATTTAGCAAGAAATCTTCTCCCAGATCATGGTCTACAATTACAATTTGACTCATTAGTAGCAAATCTGCACTCTCATAATGTGGCAATAAGAGCTGATGTTCTCGCTCAAGCACCTATTGCAAACGAAGATTTTACAACACTTCCTCATGATATTTGTAGCATAATTTCTGAATATGCTACTTACCACTCAGAAGCTAGTCTGATACATGCGTACGAACAACAACACAATAATTCATTTAGCATTTTTAGTTGTCTTAGTTTCTTATGTCCTTTTGGATATGATGGATCATATTAAGGGTTTTAAGTGAAAAATAATATTAACAAACATAACAAGTAATATTCAAAATAATAACTTTTTCTTATACACTTGGCCATTATCTTCCTCAAAAAGTCTTAAAAAGACCGTGGTATTTTGCATTGGACCTAAATTATACAGTACCTTAGAAAAAGGCTACAAAATGATAAAGGTTTAATACTCTCTGCCACTATTATTTTTTTTAGATAGGAGTAAATTATTTTTTTTAAGCTCCTTAAGTTAATTTTCTTTCTATACAACCAGAAAATGAAATAATGCCATTATGTAATTTTGGCTCAAAGTGCGTAGAATGAGGAGGAAAAATTAAATTATTATCTATCAAATCTCTATACATCATTGCAGGTATATATAGTGCAGTCTGAGTATTTAATCTAAAGTTTGATAACTTAACTGGTTTATTCTTAAAATTTATTTTATCTTTGCTTAACTCATTATAAGTATCTTTTAAAAATAGTCTCATTAGACTAATATTCTGGGAATTTAATTTACTTATTTTGCCTTTATGAGATAACATTATATATTTATTATTTCTTATAGGATGTATGACGGGTTGCATGTCATGTTTTTGCTCAAGAGTCTTTAAAACATTAGCAGTAACATGCTTATTATAGTGCCGTATTATATTTTTCGAATGCAAAGTATTTTCTGATATAAAAAAAGCATGTGCGTATATCTTTTTTCTTAATTTTTTTAACGATGATATTCTATGATGACCATCTGCAACAAGGAACTTCTCAAAGTTGGAAAAATATGCGTTAATTAACTCGTGATTAGTTAATTTCCAAAAATAATAATTATCATTTAAAGTGCCAATTTTAATATCATGTTTATTTCGCATTATTTTATTATAATAATGACTTATTTCTAAACTGTCTTTGTGCCCTAAAATTAAAGGGGAAGTTAAAGTATTGAACTTATTTAGATCTTCTTGGTATTCTATTTCTTTGTCTCGTATAGTTTCTTCATGTAAAACTAACTTGTTGCCATACAACGCATTAATATTTATTTTTGCGACAATTCCTATGGAAGAACAATTCAGACTTTCTTTCTTTGCTAAATATATACACTCATCAGAAGTTTTAGAAAAATAATCGCTGTTATATTTTTCTAATAAATATTGGTAATATTTTTTTTTATTTATTGTATGCAGTGGTGTATCATTAACATATAATTTATCTTGATTTAGCACAAAACTATATTTTTTAGTATTAGGAAAAATGGCCCTAAATGGCAATAAGTTCATTTTTAGTTATTAATAAAAATCTTTTATTACAACATGCTCTTGTTGCCTTTGTGCTTCCTCGTATATGAATTTAGCCAAGGCAATATCTAATACTCCTAATCCCATAGGGGATACTATAGTAGGTTTAACAATATCAGAATCTGCAATGTTAAGGATCAGATTTCCTATTGTAGCAGTAATAAACTTAGAATGATTATACTTTTGTTGAGCTAGATGAGGGCTAGTATTTGCATTCATTATATGATCAACGTCGTCTACTATATTTGAGGATTGAACTATGATGTCAGGTGATATATCTCGTAAAGAAATATTAAGCAAGACCGCTTTTTGCTTAATCAAATCATAATTGTTTACGTATGGCGTTTTACCGGTTGTAGCAAAGATTATTAAATCAGAGGCTTGGATTAAATTATCTAATTTATTTTCTATTTTAATGTCTGATTTTAAAGTAACTCCTTCACTTTTTATTTGATTACTAAAATTTTCTGCATTTTTAGTTACTTTATCATATAAAATAACGCTTTCAGCATGCCAATCTTGCTTTGAGAGACATTTTATTATATTGAATGCTATTCTACCAGTACCAATTATACCTATAGTGTTTACTTTCTTATTTCTTATTAAGTGATCTGTAGCCAATACTGCAGAATATGCAGTTCTTACTGCACTAATTAAACTACCTTCTATACAAGCCAAAGGATAACCTGTTTCATAATCATTTAATATTACTACTGCTGAAGCTCTATTTAATCCATAATTAATATTGTCAGGGTTACTGGATATCCATTTAATACCAGCGGCTTTATTTTTATTAGAAATTAGCGCAGGTAAAGCTATTATTCTGGATAATGGCTTATCAGGATACCATATAAAATAACTTGGTGGATTCACAGTCTCTTTTTTGTGATGTGCAATATACGTTTGTTTTATTATGTCGTATATTGTGTGATGGTTACTATTAATGATTTGTTCAACTGATTTAGCTGTAATAACTGAAAAGTTTTGTTTCATCTTGTACCTCTTTTGCAAGTTTTTTATTATAATTTTTCTCTAGCCAGTATTTATTATATATCGTGGCTATGTATTTATCGCCAAAGTCTGGAGATATGGTGACAACGCTACTATCTTTTTTTAATATACCTTTTTTAGCGCATTGTCTAATAGCTTCTATTATAGCGCCAGAAGAACCTCCTAAAAATAATCCATGTTTTTTTAATAGATAATGGCACATTCTTATAGTATCTGGCTCGTTTATTAATATTACGTCGTAAATATTATAGCTATTAAATATTTCAGGTTTCCTACTGGTTCCTAATCCTGGTATTAAACGCTTAAAAGATTTATTATTAAATGTAACAGAACCGTAAGCATCTACTGCCATAATTTTAGTATTAGGAGATTGTTCAGCAAAATATTTAGCGCACCCAGTTAAAGTTCCCGTTGTTCCTGCTCCTATAAATAAATAATCTATATTTTTTATCTGATCTAAAATTTCTTTGGCTGTAGTTTGATAATGTGATTCTGTATTTGAAAAATTAGCATATTGATTTGCCCAAACAATATTAGAATTCTCTTTGATAATTTGTTTGATTTTATCAATTCTTGTGTTCAAATAACCTCCGTTTATATCTTTTTTAGTTATTTTAATTAATTTTGCTCCATACATTAACATTAATTTCTTAGCAAGATATGAGATGTTAGGGTCGACAACACACATAAATCTATACCCTCTTTGTTTACAACAAATACTTAATGCTATTCCTAAATTGCCAGAAGAAGATTCAATTATAGTGGTTTTTTGTGGAGAAATTTTATGAGTTCTTTCTAAATTTTCTATTAATGAAACCGCAGGTTTGATTTTTATTGACCCTGCAATATTAAGTCCTTCAAGCTTTATATATAAGCTATCTATACCTAAAAAATTTGATAATTTATAAAATATGTTATCTGATTTTATTTCTTCTAAACTACTAATAATCATTGCCGCATGTTGTAAAATTAAAATTATTTTTTATATAGTGTCTTGTCATTAACATTGGGCTCTTCCTCAGAGTTAAGTGCTAGCCCTTCTATAGTAGGAGTCTCAAACACCTGTTTTACAGTTATTAGTATACCTGCACTTTGCGCCATTGAGACCATCTGTATACTTATTATGGAATCCCCACCCAGGCTAAAATAATTATCTTTCCTACCTATTTTTTCTATACCTAACAGATTTGACCACACCCCTGACAATTTTCTCTCTTTTATACCAACTGGCTTTTGATAACTCCCTATTCCCTCTCGTCCTTTAGGAAATGGCAATGCTTTTCTGTCTATCTTGCCATTTAGGGTAAATGGCATATTATCTAATAACACAATCTGAGCCGGACACATATACTTAGGAAGTTTTTCGCTACATTTGCTTCTTATGATTTCTGCAAGAGATTGTTTGTGTTTGTCACTCAACTTAGCCTCTGTTAACGATGAAACGGCATATGCCACTAATGTATCTCCCCTACATAAGACCGCTGTTTGCTCTATTATATCCAAAGATTGAATTACTGACTCAATCTCCCCCAGTTCTATCCTAAATCCCCTTATTTTGACCTGATGATCAACTCTGCCTAAAAACTCTATGTTGCCATCTTTGAAATATCGACCCAAGTCTCCAGTTCTATAGAGTCGAGAACCTTGACTGTCATTCGTAGCAAAGGGATTAGATATAAATTTTTCCGCAGTTAAATGAGGTTTGTTAAAATAGCCTCTAGCTAAGCTCACTCCTCCAATATACAGTTCCCCAGTTGTGCCTATAGGCAACTGATTTAAATTTTTGTCCAAAATATATATTGAAGTATTAAAAATCGGAGCACCTATAGGGACAACATCTCCTTCAAGAAAAGCGCAGTTATACTGCGTCACAGTAATCGTTGTTTCTGTTGGTCCATACGAATTACGCAAAACATTTCCCCTTCTCACTTGGTTACAAGTATTTATATCAAGCTTTTCAGAGCCTGATATAATATTTTCAAATTTATTTTTTTCAAAAAAATTGTGTCTCTTTAAACATCTTAAGACAGAAGGTACTAACTCTACATTATTAATATTATTCATAATAATAACCTTCTTTATTGCCTCCATGTTGCTAGCATCTTTATTAGGCATAAAAACCATTTTCCCACCCGCCACTAAAGGAGCGAAAATCTCCCATATCGAAACGTCAAATCCACAAGATGCTTTTTGCAACACATTAGAATTATCGCTTAACGAATATAAATCCTGCATACACCAAATATGATGAGCCAAAGCTCTAGACGACACCCCAACTCCTTTAGGTTCTCCTGTACTACCAGAGGTATAGATGATATAAGCCAAACTTTCTGATGGGGTGGATATATTGAGATTCTTATCAGAATACTGCGAGATGTTAAGCTGCCTGCCTTCTCGATCATGTAAATCTTCTCCAAAAAACTTTTCACCAAAAATAACCAACTTGCCTTTGAAGTCGTTGAATTTTTTCCTACACTCTTTTGTAGTTAGCAACATATCTGCTTCAGAATCCTCGAGCATGTAGTTTAGTCTCTTTTCAGGATAGTCACTATCTAACGGAACATATGCTCCTCCTGATTTCAATATTCCAAGAATTCCTATTATCAACTCTATACTCCTTAACATACTTATGCTTACCAATACGTCCGAACCTATTTTTCTCTTTCTTAAATAGTATGCCAGCTGATTAGATCTTTTATTTATCTCATCATAAGTAATTTGTTTACCTTCATAGACTACGGCTATTCTGTCTTTATTTATTTCAACAGTTTCTTCAAACAACTGATGGATGCACTTGGCTTTTGGATAATCCGCTTTTGTATCATTCCAGCTTTGTAAAACTTGAAGCTCCTCATTATCCAATATCTCTATTGCTGATATACTAATATTCTTATTAACTAATATGGAGTTTAGGAAGTTTGTATAGTACCCAGCTATTTTCTTTATTGTTATTTCATCAAATAAATCTTTCGCATATTCAAAACGAATACTTAAACCTTCTTGCGTTTCAATGGCATCTAAAGTTAAGTCAAACGGCACTTTAATCCCTTCTATGTTTAAATGAGATATTCTAGCATTGCCCAATTTAATCCACTGCTCTTCTTTTTCCGGATCTCCAACGTTTTGCAATATAAACATGACTTGGAACAAAGGATGTCTACTCAAGTCTCTTGGTATATTCAAACATTCCACCAACTGCTCAAATGGTGCGTCCTGATGCTCATAAGCATTCAATGTCGTAGTCTCCACCCTTTTTAACAGCTCTTTAAATGTAGGATTATTCTCAGTACTTGTTCTTATAACCAAAGTATTTACAAAAAATCCTATCAGCCCTTCTATCTCGTTGACTCTCCTATTGGCTATAGGAGTACCCACTACTATATCATTTTGATTAGATAACTTGCTAAGCACTCCATTAAATACAGCAAGCAATACCATATATAAGGTCACCCCTTCTTTTTTCGATAGTTTGTTTAGCTTGGCTGTAGTTTCCTTATCTATATGATGAGTATATATTCTGCCTCTGTGACTCTGCTCTTTAGGTCTTTCTCTGTCTGTTGGAAGATTTAAGGTTTGTGCATCAACAAGATTTTCCTTCCAATAACTTAACTGCTTATGTAATACTTCTTTTTGTAACCAACTTTTCTGCCATACACTATAATCTCCATATTGAACAGGTAACTGAGTCAAATCCGGCTCTTTATTATTACTAAATTTCTCATAACACTGGCTTAACTCTCTATTAAATATACCAACTGACCAACCATCACTTATTACGTGATGAAACGTTAAAACTAATATATGCTCTCTATGCTTCTCGCTTCCAGATAATACTTTTATCAACAGACCTCTACATAAAACCTCTTTTTCAAACTTAAATGGCCTATGGATCTCCTCAGTCAACAACTCTTTTACTTCGTCTAGTCGCGCTCCTATCTCTTCTAAATTAAACCTAGCTTCCTTTAAAACTATCTGTTCGCCTTCTCCGTCTTTGCTTATAAGTTTTGTTCTTAATATTTCATGTCTTGCAACGATGTGATCTAATGACTTTCGCAAAGCCTCTTTATCTATATCTCCTTCTATTTTCAACACCGTAGGCATGTGGTACAAACTTTTTCCTTCAAAAAGCTTCTCCATGAACCAAAGTCTTTGCTGCGCGTAGGACAATGGTATTGGACCGTCTTTAGGTCTAACCTTTATAGGCGGTAATAACTTATTCGTTAAATACTTATTCTCTATATCATCTGCTAAATCTTTTAATATAGGACAATTAAATATCGCCTTTAATGGCACTTCTACATTATGTTTACTCCTTATTTTTGACAGTAAGCTCGTTGCTAATAGCGAATGGCCACCCATATTAAAGAAGTTGTCAGTTATTCCTACTCTCTTTACTCCTAGTACTTCCTCCCACACCTTGCATAGACTCTTCTCTAAATCTGTTCGTGGCGCTACATATCTATCCTCTACTGTTATACTTCCTTCTGATGATTTTAATAAAGCATTTCTATCCACCTTACCATTCACTGTTAATGGGATCTTATCTAAGATCACAAAATATTGTGGAACCATATATTCTGGTAATTTTGTATATAGATACTCTTGTAATTGTTCTTTAAACGCTGCACCAATCCTTGCTCTCGAGGCGCCCATTTCTAATAGCTGTTGATCTGAAACACTGCCTCCTAATAAAAAATGAATTACATTATTCCTATTATCAATTTTTTTTATTTCATTTACTAATAATTGATTTATATCTCCCATTGCACACAAACCTATGTTATACTGACACCCTTCTTCCATAAGAATTTGCGCAGTATTTGCAGCATTTAATATTTTTTCCTTATTTATTTTTCTACTTTGGCTAACAAAAAATATGCCAAATGTAAAATCCCTCCAAATACAACCATTTTCATCTATTGCCGCTACCTCTGGAAATTTATTTTCTGAAATTTTATAGAGGTTATTTTTTTCATAGATATACCAACCATTAACTGCTTTAGAGGAGTGTTTGACGTAAACACATATATCAAACGTATTAGGTAATCTGATTTGACCACCAGAGTGTTTTAAGCAAGTTATTATCTCATGATTCTTTGTTAAACATAAATTTTGTATAATATCTTTTTGTATATATTTGTTGTCAAATGCCCATTGTAAATTAAATTTTCTTCCTGCTATATTTAATAAACCTTGTATATATCCAGCTTCTAAAATGCAAAAATCTTTTGCAGCGCCGCGATATAACGGACGTATAGCTTCATATTTAGCAACCAAATATACTTCTATACTCCTTGTGTTTACATTAACATCGTTAGATAACAATTTTAATTTGTGCTCTATTTGATCGTAATAATAATATCCACCGCTTATTCCCGTTATATAATTTTGTGGAATTAAAATATATATTTGTACTGCATACGAACTTCCTGCTGATGGATAACGATATTTGGGCAATGGATTCTCGTCATAAACAACTCCAGATAATGCAAACAATAATTGATTCAAGTCATCAAACGCAATACTTGTACATAGTTCTTTGGAACAGCTATTAACAAAAACATTATTGAACCATTTTTGTATTTTCTTTAATTCTAAAAACGGACCCTCAAAGGTCCTGTAGCTTTTTCGTAAGAAATGTTTGTTGGTTATTCTTTTGTCTTTAATTTTAGGAAGCAATACTGTGTTCTGATCGTCCTCTAATAATCTCCTTCCATGTTGTGCCAACCTAAATTGCATTCTTTTTTCAAAAGTTTTATGCACCTCTGTTTTTTTAGATTTTTTATACTTAAAATCTAATTCTTGAGACACAACATAAGCTATTAATCGCTTATTATTTGAAATTTCTATTGTATCAACAAATGCTCGTTTTATACCTGTGAATTTTTTCAAATAATGCTCAATTTCACCCAACTCAATCCTGTGTCCACTAATTTTAACTTGTAAGTCTTTCCTTCCAATAAACTCTACGTTACCATCTGGTAAATACCTACCTAAATCTCCTGTTTTATATAAATGTAAATGCTCTTTTTTTAATGCCTCTTCTTCATTTACAAAAGGATTGGCAATAAATTTCTCCGCCGTCAAATCTGCTTTATTTAAATAACCTCTGGCTATCCCAGACCCACCTATGTATATATCTCCAATTACCCAATTTGGACAAATTTCTAAATGACTATTCAAAATATATATGTGTTGATTGCTTAATGGTTTTCCATATGGTATAATTTCCCAATTATAGGAGACAGAAGTAATTTTATAATATATCGACCATATAGCAGCTTCTGTCGCACCTCCTAAACTAATTATATTCAAATTTCTCTTATTGCTTTGAAAATATTTTTTTATAGCATCTGGCAAATCTATTGGAATATAATCACCACTTAACAATATAACGCGTATTGTATTAAATAAATTTTTACGTTGATCAACACCCTCCGAAATATCTTTAACTAACATTTGCATACGCATAGGGACAGAATCCCATATAGTAACGCCATGTTGTCTTATTAATTTCAACCAAACATTTGCTTCTTTCTCATACTTTGAGTCTGGGATCACAACAGTTCCCCCAACTGAAAGTAAACCAAATATATCGTAAACTGAAAGATCAAAATTTAGATTAGACAAAGCTAAAACTTTATCTTTACTTGTAACTTTATATTTCTGATTAATATCTACTATTGTATTCATAGCAGCACTATGTTCTATCATCACTCCCTTAGGTGTTCCTGTAGAGCCAGAAGTAAAAATCACATACGCTAAATCATTTATTTTTTGTTTATTAACAAATTGATCATTAAAATCAGAATCACAATCATTTTGTATAGTATCAATCGTAATTATAGATTTAATTTGAGAGCTCTGTACTGCAAGTAAGTTAGTGAATTTATTATTATATTGACTTTGTGTAAGAATAATAAGAACTTCTCCCTGAACAAGTAAATTATCAATCCTTTCTTGAGGAAGATTTGGGTCAATTGGTAAATATGCAGCACCAGAATGCAAAACAGCTAAACACCCCACTATTTGTTCCCAACCTTTATCCGCAATAATAGCTATTAAATTATTAGGCTTTGCTCCTAATTTTATTAATTCATAACTCAATTTTAAGCTATACGCTTTTAAAACTGAATAAGTTATCTGGCAATCGTTTGAAATCACTGCTATTCTATCAGGCTGTTTTAATGCTTGTTGATAAAACAATTCATGCAATTGAAAAGTGGGAAAATTTCTTTTTGTGTTTCTGTTTTGAAGTATTCTATTATTTTGCAACTCTGGAATTGATACTACACTGTTCTTATACCAGCACTCTGTATTTTGTTGCGCTAAAGTTTCAATAATTCTGATATATTCCTTATGCATAAGTTGAATAACGTGCGGAGGAAATAAATCTTCAACATAATCCCATTCAATAACTAATCTATCTTCGGTTTCATAAACTTTGTAATCTAACCATACTTGACCTGTTTGTGTTATGTCATATATCAAATCAGCATTTTTAAGAAAAACAGAGTTTTGTGCATATTGCTCTTCTTTATCAGAAGTCAAATTTGTTTGACCATCTATCCCCAACATGCACGTAAAAACAATTGGCATTAAAATTTGATTGTTACAATGATGCCGTCTCAATTCTCTTTGAAATGCAACTCCGCTAAATAATGTGTGATCTAAATCTTGTAAAAGTTTTGCCTGTAACTTTTGAGTACGTTGTAAAAAATTACTATTATAGCTGTGATTTACTTCTAACAACAACAATGAGGTAAAATCCCCAACTATCCTATTTATTTGAGCGTGTAAAGGCAATCTGTTAAACAAAGTAAGGTTGATTGCAAAATTAGTATTATCAGACCATTTACTTAAAACTTCAGAATAAATAGATAATAAAAATGCTGAAGGTATAAGCTTTTTGTCTTTAATATTTGTTTTGAGCTTATACCATAGTGCTTTATCTAAAGCATAAGTACATCTACTAAATTTTTGCTTAGATAACTTAACCGCTTGAGGCTTCAAAGGTAGTTTAGGAGCAAATGGAAAATTATTTAATCTATCTAACCAATATTGCTTATGCTGTCTATAAAACTCAGTCTTATAAATTGTTTCTAAAGTTATTATATAATCTCTAAATGAAAGTTCTAAACAATCTAATTTTCTATCAATATCTTTGTACAATTGATCTAACTCAGAGAAAACAATGGCAGAGCTCCAAGCATCCATTATAATAGCATCAACGCTTATGTGTAATCTTATTTTTTTACCGTACAAAGTTACTTTTAAAACAAATAATGGCCATCTATCTGCCGGCAACACCTCGTGTGAATGTTCTTGTCTAATTTCTTCAAGTTTTTCTCTCACATAATCATCGTCTTCATTCCTTAAATCTAGAACATCCATGGTGTAATAAGGAACATTTGGTAATATCCTTTGTTGTAAATCGCGATCAAATACAATTCTTAATGCTTCATGCCTTTGAATTAAGACATTCCATGCTTTTTCCAACCTCATAATATTCAAATTATCAAAATCATATTCTGCATATTCATGAGTTGTAACTTTATTTAATTCAAATGCTTCAGTTCGTCCTAATAAATAAGCTTGTTGCACTTCCGACAGTGGAAACGGATTGTTTCTATCTTTAATATTAGGGACTACTTCAGGTAATGATGTTGTGATTTTATTGGCTTGATTGTTTATTATTTGTTGTATTAAAAATCGTATAGAAGGACTTTCAAATAAAGCTCGTAAAGGGATGTCTATTTTAAATGATTTCCTTATTCTTGATATTACTTGTGTCG
>Ga0257115_1002201_pt1 | contig 11973 bp, 16 predicted proteins | sample SI112_100mmetaG_FD_194465 | JGI IMG/M metagenome (GOLD analysis project Ga0257115, IMG submission 194465) | Marine microbial communities from Saanich Inlet, British Columbia, Canada - SI112_100m | ecosystem: Environmental > Aquatic > Marine > Inlet | place: Canada: British Columbia | collected...
TTCCATACTGGGTATTCATATCTACTGTCATGTTTATCTATAACAAAGAAGTCAGTATTATTTTTATCACACCATGCTTTCCAACTATTCAAACAATATTGACTGTAGTCTGAATTATGAAACGTAGACGTATCGTGATTAATAGCTGTTGTGTATATTAAGTTCTTACTCATAATACTGCTCTGCCTTTCATTCCTTCCCAGTCTCTATTATCTCTAACATCGTTATTTTTCTTCTCTGTAGCTTTAAGTATGGTAGGATCTACATCTAATCTTTCACATAGCTTAATTAATGCTGATAGGTCTTTAGGAAAGCAATGACCACCATATCCAAATGAACCATCTGGTCCAGGAACTGCCCAATGTGTATTACCTAATCTACTATCTAATGTAGCATACTCAACTACTTTATCATAATCTAATCCTAAGCTATCACATAACTGGTACATCTCATTAGCAAATGATACTTTATTAGCTAAGAAACAATTAGTAAAGTACTTGACCATTTCAGCATGAGTAGAACCAGTCTTTACAATGTGAGCTTTTGGGAATACTTTAGAGTATACTTGCTTTAGTTTAGAAGTAGCTGGTCTAGGTCCTCCTAGTATAATTCTATTTTGATTATTAAAATCTTCTACAGCATTACGTTCTGTTAAAAACTCAGGATTAAATGCTACATGTATATTTTTATATTGTTTATTTAATCTATCTGTTGTACCAGGAGTAACTGTTGACTTAATTACTGCTATTTTACATTTGCCATAATTACTTATATCTTCTATAGCACTCTCTACTATACCTGTATGACAATCTCCATCACTAGACATAGGAGTTGGTAGACATATAAATACTATATCACAACTTAATGTTTCCTCTTTAGTAGAATTAGACTTACTCTCATCTAAATCGTAAGTTTTTATATCATAAAACTTTTTAAACTTTTGAAATATAGCATTACCTACAAAGCCTTGTCCTACTATTCCTATCATAATGTATCGTAATAAGCGTTTTGTTTTTCTTGTCTCTCTATACCTTTAGGGTGGTATATACTTAGTTCCTCTTGAGGAGGAAGAGCTGAGTATGTTTTAAACCCATTGAGTCTTTCATGTACTTTATTTATCCATTCTATCTCTGGTTTATTTTTCCATATTCTCCATTGATGATCAGGCCAGTTAACCCATCCTTTTTCATTTACATTCCATCTCCATTTGTCTATATGCTCTTGAGTTAATCCTTCAACTGTATTTACTCTTGGTACTAAGTAAACTTCATTGTCTGGGTTATCAGAAAGTATTTGAGGTAAATTTTCTATTAATAACTTATGAGGTATTTCATCAGCATCTATCTGAAAGATATAATCTCCATTACAAAGGTTCTTTAATTTATTCTTCCAATTAGCAAAGTGATGATCAAACTCCCCTTTATGCCAAGCAAATTCAGAATTGACTGACTTAGCTCTTAAGTACTCCTCTATAGCTTCATTACCGTTTTTACTATCGTATAGTATAACGATTTCATCTTCTGTTCTTTTATTCTCTAATAAAAACGAAACTAATTTCTGTATCTCTACAAATTCAGTACAGACTGTAATGGCGTAACTAATCGATATCATAAAAACCTATAATCTCTAAAGCATCCATAAAATCTTTTTGCTCAAATATTGAAGCTCCTTTTACGTCCATCTTATGAGTTTGGTCTTTAGGAAAGTTTTTTAATTTTCTTTCTTCAGGAGTAATATATTCGGCTTTTACAGCTGACCATTTCCAATTACTTTTATCTGAACCATCAATAAATACCATCCCTTTTTCAGGTAAGGTAATAGTAGCAGGGAACCATACCCTGCCTTGTTTATCTGTATGCATTAAATCCTTATACAGTTCAGGAGAAGTCTCTAACAGATCCCGAACCTGTTTAGAACCCTCAGTCATTAATGTAGAAGTAGTATAGCCACTACCAAAACATAACCAAGTTTTTATTTCTTCACCATCCTGCATAAACACCTGCTCATAACAAGCATTGCTACCGAAAGGTCCTTCTACTAATTGATCATTTTCTAATTTCATAACTTTTTAAGTTTAGGGAGATCTAATTTTGGTAAGCTTAATTCCACTTGTTTAGGTATTTCTGGAAGATAAGCTGTCATATACTCTTTAATTTTTTTAACCATAGCTTCAAAACTAAATTCAGTTCTATTTTTATGACCTAATCTTTTAGCTTTACTGAGATGCTTTTTATAGTTCTTAACTATGTCCTTATAGGCTCTACCTACTTCACCTGAGTCAGCTTGGAACCAGGAAGATTCTGGTATTAGTACATCTTTAACTACAGCTGATTTATCAACTGGTTTAACTTCTCCTCCTATTAGTATTGTAAATTCTGGAGATAAGAAGTCTACATGTCCAGACCAGCCTGAGGCTATTATAGGTTTATTAATTAAACTAAACTCTAATAATGGTCTACCAAATCCTTCTCCTTTTGTAAAACTTATCATAGCTTTAACCTTATCGTGATTATAGAGACTATTCATATCATTATCAGAAATATCTCCATGTAGTATATAAATGTTAGGTAACTTACCGTTTACTGTCTTTCTAATATCATCTATCTGTTTAAGTAACTGTGTTTGATCTAACAATGAAGCATTTCCTTTTGAAGTCTTGAGTAGTAAAGCAGGTCCATCTTTTTTATTTTTATAAGATTCTAAAAATGACTTAATCATAAAACCTACATTCTTTCTATCCTCTCCTAATTTACCTTGCAACCAATGTCCTACAAAAAGTAAACAAAAACTTTCTTTTATTTCAGATAAATCGAAATTACTCTTAGTAGGAAAGTACTTTGTTAAGTCTCCTCCTTCAAATAAAACTTCTACTGGTTTAGTTAACTGTAATGCTTTGATTATTTGTCCAGTATTTTTATCTTTTTGAGTAAACTGTGTTTCTAGAAATACCCTTTTACTATGTTCCGATGAACAGAGTATCAAATCCATTCTATTACATCCCTCTATCCATGGTGCTGCACAGATAGTCGTTTCTATACCAGCAGTTAAACCAATATTAAATTTTCCTATCTTTTGGAATTCATTAGGAACAGTACACTGTACCCATATATCTGGTTGACTGTCTAGTTTTGGAATTATGCGAGTAATTAGATCTGTTTCGTCATGGTTTTTAAGATACCCAAACCTAGTATTACCCCATCTTTGAGATAAAATTTTTACATCGTAGTCTCCTAATTCAATAAGAGCTTTTACAAAGTCTCTTGATCTTGCACCATATCCTGAATAAGTATCTATAGGACAGCTTACTGCTATTGTTAATTTACTCATTAGTAATTTGCTAATTTATGTTTAACTTTAAGAGGTTTATGATCCTCTACTTTAATTATATCTAGAGCCGGTCTAGGTTTAAACTTTTTTAAACATTCCTCTATAGAGTCTGTTATATTTACGTTCATATTTTTAGCCGACATCATTGATTCATCAGACGTAACCCAGTCTCTACCAGATTGGCCTCTTCTATCTGTTTCTTCTTTTCCTAAATTATAGATTCTTTCGATAGCTTTACCAGCATCTACAGGCTCTAATCTATCATCATAGATGTAAGGAGTTAACGGTGAACCTGCTAAAGATATATTAGATGGAAAAACTGGCATTGACCACTCACCACATTCTTTATAAGTTCCTCTATGGTTAGATGGAAAATCTGCATCAAAGTCTATCCATTCTCCTTTATCATTAACAAATCTATTTTGATCTTGCATTCCACCTGTAACATTGTTAAGTATCATTGTACCTGTCATAAGGCTTTCTGTTAATGCTAATCCCCATCCTTCATTAGATGTTAATAGCATAGTAACATCAGCAAGATTGTACATAAAGTTCATTTGCTTTATACTAATTTTATTAGTAGAAAAGAATATATTTATATCATCTTGACATAGAGCATCTTTTACTGCTCTTAGGTCTGTTCCGTTAGGATCAGAAATGGCAGTATGCATAATTAAAGCACATTTTTTAGCTTTCTCTTTACCTATCGAATCACAGAAATGTTTAAAAGCAAGTATTGTATCACCTGGTCTTTTTCTATGTATGTTTCTAGAATTAAAGTAAACTACAAACTCTATATCATTATCTGGTATTGTTTGCTTTCTAAACTCTAATAGTTCCTCATACTCTTTATGTCCTTTTTTAATAGGGTAAAAATCATCTTCGTTTATTCCATGAGGAACATACTTAATAGTTTTATCCTTAGCTTTATCACCAAGTACTAATTTATTAATGTTACATGTCTGTTTAGAAATCCCCATTAGTAAATCTACTGAGTTATAATAATCGTGGTTGTACATAGGAGCAGGATAATCGTCCCAAATATTTAACCACATGATAGGTATCTTAGATCTTATCTCTCTTTCAATTTGAAATAACCAAATCCAATATCTAGGATCAGTGAAAATAAAGATAGCATCTGGTTTTTCTCTTTCGAGTAATGCTCTAATCATAGTAGAGTCCCCATATCCGTTATTAGGTTGAACCTTAACATCACCATCAGTAATGCCTATCTTCTTATTTATATCATCTGTTAGGTCAAATACTTTACCTACTTCTGGGTGTTTGAGAGCTGCTCCTAAATTATACCAATTATACTTATGAGCTGTTCCGACTACAAATTCTCTAGCCATAGTCGCTACACCGGAGTGCATTCTAATATCATCACAAAGCAATAGTATTTTCTTTCTATCTGCTTTTGGAATATAACCTTCTATCATTATTTTATTTTAACGTTATTGATTTTATGAACTTGTTGTTTAAAGTCGTTATCAGTAAGATACAAATAAATTGCACGATCTGCAAGCTTTTTAAAAGAAAAGTTATCTTCTAAGCAAGCCATTTTAAATTTATCAAAAAGAGGTTGGGTAATTTTTACCGAGGTAAGTTTTTCGTTTTTAATCATAACTATATATCTTTATATATTTATATATAAATAGGCTTAATTTACAAAAGGCGTACAGTGTTCACATTTACCAAATGGATTAGTACACTTATATTCCTTATCTATATACTTACCTTCACTGTCTACAGCCTCTGAAATAAATTTATTCATTGACTCTATAACTTGTTTAGTTTTTCTAGGACCAGATGCTGGTACAAACCTTTGTACTCTTCTCTGCATTATAGCAAACTCAGCATCTTTTGGTACTCTTCTCTTAACTATAAAGAACTCTACATCTATCTTATCTTTATCAATTCCAAATTGCTTAGCAAAGAACTCTCTATAAAGAATAACTTGGGCAGTTAGGTTAGGATTCTTCTTAGCCTTATCTTGCCATCCTCTTGTAGATGTTTTTATGTCCATAATAGTCCATCTATCAGTATTAGGATGATAAAATACTAGATCAACTAACCCTTTAAACTTAACCCCAGGACGTAACTCATGGTATAAGAGTGTCTCTATACCAGCCAATTGCATTGTCTTAGTACTAAAGTAAGCTGCTCTTTTCTTTTTTATAAATTCTAATATATGCTTTCCATCTAACCAGAATTCAGTCATCTGTTTTTGATCTGAGATATGATTATAGTTCATTTGAGCCATAGCTACTCTGTAAGCTTTAACCATATTTACATATAGTAAATCGTTTACATTTATATCCATAGCAGTCTTTACCTTTTCGTGGTAAAGAATATGTAACCACTCCTGTAATGTCTCGTGAAATGCTGTACCAAAAACTGTATATATGGATTGAGTAAAAGGTATTTCCTTTCTCAAATATTGCATCTCCCATAACTTAGGACACTTATTAAAAGTACTTATAGAGCTATATGAAATATGAATGTTCTTAGAAGGTCTTTGTTTGATTTTACTCTCCCAGACCTTCTTAACAGCCCCTGTTAGTTTTTTAGCCATTATTTATTTTTCCATTTGTCTCTGAATACTAGTTGACAAATGATTCCGTAGTTAGTTATATCTTGAAATGTATCTATAATAGTTTCATTCTGTGCTTTTCTACCGGTAAGTATCATATTTTTCCATCTGTTAATCTTATCGGATAGTCTATACCATAGACCGGTCATAGCAAATTCTCTCTCTTCATTATTGACGAGTTGAGTACCTGCTGATACGTTACCCATACCATAGTCAAGATGTTTCTTTGCAAATAACTCGAATTGTTCTTCGGTTATTTCTTTGTATGCGTTATAAATTGTGGGGTATTCTTTTTTAAGTATTTCTTTAGCTGACATATCTCTCATATATTATTTATATAATATACGAAAAAATTTTATAAATACCTAATAGTTAAGTCGTTTTTTTTAACAAAACCTTGAGTTCCATCATCGAACTGTACTCTATTTTTAGAAGGTCCTTTTTGTAGAATGCGAGTGACTACTCTTTCTTTTAAATTATCATCATCTGCTTCAAGTACTTCTTCATCAACTACTTCCCAATCGTCATAGTGATTACCATCATTACCGTTTTGCCCTATAACGTCCATTCTTTTTTCAGCTTCTTCAGTATCCCAATCACTAATAGAAAAATCTTCATTAATTTTATCAGCAAGTGTTGGAACAGGTGGCTCGTCGTCAGGATCATCATCTGGGTTGTCATCGTTATACCAAGGGTCATCCGTCTGATCTTCATATTCATTATATAGGTTCTTTCTATTTGTAATATCAAAAGCAAAGTTAGCTGCTATAACTAAAGATATTGCTAAAGGATCAAATACAAAAATAATAACAAGTAATAAAATGTTTATAATTCTATCCATAGGTGTACCAGTTAACCCTGATAGGTACTGTAATGGACCTAACTCTCCTACTGTATCTGAATTGTTCTGTAGTGCAAGTATATCTAACTTAATAGTTTGTAAGCTATCAGCAGCTACAGTTCTTTTAATATTGACATCTTTTCTATTTTCTTCTTCAGTATTTATACGATTCTGTGATAATCTAAGTTCAGTAGTACTAATAGTCTGTCTAAACCCGGTAGAAGATGTAGTATCTCTTACTTGAATAGAAGATGCTTTAGCATTAGAAAGTATATTAATATTATCAGATATTCTTTCAAGCTCTTGATCATACCTTGTAACATCATCTTCATAAAACTTTGCTTTATTTTCTAAGAATTCTATTTGATTCTCATTTACTATTAACTTTTGATATGTTTCTTGATAGGCAGCTGATAAGAATCCGTATATACCCATACTAGTAATTAGTACTAATATAACAGCAGCAATTGTAAGATAAGTTCTAAGATACTTATTAATTGTGTCCCAATATTGATATAAAAGAGATGCTATTACTAACTTGGCAACCTCTAGAGAACCAGCCATTATAATTACTTCAAATGTAGCACCAGCAAATAGTTTACTTAAACCGCTAACTGAATAAAAGGCTGCAGATGCACTCACAGATAAAGCTGAAAGAGCTATAATAGTAGGGAATATATTTCTTTTAATTAAGTTTATCATTTTTGTATAAGTAGCAAGAGAATAGCTGCTGCGCCTACCGCCGAAGTTATTTGATAAAACTTTTTGGTGCGTGCTTCTTTCTTAAGCTGCTTTTCCAAAGCATTAGATAGCTCTGAACTTGTATCTAATTGTAGATCTTTTTGATCTAATATAGTTACAAAATTTGTTACTTGTGTTTGAAGATTGCTCACAAGCATTGTTTGAGTCTCTAACTTACCGTTAGTTTCCTCTAGTACTTCCTTGATAGTCTTTAACTCCAGCTTTAAACCATCACCTGATATTAAGTCTTTAACAACAAGTTTTGCTACTGGTTTAGTTAATTGAATCTTGGAGCTGACGGTATCGTTCTGCGAAAAACTGCTCCAACTGATCATCACCAAAAGTATCAACGGCATCCAGCCTCTGTTTAGTCTCTCTTTTAATAACATTAATACTATTATTTAAGTTACGTATCTTTGTATCAAACTCACCTATTCTTACTTCTAGTGAGTCTGCTTCTTTCATCAAAGAAGAATTTTGAACATTCAATGAATCTACTTTCATCTGTAATGCCTCTATTCTGGCCTCGTATGCATCTACATCTACCTTAACATTATCTTGTCTTAAAATAAAGAAGATAACTATTGTAGTAATACACAATAATAAAACTGATAAACGGTTCATTGTAGTAATTTAAGAAAAACTTTTCAATTATCCAACTATTGCTTTCTGGAATTCTATCCAATTAAAAGCAGAACCAGGATCAGTCTTGCCTTTTCCCGAACCTCTCACATTATCACCTGATACATCTGAGTGTCTTACAACTCTATTCGCAGGGATATTGTATTTATTCATCCAATATTTGCAAACTTCTACTGCTGTATCGAACTGTTCTTCGGTGTATGTCCCAGGGGTTTCTATAGCCTTAGAGAAAGTCCCAAAGTCATGTACGCCAGGTACCAACAATTCAAAACCTAAATAATGTGAGTTTAGTCCAGTTAAGCCTTCATGTAAAGATTTACCTGCATGAAAAGCTTTACCGGGTGTCTCCACCATTTTTTCATATGTTCCATCGGGTTTAATGAATCCATGTACTGATAATCCTAATTGCTTTAGAAAGTTTTGAGCATAGATAGGACCGTTATCTGTTTTCAGATCCTCAGCCATACTGTGCACAATTATTCCTTTTGGTTTAATTGGCATATTAATTATCTTCCTTTACTCTTGTTATTATTAGTACCAAATGCTTTTCCTACTTCAGCGATACCAAATGAACCTAATACAATCCATACAAATGAATCATATATAAATTCGTTGATCACTAAATCCTTTCCAAAGTAACCTGTAATTAAGTCTAATACGGCAAATATTACCATGATTACAAAGGATGCAAATCCAACAACTGATTTTTCGTTAATCTCGTTGTCATCTTTAAATAATTCTTTTAAAGCCATAATTTTAAATGTTTTTATTTAATATAAATAGTTTCTAAAATAAGAATCCATAGTCTAACATAAAGTTAGTCAGAAGGGCATGAAATATATTTTATACCTGGGAATTTTCTTTTTAACATTCTATCTTTTGCTTCAATAAAGTCATTTATAGTAATATCCCCTCTTGTACTAGAAGGATACATTATGTCAGCAGGATCAGTACTGTGTTCATATTTGTAAACATCATGTCCAAATTCATGATACATAATCCATAATCTTTGAAGTAAATTTTTACTATACCATTCATCATAAAGTACACCTACATTTACTCTACTGTTATTACAGTAGCCATCAAATGTTGAATAAGCTATATGATCTGATGATACACCCTGTGCTATTTGTGAAGCTGATTTGTATTCAAAGAATATATTTAATACTGTATTGGGTGTTTTAAAGTCAGTACCAGTACTACACTCAACATCTGCAACAAATTTATCCCAATATTGAATTAAATTATTATCTTCTGTATTTAAGGGATCTAATAAATTATCATAACTAACACAGCTGTATATTTGTTCAATTGGTTCTGGTATTATTATTTCTTGATCTATTTGATTTTTAGTACAAGAAAATAGTAATAATATTAAAAATGGATATAATTTTTTCATTAGAAAGAAAATCTACCCCCTAACATATAGTTAACTAATGTTGGGAATTGTGGAATGGTTGCTTCTATAACAGTAGTACCTAATGTTAATCCAAATCTTTGTGTAAACATATAGTTAAAATTTAAACCTCCAATTGTCATAACATCTGTGTTCCATGTAGTATTATAATTACTCATACTCATTGAGAAAAATGGACTAGAAACTGCTATCATAGGGCTGATGGTTAATCTTTCATTCCATTTATACGGTTTGGTTACGAATCCAGTTAATGAAGTACTAAGTAAAACATCATCGAAATACACAACACCTTCTCTTATATCTAATTCAAATGATGAAAATGATGTACCAAATGCAACTCCTCCAACTAACCCTGTCTTCCCTAACCAAATAAAACTATTATTTATATTCCCCATATAGGTAGTAAACATTTTAGATCCTCCTAATCCTAAAGAGTAAACTCTGTTAGCTCTACCTTCGTCATTTATATTTACTTTGGTATAACTTAAATTAAGCATAAACTGCTCTAAATTATCGTATACCATTAAGTTAGCACCAAATGATTCTGTACCTAATAAAGTCGATTGACTATATCCAGCCATAGCAGCCATATTATACTCACCTGTTGGAGCTTGTTGTGCTATAACATTGGACATAATAACAGGAGGAGCAAACTGTCTCTTTTCTCGTTTCTTCTTTTCTTCCTCCTCTGTATCTTCGTTGTCGCTTTCCTCTTCATCGTTTTCTTCCTCATCATCTTCAGTTTCTTCTTCGTCAGACTCTTCTTCTTCTGATTCTTCTTCACTGTCCTCTTCTGACTCCTCGTCAGACTCTTCTTCTGATTCTGACTCTTCTTCTGACTCTTCTTCTGATTGTTCTTCATCTGATTCTTCGTTTTCGGATTCTTCTTCTTTTTGCTCTTCTTCAGTGGATTCCTCCTCTGTAGATTCTTCTTCAGTACTTTCTTCTGATTCAGATTCACTTTCACTTTCGCTCTCCGATTCTGATTCACTTTCCGTACTATCATCTGACTCACTCTCACTCTCAGTACTTTCTGATTCACTCTCAGTACTTTCTGATTCACTTTCTGTAGACTCACTTTCAGTACTTTCAGACTCTGTTGATTCAGTTTCAGTTGATTCCGTTTCAGTTGATTCAGTCTCAGTTGATTCAGTCTCAGTTGTTTCTGTAGTTTCTGTTTCAGTAGTCTCAGTAGTTTCAGTAGTATCTGTTTCTGTGGAGGTGTCTGTAGTTTCTGTTTCAGTCGAAGTGTCAGTAGACGTATCAGCTACCTCTGTTTCTGTTGATGTAGATGTTTCAGATGAGGTATCTGGTGTGCTTGTATCGGTTGAAGTATCAGGAACATCTGTTTCTGTAGAAGTTGTATCCGGAGTAGTGGTATCCGGAGTAGTGGTATCAGGTACATCAGTATCAGGCACACTAGTGTCGGGTATGTCTGTGTCCGGTACTGATGTATCCGGTACACTTGTATCTGGGACACTAGTATCCGGGACTGAAGTATCTGGAATAGAAGTATCAGGGATGCTAGTATCTGGTATACTAGTGTCAGGAATATTAGTTGTAATAGAAGTATCAGGTACATCTATCGCATTAGCTATATTAGTAGCATTCGTAGCTGCTTCTGTTGCTTGATTAACTGTTTCCTGTGTTTGAGTTGTTGTTGTAGTTACATTAGTTGTAGCTGTAGAACAAGGTGATAATGCTTGCCACCATAACCATGTCTCTTCTAACCATGCTTGTAATGTACCATTTTGAAATTCTTGATAAGTAAAAGATCTAGATTTATTATAGAAAGAAACTACAGTAACTCCGTTCATTGGTACACTAAATACCTGTACTTGTCCTGTACATCTATCTACATAGGTCTGTATTAAATTCTGAGAGAATAAATTTGATGAAAATACTAATGCTAATATTATTAATAGTTTTTTCATTTAGATAATTTTATTAAAACTTCATTTAGTTTATTTTGATTACCATTATATAACATTAAATATATTTCTTGTTGTTCAAGAAGATCTGTGTATAACATTCTTGTATTTACTCCTTCTACACCAATAAATTTTTCTCTAGCTATTAATTTTCCATCTGTATCTACTAATAGTAAAAAATAAATACCATCATTTGGTAAAATAAAATCAATTACAACATCACCTATCACCTCTTGAGTACCCTTATCAAAGAACATAGGTACTGTAGGCATATCTTCCATATAGTCTTTTTGACAGCTATATAAAAATAAGAATAATATGACTATATACTTTTTCATTGAAATAAAATATTTACTGGTTCATTATTCGTTGTTACTGCCTCTATAGCTTCTATTAAAATTAAACCTAATGAACCTTCAGGTAATTCACCTGTGAATATAAACTCATATGTTGAAAAATTATTTAATGTACCATCATCTAT
>Ga0257115_1002204_pt1 | contig 11966 bp, 10 predicted proteins | sample SI112_100mmetaG_FD_194465 | JGI IMG/M metagenome (GOLD analysis project Ga0257115, IMG submission 194465) | Marine microbial communities from Saanich Inlet, British Columbia, Canada - SI112_100m | ecosystem: Environmental > Aquatic > Marine > Inlet | place: Canada: British Columbia | collected...
TTTACAAATTTGTAAAAACCAAGAACTTTAAACATTATAAAACTCTACAAACTGTCATGCCATCTCCTAAAGGAATTATAATTTGCTCAACTCTTTTATCGTTAGCAATATGAGAATTAAATTCTCTTATGTTTACTGTGTATTTATCTAAATTTTTCTGATCAGCAACTTCTCCATGCCATAAAACATTGTCAATAATTATCAAACCATCTTTATTAATTAACTGTAATGATCTTTCATAATATTCTTTGTAATTCATTTTATCCGCATCAATAAAAATCATATCAAATTTATTATTTTTAAGATCTTCTAAGCTTTCTAAGGCTGGTTTTATTATTGTTTTTATTTTGTGGTCTTGTTTTGCTTTTTTAAAAAACTTTAATGCCACTTCGTTAGTTTTTTCATTTTTATCAAGTGCTATCAACTTACCATCATCTGGTAAAGCTAATGAAATTGAAAGTGCGCTCAACCCAGTGAAGGTTCCAATTTCTAGTACATTTTTAATATTTGAGATTTTTATAATTAAATGCAAAAAATAACATTGAGATGGATCAACTTGCATTCTTTTGATGTCACCTAATGTATTATTGTAATCAATTATTTCTTGCTGAATTGGATTTAACTTTAATCCTAAGTCATTAATATAACTTTGTAATTTTTCTGTTATTTTAAGGTTTGCACCCATTTTTATTAAAGCTTTTTCTTTAATATCTCATTTATTAACTGAGGGTTTGCTTTGCCACCTGAAACTTTCATTGCTTGACCTACAAAAAAACCAAATAATTTTTCTTTGCCGTTCTTATATTCGATAGCTTTTTCTCTGTTATCATTGATTATTTTATCTATTAAAGCTTCTAATGCTTTAGGGTCACTTTCTTGTTTTAAACCTTTTTCCTCAACAATTACTTGGGGATCTTTATCTCCATCAAGCATTAATTCAAATATTGTCTTACCTATCTTTCCAGAAATCGTTCCATTTTTAATTAGATTAATTAGCTTTGCTAAATTTTTTGCACTTATTGGGCTGTCAGATATTTCTAAATTTTTATTGTTTAAAACTGCAAACAATTCACCTGTAATCCAGTTAACTGCTAATTTCATATCACGGTTCTTACCCATTTTTGCAACAACTTCTTCAAAATATTTTGCAGTTTCAATATCAGATACCAATATTGTTGCCTCATAAGCAGACACTTTAAATTCATCTATAAATCTTTTCTTTTTATCATCAGGTAATTCTGGAATATCAGCTTTTAATTGTTCTATAAATTCATCTGTAACTTCTAATGGTAACAAGTCTGGATCTGGAAAATATCTGTAATCATGAGCATCTTCTTTTGATCTCATTGATCTGGTTTCATTTTTTTTTGTATCAAATAATCTTGTTTCTTGGTCAATAGATTTACCCTCTTCAATTAGATCAACTTGTCTATTTGCTTCATAATCAATTGCCATTTGCATAAATTTAATAGAATTAACATTCTTAATCTCACAACGTGTTCCAAGTTCTTTACTGTCTTTTAATCTTACAGAAACGTTAACATCTGCTCTTAAAGAACCTTCTTGCATGTTACCATCACATGTACCCAAATATCTCATTATGGATCTCAATTTTTTAATATAGGCACTTACCTCATCTGGAGTTCTTAAATCAGGCTTACTAACAATTTCCATTAAAGCTACACCTGATCTATTTAAATCTACTAAAGTATTTTGTGGATCCATATCATGAATACTTTTTCCAGCATCTTGTTCTAAGTGTAGTCTTTCAATACCTACTTCTTTCTGTCCATTTGGCATATCAAGAACAACTGTTCCTTCTCCAACTATTGGATATTTGAATTGTGAAATTTGATATCCTTGTGGTAGGTCAGCATAAAAATAATTTTTTCTATCAAAAACTGATCTTTTATTAATTTGAGCTCTTAAACCAATACCTGTTTTTATTGCTTGTTTTACGCAATATTCATTAATTACAGGCAACATTCCAGGAAAAGCAGCATCAACTAGACTTACTTGAGTGTTAGGTTCAGCACCAAATTTTGTTGAAGAAGATGAAAATAATTTTGAATTAGATGTTACTTGTGCATGTACTTCAAGACCAATAACAACTTCATAAACATTATCATACCTTTCAATCAAATATTCCGAACTATCTTTAGGCATTATTTAATCCACCAATCAGAAATTTTATTTTTAAAATTAATCTTATCTTCCATTGCATAAGCTAAATTTAATATCTCTTGTTCTTTAAATGCTTTACCAATTATTTGTAATCCCAAAGGATATCCTGCAGCGTCATGTCCTGCAGGAATAGATATGGCTGGTAGTCCCGCTAAATTAACAGGTACAGTGAAAATATCATTTAAGTACATTGAAACTGGATTATCTTTCTTTTCACCAATTTTAAATGCTGAACTAGGTGTTGAGGGTGTTAAAATAGCATCTACTTTTTTATAAGCTTCATCAAAATCATTTTTAATTAATTTTCTAACTTTTTGCGCTTTTAAATAATAAGCATCATAATATCCAGAGGATAAAACATACGTACCAATCATTATTCTTCGTTGTACTTCAGCACCAAAACCTTCTGATCTTGTTTTCTCGTACATATCTATTAAGTTTTCTCCTTTTGCTCTAAAACCGTACTTAACACCATCGTATCGTGCTAAATTTGAAGAGGCTTCTGCTGGAGCAACTATATAATATGTTGGCAATGCGTAACTAGTATGAGGTAATGAAATATCTACTATTTCTGCACCACAATCTTTTGCATATGTAATTCCTTTTTGCCACAACTCCTCAATCTCCTTAGGCATACCCTCTACTCTATATTCTTTAGGTATTCCTATTTTTTTTCCTTTAATATCTTTGGTTAAATCTTTGCTATATTGATTTCTTTTAAAATCTATTGATGTAGAATCTTTATTGTCATAAGAGCTGATTACCTCTTGTAACAAAGCACAATCTTGAACATTCTGCGCCATCGGTCCTGCTTGGTCTAATGAAGAAGCAAAAGCAACAATTCCATATCTAGAACAACTTCCATAAGTAGGCTTTAACCCAACTGTGCCTGTAAAGGATGCTGGTTGTCTAATCGATCCACCAGTATCCGTTCCTATTGTAATTGGTGTCAGCTGACCACTTACAGCTGCTGCAGACCCACCTGATGATCCACCTGGAACCAACCCTTTATCAATAGGGTTTTGTACATTTCCATAAAAACTTGTTTCATTCGATGATCCCATGGCAAACTCATCACAATTCAATTTACCAAGTAAGATTGCTCCTTCATTCCATATATTTTGAGTAACAGTAGATTCATAAGTTGGAACAAAGTTTTCTAAAATTTTACTTCCCGCTGTCGTTCTAATATTTTTAGTGCAAAAAAGATCTTTAACAGCTATCGGTATTCCTGGAAGTTTTAAATCTAGATTAGGTTTTTCATCAAATTTTTTTGCTTTATTAATAGCATTTGAAAAATCTTCTGAAATATAAGAATTTAATTCTTTTGATTTTTCTGAACGTTTAACAAATGCTTTAGTAACATCTTCAGATGATAATTTTTTTTCTTTAATATTTTTGACTAATGATGTTAATGATTGAGAAGTTATATCAGACATTATTCAACAACTTTCGGAACTACAAAAAAATCCTCGTTATCATCAGGTGAATTTTTTATAATTTGATCTCTTATATTTTGATTTTTAACTTCATCAGATCTAAATTTTAAAGTTGTTTCAGCTACTGATGTAAGTGGCTCTACTTTATCAGTATTTAATTCGTTCAATTTTTCAATAAATTTGAATATTGCGTTTAAATCACCTGCAAGTTTTTCAGCTTTTTGCTCATCAACTGAAATCCTTGATAATTTAGAAATGTGCTTTATTGTTTTAAGATCAATGCTCATATGGTATTTAAATATGTCGCAAACTATCACTTAAGTTAAAAATATACAATATGATCACTATTGAAGATTTTAAAAAAAAACAGTCTGAACCCTCTAGATTGATTGGATTGGATCTTGGCTCTAAAAGAATTGGTGTATCTATCTGTGATGAGAGGCAGTCTATTGCAACACCCTTTAAAACAATTAATAAAACAAATACAAATGAGTTAATTACTGAATTACAAGACATAATTAAAGAATATGAGATCAAGGGAATTATAATTGGAAATCCAATAAATATGGATGGTTCTTTAGGTAGATCTGCTCAATCAGTAAATGACGTATCAACTAATATTGATAAATCAATTGATGTAGATGTTTGTCTGTGGGACGAAAGACTTTCTACTGTGGGAGCGTTTAATTTATCTAGTCAGCTTGATATAAATGTTAGTAAAAGAGAAAAAAATATTGATCAAAACGCAGCTGCTTTCATTCTACAAGGAGCAATAGATTTTTTAAATAATTAATACTTGCCATAATGGCACTTTATAGCTATAGAGTTAATTTTAATGGCAATTAAAACAAACAAAGCTGTTAAAATCTCCCAAAAACACTTACTAGGTATTCAAGATTTATCAATTAATGATGTAAATCTAATTTTAGATGAGTCTCAAACGTTTATAAAACTTAATCAAAGCAAGAACAAAAAATTAAATGTATTAACTGGTAAAACCCAAATTAATCTATTTTTTGAACCATCGACTAGAACACAAAGCTCATTTGAATTAGCCGGTAAAAGATTGGGTGCAGATGTGATGTCAATGAACATGAGCAACTCTGCAATCAAAAAAGGTGAAACCTTAATTGATACTGCTATGACATTGAATGCAATGCACCCTGATATAATTGTCATTAGACACCAAGACTCTGGTGCATGTAATTTATTATCTCAAAAAGTAAATTGTGCAGTTTTAAATGCAGGTGATGGTAGAAGAGAGCACCCTACTCAAGCTCTTCTTGATGCTTTAACAATTATTAATCGTAAAAAAAAAATTGAAGGTTTAAAAATTGCAATATGTGGAGACATACTCCATTCAAGAGTTGCAAGATCGAATATTTATTTATTAACAATGCTTGGTGCAGAAGTAAACATTGTTGCACCAACAAACTTAATGCCAAAAGAAATAGAAAAATTTGGTGTTAATACTTTTACAGACATGAATAAAGGACTTAAAGATTGTGACATAGTAATGATGTTAAGATTGCAAAATGAAAGGATGACAGGTTCATTTCTATCATCTAATCGTGAATACTATGAATATTATGGATTAACACCTGATAAGCTAGATCATGCAAAACCTGACGCAATAATAATGCATCCCGGTCCTATGAATAGAGGTATTGAGATTGATACAAGATTAGCCGACGATATAAATAAAAGTGTAATAAAAGAACAAGTAGAACTAGGTGTTGCTGTTAGAATGGCATGTTTAAAAATTTTTTGTGATTAAATGAAAAAACAATATTTTATAAATGCAAATATAATTGACCCTTACAATTCATTAAATGAAAATGGAGGCTTAATTATTGGTGAAGATGGGAAAATTGAAGCTATAGGTAAAAAAGTTAATACAAACAACCTGCCTACAAGAGAAAAACCGATTGATTTAAAAGGAAAATATATATTTCCTGGCTTAGTAGACATGAGAGTTTTTGTAGGTGAGCCTGGATATGAATACAAAGAAAACTTTAGAACTTTAAGTAATGCAGCATTATCAGGTGGGGTAACCTCAGTTGTTACAATGCCTAACACAAATCCAATTATAGATAATGTATCTATAGTAGATTTTTTAAAAAGAAGAGGTAGAGACAAATCCAAAATAAATATATTTCCATGTGCATCATTAACTCAAAATATTGAAGGTACAAATATGACAGAATTTGGTCTCTTAGCAAGCAAGGGTATAATTGGTTTTACAGATGGAGTAAAAACTATTCAAAATACAAGCTTGATGGCGAAAATAATGAATTCTGCTAAAGATTTAGGATGCTTAATAATGCAACATGCTGAAGATTATCACTTATCAAAGAATGGTATGATTAATTCAGGTATAATTGCTACCAAATTAGGATTATCAGGAATACCAGATATCGCTGAAAGAATTATAATTGAAAGAGATCTAACTCTACTTGAAAAAGCAAAATGTAGATATCATATTTCTCAAATTTCCTCGACAAAATCAGTTGATATTATTAAACAAAGAAAAAATGATATTAAATTTACTTGTGGTGTATCAATAAATAATCTTTCTTTAAACGAAAATGATATTGGCGATTTTAAAACATTTTTAAAATTATCTCCACCATTAAGAAAAGAAGAAGACAGAGAATCTCTTGTTCAAGGATTAAAAGACAAAACTATTGATGTAATTGTTTCTGATCACAAGCCAGAAGATGAAGAGTCTAAAAGATTAACTTTTTCTCAAGCTGCAACTGGAGCATCGGGAATAGAAACGCTTTTATCTTTAAGTTTAGAGCTTTACCATAATGGATCAGTTAAACTTGAAACTATAATTCAAGCTTTAACTTCTAATCCAGCAAAAATACTAAATATTAATAAAGGCAATCTTTCAATCGGTAATGATGCAGATTTTTGTATAGTTGATTTAAATAAACCATGGATTGTAAAAAAAGAAAATTTAATTTCAAAATCTAAAAATACATCAATTGAGGATAAAAAACTTCAAGGCAAAGTGACTAATACATTTGTAAAAGGTAAGGAATTATTTAAGATATAATAATGGACAATTTTACAATAGGTATAATTTCATACCTTATGGGCTCTATTCCATTTGGTTTCATTTTAACAAAAATTTTTTTAAAAAAGGATATTAGAGATATAGGGTCTGGTAATATTGGTGCTACAAATGCATTAAGAACTGGAAATAAACTAATAGGTTATGCAACTCTTATATTGGATATTTCTAAAGCAATCATTCCAGTAATTTATACTAAGATACATTTTCCAGAACTTATATTCATTGCTTCATTATGTGCCTTTTTAGGTCATGTATTTCCAATTTGGCTTAAGTTTAAAGGTGGCAAAGGTGTTGCTACCTATGTCGGAATTCTATTTTCTATAAATATTTTATTTGGACTAATTTTTGCAATTTTCTGGGTAATTACTTTTGCATCTACCAAATATTCATCTTTGTCATCATTAATTGGGTCTTTATCTATACCAGTTTATTTATTCATCACAGGAGATACCAATAATGTAACTTTTTTTATAATAATGTTTGTTTTGATTTTTTTCACTCATAGAGAAAATATTAAACGACTTAAAAACAAAGAAGAAAGTAAGACCAATATTTATTAATTTGACTATCGAACTCTTTTGAGTAGTTTGTTAAATTATGAATCTAGTGATAGTTGAAAGCCCTGCTAAAGCAAAAACAATTAACAAATATTTAGGTGATAATTATACTGTTTTAGCTAGTTATGGTCATATAAGAGATTTACCATCTAAAAATGGTTCTGTAGATCCTGATCAAAATTTCAAAATGGAATGGGAGGTTGATAGCTTTTCTAAAAAATATTTAAAAGAAATTACTGATGCAGCAAAAGATTCTTCAAAAATTATTCTAGCAACAGACCCTGATCGCGAGGGTGAAGCTATAGCATGGCATGTAAAAGAATATCTAAATGAAAAAAAACTTCTAAAAGATAAAGAAGTTGAGAGAGTTGTTTTTAACGAAATTACCAAAAAAGCAGTGACACATGGTATTGAAAATCCAAGACAAATAGAACCTTTGCTAGTAGATGCATATATGGCGAGAAGAGCTCTGGATTATTTAGTTGGTTTTAACATCTCCCCTATTTTATGGACAAAATTACCAGGTTCAAAATCTGCAGGTAGAGTTCAATCAGTGGCCTTAAAACTTATAACTGAAAGAGAACATGAAATTGAGTCTTTTGATCCAGATGAATTTTGGACTTTAACGATAAATTTTCAAGACAATAAAAAACAGACAATAAGTGCAAGCATCTCCCAAGTAGATGGAAAAAAAATTGAAAAATTTTCATTTAAAAATAAATCTGAAATAGATGTGGCAATTAAAGTTATCAAAGATAAGGAATTTAATATAAACGATATTTCATCAAAAATAGTTAATAGAAATCCTTCAGGTCCTTTTACAACATCAACATTACAACAAGTTGCCTCAAGTAGATTAGGTTTTGGAGCATCAAGAACAATGCAAATTGCTCAAAGACTATATCAAGGTATTGAAATTGATGGTGAAACTATTGGGTTGATTACTTATATGAGAACCGATGGTACAAATTTATCTGCGGATGCTGTTTCAGATTTTAGAAATTATATCAAAAATGAATATGGCAAAGAATATCTTCCTGAAAATCCTTTAAATTATTCTGGAAAAAAAGCTAAAAATGCTCAGGAAGCTCACGAAGCTATAAGACCGACTGACATTGAAAGGTCACCTGAGTCTGTTAAAAAATATTTAAGCACAGATCAACAAAAACTATATAATTTAATTTGGGGAAGAGCACTATCATCACAAATGGAGACAGCCAAATTTGATAGAAGCACAATAACAATATCTTCAAAAGATGGTAATACCATATGTAAGTCAAGTGGTTCTGTTTTAAAATTTGATGGTTATTTAAAAGTTTTTCCAAATCCAAGTAAAGATGATGATGAAACTTTACTTCCAAAAATGTCAAAAGGGCCAATTAATATTGAGTCTCTTATAGACGAACAGCATTTTACTCAACCACCACCAAGATACTCAGAAGCAAGCTTAGTTAAAAAATTAGAAGAACTAGGTATAGGACGTCCATCGACTTACGCAAGTATCATTTCAACTATAGCAAATCGAGGATATGCTGAGATTTTAAATAAACGATTTTTTCCAACTGATCGGGGTAAATTAATTTCTGCATTTTTGGAAAAATTATTTTCGAAATATGTAGATTATAATTTTACAGCTGATTTAGAAGATCAATTAGACGGAATTACAACTGGTAAAGAAAGTTGGATAAAAGTTTTAGAAATGTTTTGGAAAGATTTTAATAACAATGTTTCTGAAGTAAAAGAAATAAGAACTAGGGAAGTTTTAGACTTACTAAATGATAGCTTGGGTGCATTAATTTTTGACAAAGACGCAGATGGTAAAATTGTTAGAAAATGTCAATTATGTAACGATGGATCATTAAGTTTGAAAAATAGTTTTAGAGGTGGTGCTTTTATTGGATGTTCTAATTATCCTGAATGTAAATTCACAAGACCTTTATCAAAAGCTAAAGCTGCGGCTCAAGCACAATTAGCAGAACCAAAGTTTATTGGAAAACATGATAATGGTAATGATATATATTTAAAAAATGGAAGATTTGGCCCTTATCTACAATATGAAAAAATATTAGAAGAGATGCCTGAAGAAAAAACTTCTAAAAAAAAGAAAAAAAGAAAAAAACTTAAAACTGATGTAAATGAACTTTTAAAAAATGTTTCCATACCAAAGGGTTTAGAATTAGAAAGTATTGATTTGGAAAAAGCTCAATTTTTATGTTCTTTACCAAAATCTTTAGGACTAAACCCTGAAAACCAAAAAGAAATTACATTAAACACAGGAAGATTTGGACCTTATTTAAAATGTGAAAATAAATCGGCCAGAATAGAAAATATAGAAGAAATATTTTCAATAGGTTTAAATAGAGCAATAACAATGATAGCAGAAGCAAAACCAGGAAGAATGTCAGCTTCAATTATAAAAGATCTGGGGGAACATCCCGAAGATAAAAAACCAGTAAGAGTTATGAAAGGTCAATATGGGCCATATATTAAATACAAGTCATTAAATGCAACTATCCCAGAAGAAAAAGATCCTACAGAACTTACAATGGAAGAAGCTTTAATTTTAATTGAGAAAAGAAAAGAATACGATAAAACTAAAAAAGCTAAAAAAACTAAAAAAAAAGGTAAATGATGAATTTTGAAGATAAAATTAGAGAATTAAAAATTGAACTACCAGAAGCTAAGGCACCTGTTGGATCTTATGTTGCTACAAAAATTGTAGGAAAATTACTTTATGTGTCAGGACAAATATCAATTGATGCAAATGGAGAGTTAATAAAAGGTAAAGTTGGTAAAAATTTAACTACAGATGAAGCTTACAAAGCTGCTGAAAGATGTGGATTAAGTATTATTGCTCAAGTTAAAAATGCATGTGATGGCGATCTATCAAAAATAAGATCTTGTATCAAATTAACTGGTTTTGTAAATTCAACAGAGGATTATATAGAGCAACCAAAAGTAATTAATGGAGCTTCAGACTTAATTGCATCAGTTTTTGGTGAAGCTGGTATGCATACAAGAGCAGCAGTAAGTACCAATAGCTTACCACTGGGTGTTTCAGTTGAAGTTGATGCTATTTTTGAAATAAACTAAAGTTTATCTTCCTATACCAAAATATTTGAATCCTTGGGCTTTAATTTTATCTGGTGAAAATATGTTTCTCAAATCATAAATCTTTAGATTTTTTGATTTAGATAATTTCTTAAAATTGATAGATTTAAAATCATTCCACTCAGTATGCAATATTACTAAATCAGAGTCTTTTACTGCATAGCTAATTGACTTTGAAAAAGATACGTTTTTAATTTTATCAAATTCTTTTTTTATGCCTGTAGGGTCATAATATTTTATTTTGGCTCCATTTTTAGAAAGATAGGGTATCATTTCTAAACTTGAGGAGTCTCTCATATCATCTGTATTAGCCTTGAATGTAACACCTAAAAAACAAATTTTTTTATTTTTAATTCTTTGATTTAGTATTTGACTTATTTTTTTCAGTAATAATTTAGATCTTAATGAATTAGATTTTATTACACTTTTAATGACTGATAGATCTGTTCTGAACTTGTCGGCTGTAGTAATAATAGCTTTTGTATCTTTAGGAAAACATGATCCCCCATAAGCTGGGCCAGCTCTCAAAAAACGACTACCTATTCTTTTATCCAGCCCAATACCTATTGATATATCCTCAACATCAATGTTAGTTTTTTCACATAAATTTGCTATTTCATTTATAAATGTAATTTTTGTAGCTAAAAAAGCATTTGCGGCATACTTAATTAGTTCTGCGGCTCTACGATTAGTAGAAATAAATTTTGCTCCTTTAGAAATTAATGGGGCATAAAGATTTTTTAAAATCATTTTTGACTTTTTATCATTTGAGCCAATCACTACTCTATCAGGATAAACAAAATCTCTTATAGCCTCACCTTCTCTTAAAAATTCTGGATTTGACACTACTGAAAATTTATTTTTTTTAACTTTTTTTGATAATATTTTTTCAATTTCATCACCTGTAGTAACTGGCACAGTTGATTTTGTTATTATTATCTTAAATTTATTAATGGATTTTGATATTTCCTTAGCAGCAGAAAAAATTTGACTTAAATCTGCTCCGTTACCATTTTTTTTTGTAGGTGTCCCAACACATAAAAATATAACATCAGATTTTTTTATGGAATCTTCTAGGTCAGTAGAAAATTTTAATCTTTTATTATTATAGTTTTTAAGAACCAATTCTTTTAATCCTGGTTCATAAATTGGAATTATTCCTTTTTTAAGACCATTTATTTTTCTTTTATCTTTATCAACACATATAACATCGTTACCTAGATCTGAAAAACATACACCACTTACTAACCCAACATAGCCAGTTCCTATCATACACAATTTCATAATTTTGAAATCTCCTTAGAAGAATTAATATAACCATTTAATGTTCCACAATCTAAATATTTACCTAAAAAATTATGTGCTATAAATTTTTCATTATCATTAATCAGTGACTGAATTGCATCAGTAATATGTATTTCTCCACCATTTCCAGGTTTTAGTTTTAGTAGTTTTGAAAAAATAGTTTTAGGTAAGATATATCGTCCTATGACAGCTTTATTGGAAGGAGCTTGTTTAATACTTGGTTTTTCAACAACGCCTTTAATTGTGTAATCAGTTTTATTCAATTTTTTATTAAGATTAAAAATA
>Ga0257115_1002208_pt1 | contig 11943 bp, 9 predicted proteins | sample SI112_100mmetaG_FD_194465 | JGI IMG/M metagenome (GOLD analysis project Ga0257115, IMG submission 194465) | Marine microbial communities from Saanich Inlet, British Columbia, Canada - SI112_100m | ecosystem: Environmental > Aquatic > Marine > Inlet | place: Canada: British Columbia | collected...
TGTCACAGACAAAGATATAGCTAATATGGTTGCTGCCCTGAAACCAGAAGAAAAATTTTCTCTTGATAATAAAATCAACAAACAGGTAAAGAAAGAAGAAAAAAAATTAAAGAAGTGTGTAAAAAACATAAAGGGAGAGAATCTTTTAGCAAGACTCTCTCAACGTTTCTTTCCTCGTAAAGAGAAACTTGAAACAGCGAAACTCGCTGTGGACAATGCCAACAGAACGCTACAAGACATAGGAAAAAAAACTGATGGTTTAATACATGACTGCGAAAAAATACAAAAGGATCAAGGTGAACTCGCGATGTGGGGCGGAATTAAAAAGATGCAAGGCAAAGGTCATATTGTTGGACTTAGACGTTCTTTCGAAAAGTTTAAGGCTAGAATACATGTAGGGGCGGACCATGGGGTGAGACTTGCAGCTATAAAGCGATATGAGGAAAATCTTACTAAGATAGATGACAATCTAAAAACAATTAAGGAGGAAGCAAAAAAATATGACAAAGCCGAAAAAACATATGTTAAGGCCAGTAGAAAATATAAAGCAGCTTTAACTAAAGCTCAAAGTAAAAAAGAAAAAATTAGCGGAAGAATAGATAGGTCCTCACCAACGGTTACTAAAACTATAACATCATTCCGAGAAAGTGCGAAAAAAAGAGAAGCGCACCGCAGAATAACTCTTGGTCTGACTGCTGCGCCAGAAGTTCAGAGGGAACCTTCTTCCCAAAGGAGCGCGACGACTACAGGTAGAGGCAAGCAAACAAAGGCTAAGGGGGAAGGCAAAGGTGCATAGCACTAGTAGCAAAGAATACAAAACAACTATGTCTCATACAAAAGGATTGTTTGCTTATTTAACGCTCGCTATGTATAAGAGATGCGCTAAATAAAATTTAAAATCTTGAGAAAACAAAGTAAAAAGATTCTTTTATCAACCAAAGAATATAAGAGGGTCTCTATAGTTATAAATTAAAAAATGCACGAAGAATAATCAGAGCGAGAGTACTGTTTCATTTTCGTCATTACTGTATGTGTTACGTAAGTTACATTACGCAATAGTTGAAAGATTTATGAATGCCTTTATTCCATCGTCATCCTCGCGAATGCGAAGATCCAGGATCGCTTGGAAAGAATCTCAAAAAATTAAAAATTATTTCTATTGTTACGTTGTAGAAATTGTCCTCTTTGAGGAATCTTTTTACTAATTTGCCATCTTTGCGTAAAGTAAGACAAGTAATTCGATGACGAGATTTTTTGTCCCCTTGTATTGAGCTCTTTTTTGCAGCCTTTTTTTCATATTCAATTCGATCAAATCCATAAAAGACTTATAGCACCTACTTGCATGTGCTCTTTAAGCTATAACTCAATTTTCTGTATCGATTTTAAATAAAATTATATAGAAATTTTAATCTTAGATTTTTACTTTAAATCCTTCTTCTGTACAAATCCCCAACTCAAATTACGTTTCTCTGTAAAAGATTTGATCATATAAAGTATTGTCGGCAATACGAACAAGGTGAACAAAGTACCAAAAGTTAATCCTCCTACAAGAACTATACCGATAGCACGCCTAGCTTCATACCCAGCATCATAAGATAGCATCAAAGGTATTGAACCAAACACCATCACAGCCGTTGTCATCAAGATTGGACGTAATCTAAGCAATGACGCTTTGATTATTGCTTCTGCTAAAGACATTTTTTCTCTCAACTGATTTGCAAACTCTACAATCAAAATGCCATGCTTTGTAATAAGACCCACCAAAGTAATAAGCCCTACTTGTGTATAAATATTAAGCGAGCCATTAAATGCCCATACAAAAAATAATGCTCCGAAACAGCCAAGTGGCACCGTTAAAAGTATAACAAACGGATCAATGAAATTTTCAAACTGAACAGCAAGAATAGCAAAGATAAAAATAATTGCTAAAAAGAATAATACCTTCATTGTCTTTCCAGATTCCATGTGCGCTTTTGCAGCATTTGTCCATGTTTTTTTGTATGTCTGTGGCAACTCTTCCGAAACTTTGTTGAAAAACTTCTGCATGCTTTCATCAAACGATCCACCTTTCGGCAAGTCTGCATGCAATTTAACAGAACGCATCTGGTTATAATGATAAAGCTTATCAGGACCAGAGGTTGGTACTATTTTCGCAACAGCTCCTAAAGATATTCTTTTCCCAAATTTATTTACTACATAAAGTTCGTTTAAATCCCAGGAAGATTTTTTGCCTGTAACAGTGAGTTTATATAAGATACCATCCTTGGAAAAAGTAAGCGATTGATCTCCGCTAAAAAAAATCTCAATTGCTTTGGCGACTTGTCCGTTTGTTAAATTCAATCGTGCCATTGCATTGGCATCCATATCAATTCTATAACTTGCTGTATCTAATTTTAAATTATGCCGTATATTTTGAAATAAATTTTCTTGATCCAATGACTTTCTTACTTTCTCAACAGCTTTAAAAAGCTTAGGGTAGCTCTCCGTTGTCGAAATCACTAAAGACAAATTCCCATCACCTCCAGTTGTACGAACACCAGGAAGTCCAGAATCCAAACTCCACGGATACGCATCCATAGAAGGAATTTTCATAACAAAAGGGCTTATGGAGTCCACTATCTCTTGAGCAGATCGATCACGTAATGCCTGTGGCTTTAATGGCAAAATAATATACCCACCAAAATCCCCCATAAAAATAAGTTCATGCCGAGATTCTGGCATTGCTTTAACAATACTTTCAACAGATTTGATTTTCTCTTCCAGTGTATTTATGTCCTTCCCCGGAATTGGAGGAACAAAAACACCAATTAAATTTCTATCTTCTTTTGGAGCCGTTTCATTTGGTAGAATTTGATACAATATTACAATCAACCCAAAGACCACTATTAAAATACATACACAACTCTTTTTATAAAAAAGAAATTTCCTCAAAAGACTTTCATAATTTTTCGTCAAGTTATCTAGCACTTCATCAATTTTAGGCCATAAATGTGATTGTTTTTTTTGAAATATTTTGAAACACATCAATGGTGATAGAGTTAAAGCAACTACACCAGATATTAAAACACTGCCAGCAAGAGTTGCAGCAAACTCTGTAAAAAGTTTTCCTATACTACCACTGATAAAAACCAGAGGAGCATAAACGCTCGTCAACGTTAATGTCATTGCAATAATAGCAAAGCTTATTTCTTTTGATCCTTTCAATGCTGCTTCAAATGCAGAAAATCCTTTGGATATATAACGTTCTATGTTTTCTAAAACAATAATAGCGTCATCAACTACAAGACCAATTGCCAATACCATTGCCAATAAAGTTAGGATGTTTATAGAAAATCCAAACATCTTCATAAATAAAAATGAACCGATAATGGATATCGGGATTGTAATCAATGGAATTATTGTTGCTTTGATATTTCTAAAAAAAAGAAATACAACGATTATTACAAATACAATGGCTTCAATAATGGAAGACCTGATGTTTTTAATAGATTTTTTAACAAATTCTGCTTGATCTGAAATCACATTCATTTGAAGATCTTTTGGAAGACTTTTTTTAATTTCATTCAACTTAGCATGTACAAACGCAGAGACCTCTAAAATATTAGCGTCATTCGCATTATCAATCCCAATACATAAACCTGGTTTGCCATTAATACGAACTCTAAAATGTTTATCATCAGTTTTAAGCTTAACACTCGCAATATTTTTCAAGAGCACCGCAGGTTCCTTGAGCTTGACATCAGAAGAATTTTTTTCCTTTATAATAAGATTCTCATAATCCTTTACTGTTTTAAGTTCAGAATTTAATGTTACAGATATTTCATTTTGAAATTTTCCAACTGGCAAAGATAAGTTTCCTTTTTGCAGAGCTTTAAATACATCATCTGCATTAATTCCAAAGGCGTACATTTTTCTTGCATCAATGCTAATGTCATACGTATAAGGCTGCCCCCAAACTTGTACAGAAGCTACTCCTTTAATCCCTCTAAATATGTTTTTTAGATTTAACTCCGCATAATGCGTGAGCTGTGCAAAATCCATTGATAATGACTCCAAAGATATGATAATGAACGGCAAATTTTTTGCTGCTGTTGCTCGTTCAACAATTGGGACAAGAACTTCTGTAGGTAATCTTGCAAGACCAATTGCCTCCCTTATTGCAATTAATGATTTATCAATAGAAGTACCTGTCTTAAAGGTAATACTAATAACGCTTTCTCCATATTGTGAATCAGAAATTATGGTTTCAATTCCTTCAACTCCCGCAAGTCTATCCTCTAAAATATTTGTTACTGCACTCTCAACAAGCTCTGCACTTGCATTAGGATAAGACGCACGAACCAAAATTTTAGGAAGTTGCACCTCAGGATATTCACGTACTGATAAAGAATCAAAGCAAATAATCCCAACAACGACAATCATCGCGTTTAAAACAAAAGTAGTAACTGGATGTTTAAGAAAATATGTCGTTATGTTCATTGCGCCTAACCAGTTTTAATAGTTGACCCCTTAAAAATAGTGATAGGAATGTCTGGATAAAGTCGATTATGTCCAAAGACAATAACTTGATCGCCTTCTTTTACTCCAGAAGTAATTTCAACGAGCTGTTTATTTCGTATTCCAAGTTGTACAGGCGTTAGATTCGCTTTGTTCTCCTTTGCGATATAAACAAATGGCTTTCCTTCTCGCAAGAAAATACTTTCGAAAGGAATCACAATAATTGACTGTCGCTCTTGCACAACCAAACTAACATCAACTGGTGTACCAATTATACAATCCTGACAATTAATAGTAACGTAAGCTGGGCACATGTGAGTTGCCTCGTCTAACATTTTTTGAATATGCGTCAAAGAATACTCTTTTCCTTTTACAAAAACCTGACTTCCATTCTGCACTTGCTTCGCAACAGAAAGAGGAATATCAAATTCAACAATCAATGCTGCAGGATCATAGAAGCTAACAATGCTATCTCCACTTTGAACCTGCGATCCTTCGCGAAATTTAAAAAGACCAACAACTCCATCAAATGGTGCATAAATTTTTATTTCATCAAGTGCCATTTTGGCATCTGACGCTTTCTTTCGAACTTCAAGAAGAAGAGCTTTATTTTTTTCAACAACAGTCTTGCTTGCAACTCCTGACTTAAACAAAGAATTATACCTTTCAAATTGTGCTTTTGCGATCCTCTCTGCCTCTTTCAAAATCTTGAAATTATTTTTTATATCATTGTTCTCAATTTCTGCAATCAGCTCTCCTTTCTTTATTGCTTGACCTGGCTTTGTTATAATATTCAAAATTCCTTTTACTTTGGCTGTTAATAGTGACTGTTGTCTTGATTTAATTGTTCCAATTAATTCAACTGTTTGTTTAATGTTTTTTAGCTGCACCTCTTCGACTTCAACTACTTTTGAATGTTGTTTTTTGTTTTGCTCGGAAGGCTGAACAAAATATTTATAAATCAAGCCCACCAATAAAATCATCACAACTATAATGATAACTTTTCTTAGTTTCAGTTTTGATAAAAGAAAATTTTTTATAGATCTATTACTCATTTGCTATGCTTTTTTGTTATAACCTTTCGTATGATATTATAATCTCTGCCTTTCGAAACTGTTTTTTATGTCAGGAATAAATATGCTTACTATACTTTCAACTTCTTCTTTATTCAACTGTATAGCTCAACTCCTAACTCTGTAAATACATTTTGCTCTTCAATTACACTCCAGTTTTATTAAAACGGGGACATGATCTGATGGTCTTTCGTAATCTCTTACATCTTTATCTATACTGGCATACTTCAAATGTTTCTTCAATGGCTCTGTTAAACAGATATAGTTAAACCTACTTCCTCTGTTCGATTTTTGCCAATCCCTTTCCTATAATAACTCCACCAACTATATAATTCTTCTTCTTTCGAAATTTGTATTTACCCTTCAAATACATTAGGTGTCCTGAGATGCTTGGCTGCACTCTTCCTAAAACTTCTTTCAAAATTTCTAGTTGTGCAGGTGTTTTTTACTATAAATTCTTCTATCTAACCAAAAATAAGATAGCTTTCTCCAGTTTCTGTATTTGCATATGGTGCACCAATTATAAAATCAGCGAAGTCATCATTATTTACATATCCTGCACCACTAACAGACCAACCAACTCGTTCAGCAAGTGTTCCTGTTCCTATTATTGTGATTCCTTTCCCACTAGCAGGAGGCAAAGTAATATCTGTAAGGCACAGCATTGCCATAAATAAGATAGCTTCTTCCATCGTTAGCATTGTAACTTGGTGCTCCAATTATAAAATCAGAGTAGCCATCACCGTTAATATCTCCTACATCACTAACAGACAAACCCGCTCGCTCACCAGACGTTCCTGTTATTTTAATTCCTTGTGTAAAAGTTAAGGTTGAAAGATCTATATCATCGGTAAGTCGTATACATGATTGCGGAGTAACACCACCTGGAGTACAAGCATTATCCCATGCGGAACGCTCTGAATATGCCCCTACATTATTACCTTTTCCTGGAATACACGCTTTATCCCATGCTGGATCTTCTGAAAATCCTACTACCATAAATTACCCCTAGTTAAGTTGTTTAAAATTTAAAATTAAGTCCAAGAGAAATCTCATGAAGTGTTAATTTTCCTTTTGCAGGACCAACAAATGTTAAAGATTTTCTTTCAACTCTTTTTGTTTTAACCTTCACTAGATTCACGTAATTGTTCCGACTTGCTTGTCCCTTAAAAAACTTATATATAAACATAATGCTAAGTTAACAACCATTATATAACAATGGTATTTTGTCGATTTCTTAGAAAGAAGAAACATATATGAATTGGCTATGATAAAAAATCAAAAATTTTATTTGCAAAGACATAAATAGCGCTAGCACTAAACTCTTTCATGTTTGCTTAACCCGTATCACAAAATAAATCTTAAAGGAAAAAAGAATGAGTGGTCGCACCACAGAATAATTAAATTATTTGAAGACGTAGGCAAGCGACGACAATAAAATGGACAAGAAGTGACGGCCTTTTTGTATAAGTCAATCCTTGCTTTTCTAAATGCATTTGCTTATCAAGCACATTCCAGTTTTATTAAAACAGGAACATGATCCGATGGCCTTTCGTAATCTCTTACATCTTTATATATATTGGCAAATTTTAAATGTTTTTTTAATGACTCTGTTAACAGAATATGGTCAAGCCTCCTTCCTCTATTTGATTTCCGCCAATCTCTATTCCTATAACTCCACCAACTATATAATTTTTCTTCTTTCGAGATAAAATGCCTATTTGCATCAAAAAAACCTAATGAATTTTGTAAATTATTATACTTCTCAACTTCAATCGGAGTATGAGAAACTACTTTTAGTAATTGCTTGTGCGACCACACATCGTTTTCTAAGGGAGCTACGTTTAAATCACCAAGAACTACTATTTTATCAGTTGCTTTTTTATTGTACTTAAACCATTTTTTAACACTATCTATAAATTCTAATTTATCTGCAAATTTTGGATTTAACTCAGGGTCAGGTATATCTCCTCCTGCTGGCACATAAAGATTATGAATCTCTACGTCTTTGATTTTGATTGATAAATGTCGAGCTTCCTTTTTAAAGGAAATATTTTCTTGTAAAAGGAAAGGTATCTTTGATAATATCGCAACTCCATTATAAGAAGTTTGTCCTCTCACTGCATTATAATTATATCCATGTGATTTAAAAAAATCATATGGAAATAAATCGTCAATCACTTTGATTTCTTGTAGGCATAAAACATCAGGCTTCAAACTCTCAATTACTTTTTTTGCTGACTCAAATCTGCTTCTGATTGAATTTACATTCCACGTTACTATTTTCACTTGTCCTCCCTTTATTATGTTTGCTCAATTGGAAGATAGTGATGAAGAGTGTGGCCATGTTCTCTAAACCAACGTTTTGCTTCTTTATACTCCGGAGATATACTAGCTACCAACTTCCAAAATCTAGTACTATGATTCATTTCTTTTAAGTGACATATTTCGTGAGTTACTAAGTAATGAAACACTGATCTTGGTGCAAATATAATGCGCCAATTGAAAACCAAATTTTTTAGAGAAGAACAACTGCCCCATTTACTTTTTAATTCTTTTACTGATATTTTATTATATTGAAACTCATGTATCTCTGATAAATACTTAGCAAGTGCAGTTGTTTCGAGTAGGGCTTTGTGTTTAAAAAAATCGGTAAGTGCTTCAAATAGATTCTCATTGGAAGAATGTGCAACAATATATTGATCTTCTATTGATGCAGAAAACTTTGATTTCGTATTTATGTGTTTAAGCTTATACACATTGTTTAAAATTGAATACTCGTTATGGATTGCATGTTTTTTAGGGCCCTCTTTTCTGTTTTTTAATTTTTCTCTAATCCACTTTTCTTTACGCAATAAGAAATTACAACCTAATTTTTCAGGTGCTTTGTAAGGCAAGACTAACTCTACCTTCTTTCCCTTTATACGAATGGAAATATTTTTAGCTTTGAGACTTCGTCTTAACTCCACATTGACTGCTTCCCCTAAAGTTTTTAATTCTATTATTTCAGTACTTAACATTAGTCTAATGATTTATATTTATGAAGCCATTGTACGTGAGAATAACATCATTTGATTTAATCTTTTACAAAAATAATCTGTTTTAATATATGAGCGATTTCTACCAACTTTTCTTGCGTTTCTATTGGTTTATGAATTATATCACTGACTAATATAAATAAACTACAACTCTTATATTGAGGTTATAAATATAATTCAAACTTTTATTCCGATGAACTCACTAAGCCAGCACATTTGAGAACCTCTGCCTCTTTGTCTCCTTTGCTATACGCTTCTACTTCAACATCTCTTTGTTTTACTATTAATGCTCTTATTGCTTTTAATGTCGCTCTTTCTCCTTTCGATGCCGACGCTAACGACGCGAGTTGTACTGCTGCTGCTTTTGTTTGCATAATATCTTGGTTGCAGTGATTACATTTATATAATGCAGTTATATTTTTCTTATAACTCTCTGAAGTAAAATTACTTAATTGATTAATTGCCGTTGCTGTTGCTGTCCATCTATTTCCAAAAGTCTGATTCTGATGATTAAGTTTGTCTAATGCATCTGCACTTATTTCTATTTGTTTTAAGGTAAAGTTATTTAATTGAGAAATTGCCGCTTCTATCCATGCATCTTCAAACTCCTGATCATGATGATCAAGACAAGCCAACGCCCACATAATCCATGTTAACTGATTTGAGTTAAACTTTTTTAATTTAGAAGTCGCTATTTGTACCCATGTATCTCTAAAATTCTTATCGTGATGACCAAAATTAGCCAGCGCATAAATACTCCAATCTAATTGCTCTGGAGTAAAATTATCTAATTGAGGAATTGTTATTGCTATCCATGCATCTATAAATTTCTGATCATGATGAGCAAGAGTAGCTAACGAAGCTATGCTCATTGCTAAATGATTTGTGCTAAATTCTTTCAATCGAAGGACTGCTGTTGCTATCCATGCATCTATAAAATCTTGATCATAATTATTGAGCTTAGCTAGCGAATATATAATATTAACCAACTGCTTTGAAGTAAATGTATTTAATTGAGGAGTTGCCACTGCCATACATGCATCTTCAAACTCCTGATTATGATCATTAAGATGAGCCAACTCCCAAATGCTACATACCAACTGCTCGCTAGTGAACTTATTTAGCCGGTCTATCGCCGCTATTGTTGTGTTAATTTTTGACATTTTACCACATAGATATTTAATATTGGCAAGCTCATTAGATACATATTATAACGAGTGCTAATTTATGTAAACTATAAGTTGCAAAAAATGAAAAAATGATAGAAAGACTTCGTCGTAAAAAACGCTTTATTTGAATAAACTATAACGTTTCTATTTTTGAGAATTTTAAAATACTTTTAGCATAGTTATTTTCAAAATTTAATATTGCATTGAAGTAATTTAAAAATGCAACAGCACCAAAGTTTATTTGGTCGAAACCTTCTCTTAAAACAAAAAATGCCATTTGTTCTTTTATATAGCAGATAATTTTTCTTAATCAAAAAAAAGATTCAAATTGATTTTACAAGCAAAATACTTCAGAATTTATTTGTAAAGAGGGATAATAAAATGTCAAAAAAAATAAGAATTATTGTTTGCATAACAATATTTTTATTTTTTAATGCCTTCTTTTCCCATTCTTCTTATGGAAACCCATGTAAATGGGTGATTTCTTCTTTTCTAGAGGCAATAGCATATCCTTTGAGTAGTAGCTCTTCTGATAATCCTTCAATTGGCGTAAAAGTTTATCGCTGTGCTTGGGGCAAAGAAACACTAGACAAGCTAAAACTAACATCGGGAGAAGTTCAAACTGTAAGAAAGGGTCTGGATAGTGCAGTTGACTATAGATACCATGCTGAAATTCGTATAGACAAAAAAACATGCAAAAATAAATGCGTATATGCAAATGGTTGTCCTTTTAGTTCCCGAAAAAACCCACCTCTAAATCAATGTCATGGCAACAGCGGATTCTGTAATCCTCAACTAACTAGCTTTACTATTAAAATGTGTCAACGATCAGCTCATAATGCATCAGTAGGTATTTGCGCGTATCGATCAAATAAGACTGTGCTACAACAAATTTTTAGCGATCTATGGAATGATATATCAGCTTACTTTGAAGCAGTGGGAAAGTCAGCAGCCTGCCAAAACCCAATGATATCTCCTCAATGCAGTATGGCTGAGCTAGTGAAGGATATAAACGCAATAACGCCTAAGTCTAGAACTAAAAGTAAATTATTAGATTGTTATCCAGTTCATACTCAACCACTTCCTTATCCTTTTTGCAAAATATCAATTAAAAACTATTCCCCTTTAACTATACTAAGAATGTGCGAAATAGGAGAAACTCCGTATCGTACATTGTCTGGGTCAACTAAAGAATGTGTCTATCCTGCTCCTGCAACTTCTAATATGCAAAGCACATTTATGAAGCCCTGCGTTAGAGTAACATATAATAACGCCAAGTCAGATAGCTCTGTTGTAGGAAATAATGCCCACAATAACATTTATAACATTGATTATACAAAATATTATACTGGTCGCGGTGCAAATCATGAACTCCTATACACAAATAATTCATCCTCACCAAGTACTAAATTTTCAAACCCAAATACTAAAGTGCGCTCCTCCGTTTTATATAATGACGTTGCTGATGACGGCACAACTATTCCGTTAACGCTTTTTGGATATAATGACTCTAATTACATAGATATCTGCGGAACTATTAATCCAGAAACTGGCACTATTGCAATATCTGGAAACAATACCTTTGCCGATCAACATGGTAATAATAGAACTCTTGAACTTACTATCTGTAAAGATACTGTGACTGGCGAAAATATATGCAAACCGAATTCATCAGATATATTTAAACAACAAAACGTTTGTGTGTTCGAAATAACATCATATGGCAAAGAAGTTTTTCAAAACTGTGTGCAAAGACCAAAAATGTTAAAACCCTCAGTAAGTTTTTGTGACAATGCTTTTAATGACAGAAGCAACTCTTGTATAAACGCAAAAGGACCACTTGGAAAAGATTATCAATTCAAAGGAAATATGACAAACTGCACAAACACTCAATCAGAATCACAGATAGGTATGTGTACACTACAAACTTCAACACCTACGAATCCATTTGACTTTCAAGCTATATTAACAAATAGATGCTATATGAATGCACTTGCCATTAATCAACACGACAACACAAGTAAATTTCTTTGTTACAAGAATGCACTGCCTTGTCAAACTCAAAGTACTTCAGCTGTAAATTGCAATAAGTGCAATCTAGATGAATTTTGTGCAGAATTTTCTTCTACAAAATCTCCTTCTATCTTTTTATCTGCAAAAAAAGTA
>Ga0257115_1002209_pt1 | contig 11936 bp, 10 predicted proteins | sample SI112_100mmetaG_FD_194465 | JGI IMG/M metagenome (GOLD analysis project Ga0257115, IMG submission 194465) | Marine microbial communities from Saanich Inlet, British Columbia, Canada - SI112_100m | ecosystem: Environmental > Aquatic > Marine > Inlet | place: Canada: British Columbia | collected...
CTTCATCTCTTACTCTAACTCCTCGTTGTTTAAATCCTGCTGGTAGATTTGATAATGTACCCGCATCTAATAATTGACGGAGAGCCGACGTTGCCGTACGACTCAATCCGCCAATCATGTGAATGAGTCCAAAGCCATAAAATCCTAGTCCTGGCAGAAATTTGAAGTGGACGAAATATTGGATTTTAGTTTTCTTTAGATCATCGGGCGCATAGTTTCGTCTAATAGACAAAACTTTTCTACTACCTTCATCGACTGTAACGAGGTAAGGTAATTTTATTCCAGTTGGTTCACCATCGGAGCCAACATCTTCGAAACCTTCTAAGTCTAAATTAACATGACACTCTAACAAAGTGTAAATAGGTTCGTTCTTACCTGTCTTCTTAGTTCCTTCTAGCTCACGTTCTTTTTTAGATAGTTCTCCATTGGTATCTGTACCTGGAGGTCCTAACTCGACATCACTATAAAAACCATTGACTTGTTGTTTTCTTAATTCGTTCTCTGAAATTTTCACGGTATGAATAACTGCTTCCGCATCGTCTAATGAGGTAGCTGTGTACGGAACAATTAATTCATCCGCTGGTACAAACTTCGATACCACTCTTCCAAGTGGAACGTCGTAGTAAACTTTTTTAAATGTAGATCCAGCTAGTGGTAAATGAAATAACATAGAATCAAATTCAGATTCATATTCTTTCATTGTGTCCATGATTAAATAATTCATATAATCTTTAACACGTTGTGACTGTTGCTCCGTCGCTGGATTTTTAATTCCTATAACTTGTGTTCTAACAGGACCATCACTTGGTAATAATTCTTTGTAAGCTTGAGCTTGAAACTGAGTTACAGCTTCCGCTAATACTGGGTGTGTTGCACCTGAAGCTCCTTGAAAAGGTTCTGTTCTGTTTTCGTATTTAAATCCTAAAAGATCAAGACCACTTGTGTAAGCACTTTCCCATTCTTTTCTTGATGATTTGTAGTCCATGTAGTTTTGAACCATTTCGTTTCCAATTGGTTCAACTGCATCTTCTGGTAAAATATCTGCTAGGTTGTCAAAGTGTGATTGTGAACCTGTAGTGTTTATTGCACCTGGATCATAGTCGATAGTTGCTCCGCCATCCTCTTCAGGGATAACTTCAACGGGTCCTTTTAATTCTTCTACGTCTTCTTCCTGAACAGCAATGTCTTGCAATTCCTCTTCTGAAGGAATCTCAATTTTAGATCGTGTGTTCGGGAGTCCTTTATCTATATCTGCCATTTATTACTCCTATATCTTCTTAACATTATTATATACATAAGGCAACCCTTGAGGTGTTGGCCCTGATTCTGGTGGAATGGTCTTAGTTAGGCTTGCTATGCCTCCTGATGCCGCTGAAAAACCTCTAAGTCCCGTTCCTAGAACTGAATGATCTCTATCGAAAATATTAAATTTATTTCTTTGACCGACCACTTCTCTTTCAAGATCGTTTATTGAATTTTCCTTACGAGCTATACTTTTTAATAAAGGTTCTGCAAAAATTCCTTGTGTTCCGTATACTTGTTCTGCTCCATATACACCTGGACCTTTGGTCATGAAATCTTTTTTTAATTTTTCTTTTTCATCTATGTAAACTTGTGGGTCTAATTTTTCACCGCTTCTTACGCTTTCTGCATTAACATAATTTGTTAGTTCATCATCTGTTGTCATCATAAAATCTTTAGGTACTGCTGGCAGCATATCTAAATTTAATTGTAATTGAGTTTTCTCAGGTGATGCTAATTGTTCTATATCATCTATATTATTTGATGAATCCCCATATTTTCTTTTTAAGTTTGAAAACGAAGAGTTAGCTGAACTTGCATCATATGCCTCTTCTTGTTTTCTTTCAGCATATAGTTGTTCTGCTTCTGATATTTTAAACTTATTATCTAAATCATTCTTTGCTTGTGAAAGTAAATTTTTTTTAGTATTAGATTCACCAGATAAATCTCCCATATAATCAAACTCTCCTACATCAGATAAATTATCAAGATTTGATATTTGATCCTCTAGACTTTGTATTTTTGCTAATTGATTTTTATAATCAATAACCCTTCCTACAAGCTCACCTGTAGTGTCACCAAAAATTCTTGAAACCTTACTCATTTCTGCTGCTTTAGTTTGGTCTCCTGGTAATAAATAATCGGAGGCTAGTAAACCCGCTTCTTTAAAAGTACTTCCCATACCAAGTCTAACAAGAGAATCTGCTGCAACGTACATTGCTTCCGGTATGATACCAAACTTCCTAATACCTCTTCCAATAGTACCCATTCTTTTTAAAAGTTTAGTAAAGTCATCTGCTTTATCCACAGGAACTTTACCAGAGTTTATAGCTGCAGTTGCAGCATCATAACATTTATCTATGTTAGGGGTCCCTGTTGCAAGACCTATACGGCCACCATCTGCTTTCTTACCACTAAACACGGAACACGTGCCTAGACCTAAAGCCGCTACTAGTGTTTTAAATTCTTTAAAATTATTTAAACGTGATTCTTTACCTACCGCTTTCACAACTGATTTTTCATTAGGTGCTACTCCAAAAGTTTCACCATCTATAATTTTAGTTATACCACCTTCTAATTTATTTATTTTAGTTTTAAATTCACTTAATGCTTTATTTCTTAAAGTAACATCGTTTCCAGCATTTTTTAATTTTCTGTCTAATGTTTGTTCTAAATAATTTAATTCATTGTTGGAAGAAGCTAGAGAAACTTCATTTTTCCAAAAAGCATTGTTAATATCCGGATGTTGCACATTGACACCACTATTTATAAAATTAACGCCATCATTTAATTTTGATTGCACAATAGTTCCTAGGCGAATATCTTTTCCTTTTGAATTTTTAAAAGTTAAATCTTTTATATTATCTTTGTTTTTATATCCATTAATAGCATCTTCATAAGCACCTTTACCGCCAACAGATTTTTGATCCAAGTATTTTTCAAAACTTATACCTTTTCCTTTAGTAGTATTATCAAACTTTACAAATTGTTTTGTTTTAGTGTCATAAAATTTTACTTTCTTATAAGCACCTCCAATGTCCCATCTTACTTTACCTTCTTTTATAGGAAATTTATCTTGAGTTAAAAGTTTACCGTCTTCTCCGACAAGCAAGAATCTTTCTTGTCCTGCCTTTTGTGAAGATCTAAACATATCTCTCCAAACATTTTCTTTATAGTTATTTCCCGGAGGAAATCTTCCTTTCTTTGCAAAATAATCATTTAATTTTTGTTTATATTTTTCCGGATTTTTAATTCTATCTTGTTTAGCCCATTCTAATTTTTTTTCTCTATAATCTTTATCTGTTTCATATTGAAAATTTTTGTCTTCTAATATTTGAGTTCTATTAGTTTGATATCTTTCTTTATCTGTTAATTTTTTTTCAGCCAATAATTTAGGATCAGCTTTTATTTCTTTGTATTTTTCTGTAGCTTTTTCTAACTTTGCTTCTAATCTTCCTGGTTTTAAATTTCTTGCAATATCATAATTAGTATCTCCTTTTGGAACACCATATGTATGTCCTTTTGGATTTGTTTCTGGATCATAAAAATTCCATTTTTGTCCTTTTTTTAAAGCAACTTTATTTTTTATTTTTTGAATAGTATCGTCGTCTAATTTCATTTTAGCATACCCTGGCCGTGATCCGTCGTCACTAGGTTGTACCAACATACCACCGTCAGCAAAACTCTTTTTGTATTTTATATTTAACTGTGGCTCACCTGTATCAATACCATAGGTAGCAGAACCACTAAGACCTTCTCCATCTCTATTAAAGTCTATACCAACGTTTCTGTCTCTATAGCCCCCTTCATCTAAAAATATTTCTTGATCTTTGTTTTCGATTCTATTTCTACTCTTACCGTAACCGTAAGTTGCAAGAAGATTTATTTTTTCAGATACAGGTATGTCTGCTTTTATAATAGCGTTTATTGTTTCACTATCAGCAGTAATACCTTTTGGTGCACCTTCGATTTGTTGTTTACCACTCTTGGATCCTGAAGCTTGGACATCGAGAAAATCAGTTAGCTTTGGTCCGTCCTCGTAACCTGCACGTCCGCCTTTTTCAAAATTCTCTGGTATGTATTTTTTAGAAAAGGTTTTAAAATCCATCTTGCCACCTTGGTTTAAATAATCTTTGTAAAAAGAAATCATCTCATCGATTTTATCATCAACGGTTATAACACCCTCTCCGTCTTTGTAACCAATCCTTCCACCATCTGCTTTCATGTTTCTTTTTAAGTATCTTTTTTTAAAAGCCTCATAAACTGGTGCAGGGTAGCCTCCATCTCTTGCTTCCATAGTAGCCGTGTCGAACGCACCTTGGATCACGCCTTCATCAATTTCACCTACATTAGATTGTTTTATTGTAGACTGTTTAACAACAGGTTGAACATTAGTTGTATCTACACGAGGATTATTTTTGTTAAATCTGTTGATAGCTTCTATATCAATAACATCTTGTCTTTTAGGAGGGATAGGTATTTCACTAGTTCCTAATTTTAATTTACGTTTAAGTAGTTGGTTGTTAGATGTTAGATATTCAAATACATTTTTAAGTCTATAAGGATTCATTATTCTCCTAACATATAAGCTAGGCCACCACTTGCATATTTGATTGATGGTACTTTGTCATCTACTTCTTTTATAATTTCATCTACTTTAATTCCATCTGTATAATCAGGATCGTTAAATTCATCTTTGTAAATTCTAGAATTAGACTCTGTAACTTCTTCATACTCATCAGGTACTTTAACTGGTTTACCATTTTTGCCCATTACAACTTCACCTTTTTTAAGTTCCATAATCTCAACGTCAGTGATCATCTCATCACCTTCTTTATTAATCTTTTTAATGATTGTATCTCCAGATGTTATATCTTCTTCTAATAAATATGTTGATTTACCATCTTTAGACTTTAATGTTTTTGCAATAGTTCTCTCTGTTGTAGCTGTTGCATCATCACCCATCATTTTAATTTTCTCTGCAAGCTTGAAGAAATATGGAGGAGGCATACCTGATGTAGTTTGCTGTGCAACTTCTTTTGCAACTTGTTTAGTTGCTCCTTTACCAAAACTAAATAATCCAGATTTAGCTGCACCGATTGTTCCTGCACCTGCTCCAATAGCTTGTAAGAATAATCTTCTCATCTTATCAACGCTACCAACTTTGTAACCAACACGTCCACCTGTTGCATAATCATCAAGAGGACTTGAATCTTGAAAGATATGTTCTTGAGTATCATCCATAATTTTTTTAACTTGGTTATCGTCTAAGTTTGCATATCTACCTTTTTTTCCTGCAACTAAGTTTGCTTCTTTCATTGCATCCATTGGTTCCAAAGATTTTATTTTAGCAATTGAATCATCAACTAAACTAATTTGTATACTTGCAATACCTTTTTTATTACCAGCATCAAGACGTGCTTTAATTGCTGCATCTGATTCTTGATTAACTAATGTTGGTTTTAATTTTTGATCCGTCATCATTTTCTTAACTAATTCAGGATGTTTAAGGCCACTTGTATCTATATCAATTACAGGTTTACTTCCTATATTTTTTGTATGTATTTCAAAAAAATGATCAATAAGATCTTCTCTACCATCTTTTAACATTTCTTGTAATACGAATTTTGGTGGAATTGTTTGTTCTGCGTTTGGATCAACATTTTTAACTAACCAATCTATTTTTTCATTGAATGAAAATTCAACTTTCTTACCACCCATAATCTTTGATCCTTCAGGAATTTTGTTTCCTTCCATATCCATTACATCTGCTTTTTTCTTACCTAATAATTGTTCTGTAATACCTCTACCTTCAGCACTATCTGCTGGGATAACTTTAGGTTGATTTATTTGATTAACTACATTTTCAACTTGATTAACATTTTTCATATCTTGTGGGTTGATACCATTACGCATCATCCGTTCAGCTGTGATCTGTGTGTTAAGTTCTATGATTTCTCTTTTAGGTAAGGTTCGAACAACTCCGGTTTGACCCTTCATCATTGTTTTAATAACCCAATTTCTAATTGCTGTAAGCATTAATAATAATTCCTTTTCGTTTTCTCAACCTTTTCGTCGATATAGTCTTCAGGGTGATCTATTAAGCCACCTTGTCTGAATCGCATGATCGCTTGTGTAGTCGAGTCGACAAGATCATCATGATCCCCGTACGGAAACGCAGCACACTCTTCAACGACTTCGTCTGCGAATTTTTGTTCAGGACACCATATCATACCAGATTCGAACAAAGGTGCAACAGCATTTACACGTGCATGTTTATCATTTCCACGAGACGGTGTGAAGTTCACAACTGGTATATCCATCTGTCTAAGCTCATAGGTTAGAGGTAAACCAGATGCTTTCGCCTCAACTATTACTGAATCGGGTTGCCAATATTGATATTGCTCTAACGCTAGTCTACGTAATTCAGGAAACTCATATCGTCCTTTGATAGAATCAAGTAACATTAAATTAGCAGGTGAGTCTTGATCAGGATAAAATACACCCCAAGTAGTAATTGCAGAATAATCAGCAGTTTCTTTTTTTAAAAATGCTGTATCATAAGATTGTATGACATGATGTAAAGTAGGTATCCAATCCTTATCCCAAATCCTCCACCACTCTCGTTTAAGAATAGCTCCTTCTTCTGCTGTTGGGTTTTGCATCCATTGCGCGTTCCATTTGCCCGTGGGCAGTGTTGCTTGGACCTTCTCTAATTCGTCTAACTTCCAATACTCAGGCCATACCGGTTTAGCGCTCGATGATCCGTGGTCCAAGATTGCTGGAAATTCGACCACGTGCCACTGATCAGCTTTAGCTTCTTTTTGATTTGCTAGTAATTTACCAGTAAGATCTTTATTACTCCATCTAGTCATTACCAATATAATTTTACCACCGGGTTGTAAACGCTGACGTGGACCAGACGTGTACCATTCATAAGCAGACTCCATTGCATTAGGACTCATCGCATCTTGCTCAGAGTGCGGGTCATCAATTATTAATAGGTCAGCACCCCGTCCGGTGATAGCACCGCCGACCCCTGCTGCAAAATATTCGCCACCTTGTGCTGTTTCCCACCTACCAGCGGCCTTAGAGTCTTCTTGTAAAGTTGTTTTAAAAATTTTAGAATAATCTTCAGAGTCAATTAGGTTCTTGGCTTTTCGACCAAACCTCACGGCTAATTCTCCTGTGTGGGTTGCTTGAATGATCTTGAGTTTTGGCTCACGGCCCACCATCCACGCTGGTAACAAGTAACTTGCAAATTCTGATTTCGTATGACGTGGAGGCATATTTATAATCAGTCTAGTAATTTCTCCTGTTGCAAGTTGATTAAATTTTTCTGCAATGTGTCTATGGTGAGAGCCTTCAATAAAATCGGGCCACATACATTTTACAAAAGAAAGAAAGTCATCTTTAGCTTTATTTTGAATTTGTTTTTCAGCGTGCATTACCTGAAGTTGTTTGAATTTTCTACGGACGTCCGATGGTAACTTATTTATATCTATATTATCCAAATTCATTTAAAAATTTTTAAAATTTTTTTGCACCTATGTTTAAAGTGTTCAATATGTTTTTACCACCCTTATCTGTCTAAATCAAGCTTTACAACCTGAAGTAGTGGGACCCCTTTTTGTGCAAAGGGTGTATGGGGGTTGCGATGCAACCTATACTTGAGTTGGATAGGGATCCAAGGTGCTTGGATCATGTGCCTTGGCCCGTTAGGGCCAAGGCAGAAAGGTTGGCTCTAGTCTAGTAGAACCATGTATGCCTCAGCATTGTATTGTCTGAAGTAGTCTAAGTCTGCTCGGACTTTGTCCCAAAGCTTTGAGTCGCCTGCTGATTTACCAGGCTCCTTGTCCTCTAGTGTTGCACCTAACTCGTTAATGAATATTCTATCATGCTTGATCGCCTCTTCTTTAGTTAGCATGTAAGACTCGCCATTAAATCTATTCTTACGTTCTTCTGTTTTATTGTCTGTGTTTGTTTTTGTCATATATACCTTTCTTTGTTAATAGGATAATCCTACTCTATAAGCTGACCATTGTCAACCCTTTCAATAGTATTATATGAACGATAACCTGTGCTATCAGTTACCTTGCGATAGCCTTGACTCTCTCGTCTGTGTCTAATAAACTCGATCGGTCGACCTTGTTCAACATTATCCATTTGAACATTTAACCACGAACTTTCGCAACTTAAACTACAAAAGTATTTGGCTCTTGCGTGATACTCAGTAGTATGATCTCTTTCCCACATTGCATATCGTCCACGAATTACACCTCTTGACTTTAAAAACCTATCTTGTGTTGTTCTCTCATGACAGGTTGGTCCTTGACAAAAATGTTTATTTGGCATTAGTGCCTCACTTTCCAAGATGTCGTGGCAGTTCTATAACCATGACTATCTAAGTCGTAATAAACATAATAAGGTACACCTTGTTTTGATGTACCATAACGAGATTTCTCGTCATGCTTGCCTTGTCTTGTAATGTGTTTCTTGTGCTTGCTAGCCCAATAAGTAATGTAAAATGTTTTTGTCATATTATACCTTTCTATTTGTTATAGGACTATCCTATTACAGATAGCCCTAGTTGTCAAACTTAATTTAGACTTTCTTCATATTGTTTTCTTGCCAATATTTTAGCCTCTCTTGATTGATTTTTATTCTTCATACCTTTAATCATACTAGCCAAGTTGCTCGGATTGTAGATTGTCAAGCCCGTTGAGTTAGTTCTAATTAACTCTGCCTCATCAACTTGTATTCCAAGTTCTGTTGCAAGTTCAATGCCCTCACTCAAATGTCTATATGCTTTCAATCCAATTTTTAACTGATCGCATTGTTTAACAATCGTATCAATCCATGTTTGGTGTTTCGCAACTAAATTTGCTTTAGCAATTCGCCACTCCTCAAATTTAGAATACTCATCTTTAGTACACGCGATTGCTCTTGATCTGCAATAAGATGTTCCAATAACATCAAGAAAGTATGGTTGATTAAAATCTCTTGCCATGCCCATATCATCACTTGGACTACTAGAATAGACATTACTTCCAACATTACCTAATGCTTTCATACACTCGTCAACATGTCTTGTTTTGTGTGGGTTATCTTTGTTTTCATTTTGTTGTGCAAAGATATCAGGGTTGCAATCTTTTGCTTTTAAATCTTCTCGGTAATATGCAAACGCAAATTTCTTTCCGTCTTCACTATCATACTCACTACCATTTAGATTGCCAAACAAACCAAAATCAAAATGTGATTTAGTTTCTTTTGTGTCGCCCTCATCATCAACATCTTCGTTGTGTGCAAAATAAAAGCATTTATCTTTTGCAACAACATCACACGGGTCGCCATATTTCTTTTTGAAAGTTCGAAGTGTTGCAACATCTTCTGTTGGATATGATCTCTCAACAACTTCTTTTGCAAGTTGACTTGCACTTTGATATTGCTCATCAACATACTCTCTTGATTGAAGATATAATTCTCGTTCTTGAGTGTCCTCATTCTCAAATGTATGTTTTATTTTATTAAAGAGTTTGTTTCTTAACTCTGTATTCATTCTTATTTTTGTCATTTTAGACCTTTCTATATTTGTTTGCATTTAATTATAATTAGCACTTGACAATAGGATAGTCAAGGATTATATTAGATTTATTCCCTTTTGTTATTTACGGAATTAAAAACTCAAAATAACGGGATAATATCCCCGTCGTGATTAGCAAACATTTATGTATTGCCTGGAGCGATTGGGACTGATCCCTGATCCTGTGTCGAATTAAATTCAGCTAGCAGGATCTGGGATCAGTCATTATTGACTGTGAGACTTAACACTATAACATAGGTCGCGATCACCGGGCGGTGATGGTCCAGTAGGGTTGCAAACTGAAAGGCCTGCCTACGTAGCATAGTGACTGATCATTATTTGCCAGTTTAGAATGATTCTAAAAATCATTCTAAAGAAGAAAGAATAAAGCGCCAAGCTTCAAGCAGCAAGCTTCAAGCTTGACAGTACTGTAGGATATGATAGGATGAATTTAGAAAGTGAGAAATAAATTATGACAAAGAAAACATTAAAAAAAGAATATCAACCCGGTGGCAGCGAGCGCCACGTGATCCTGGATAAGGCGGTCCAGTACCTGAAGGACCCAAAGTTCGGGCTCCAAGGAGATAAGCACAGCTTCCTGACCAGCGAGATGGGACTGTCAGAGTCTGAGTACTTAACCTGCCTGAACAGCGCGGCTGGTGGAGATTACTGGCAATCATGAAAAGAATTAAACACAACGACTTAACACATTATTTTATCCGGGAGCACTCACAGCTCCCGGCTGCTTATCTTGCCAGCTGCGAGAAGTTTTTCAAAAGCCTCAAGCCGCAAGCAACAAGCGCCAAGCGCCAAGCTTCAAGCTTGACAGATCATGAATCAGGGACTATAAAGGATTTAGAAAGAAATAAATTATGTTAATAAAAGAAGCTTTAAAAATTACAGACTCATTTACGAAAACGTCCAAAATGCCGGGACTATCTTATAGCCTCCCGGCGTGGGAGTGTAAGACCGGCTGGAAGCTCTCGAAGGTTCCAGGCACGCCATGCTTTTTCTGTTATGCTAAAAGAAATAATTATACAAGATATCCTGCTATTAAAGCAGCGCAATATAGAAGGCTCGACGCTATCAATCACCCGCAATGGGTTGAAGCGATGGCTGCAAGAATTAAAAATTTAAAATGGTTTAGATGGCATGATGCCGGAGACGTACAATCAAAAGAACATATGGCCAATATTTTGGAGGTGTGTAAACTTACACCCGATACAAATCACTGGCTGCCGACGCAAGAGCGGCAATTCCTGCCAGCTCCTGAAGAGGTTCCGGCAAATCTTGTTATAAGATTATCAAGATCTAAGATCAACGGTCCAAGCTCCAGCGCCTGGAGTCATGAGTCAGGTGTCACGACTAAAGAATCACGTACATGTCCAGCTCCGGACCAAAAAGGAAAATGCATGGATTGTAGAAAATGTTGGGACAAAACTATTCCAGCTGTGATATATGGTAAACATTAATGCACGAATTTAAACACCCAAAATATTATAAAGAATTACGCAAGCGTAATAAATCGGATCAGGTAATTAGCCGAGGAGACTCGACGGAGGCTGGAAGGCGTTCACCTGGTCCGGGCCACAAGCGTCAAGCCCCAAGCTCCTGAAGCATCAAGCGACAAGCGTCAAGCCCCAAGCAGCAAGCGTCAAGCTTAAACCCGCAAGCGTCAAGCTCCATGATTCGTGAACCACGGAAAAGTTTCACGGTACCTGGACCAAGGGCCTCTGCTATGATAAATGTATTGTGTGGATGCCTCACATGAAAGCTAATTTGGTGTGGTGAAAACTTAAGTTTGTTACCCTTCGTGACTTTCAACTCGATAGTGAAAAAGTGGCCAGAATTATTATACACCAATAGATCGGGAGTACCAAGTAAGCTATTATTTTCAAGTCTAATAAGCGAAAAATCTTTAAAATTATTCTTAACTTTTTGATATAATTTACGCTCTGGTCCCATACCTTTTTTAAAGTAACACTGTCATTCATTAATAGTCCTTCTGAAGTTTATCTGGCAAGATAAGCTTAGAAGGTTTATGGGTTTTCATAACTAACCTATGTGTACTGTGGCCTGGTTGACCGATAATTGGAATAGCATTTTCATGTACTTCCATTCGTCTAATCTCATGTAAATTTCCTTGTATCTCTACGAAGATGACAGCATTTTTTACTGCGTCAGATCCTTTTGTAAAGTTACCGAGAAACAACTGAAGGTCTTGTACTCTCATAAATCTTTTTGACTTAACTTAGCAGATAAGTCTTCTATTACTTTTTTATAACCTTGCAACAAATTTTTATTCTTTTCATTTTCTGATGCAGTTTGTTTT
>Ga0257115_1002214_pt1 | contig 11920 bp, 10 predicted proteins | sample SI112_100mmetaG_FD_194465 | JGI IMG/M metagenome (GOLD analysis project Ga0257115, IMG submission 194465) | Marine microbial communities from Saanich Inlet, British Columbia, Canada - SI112_100m | ecosystem: Environmental > Aquatic > Marine > Inlet | place: Canada: British Columbia | collected...
TACTTTTATTTGATTCTTTTACTAGCGTTTTTTTTCTGACTCTTCTGCGTTTTTTTTGAAGTCTTACACACTCTGTGCATTCACCATTTCTCAGATATCTTTCAGAATAATGACCATTATTACAAGATTTTCCAGTAAAGTATTTTTTAAGATTATTGTTCTTTGCGTATTCCTTAGAAACAAATATACCAACTTCGTCAATATTTGTTCCAGGCTTTTCATCAGAGACAACAATATTAAGCTCTTTAATAACAGAGATAATTGAATCTATTTCTGTAGGGTTTTGAGCTAGACCACTTAAAGCATTATTTATTTCATTTACAGTTAAATAACCAGCGGCTTTGCCAATTTTAATTAGACTTTCTAGAGCGTTTTTTAGATTATTCCTATTATTTTTCAAGCTTATTTGGGTAGTACAAAACTTTGTGCATTAGTAATTTCATTGTCATTATTAATGAATAAGATTATTCTTTGTTTAATATCAACTACAAAATAATTATTTCTACTTATTTTTTTAGCTAAGCTAGTATTTATTTCTGATAAGTAGCTATCTAGTGTCTTAAGGGAGTTATCTGTCTCTTTATCTTTTGAATAGAATGTTTCAGTTTTAAGTTCATGATACTTTCTATTTTTATCAATTAAATAAAAGCCTTCACCAGAGTTATTGACCATCGGGATATGCCAATAATAGAATCCTATAAATATATCCGACTCTTTTTCATGAACCACTGCCTCAGTACAAAAGCCTTCATCACGGTGTGAAAAAATCCAATCTCTATTAATGATGCTCCATATGCCAATTGATCCAGATTGACTCATCGAAGAATCAATTGAGAAATACACATACAATTCATCAGACCAGATATTAATTGCATCCATAAAATTAGACTGATACCATTTATGTATATCCACATTAGTGATGAAAACTTTTTCTGAATGGCTCAGTTCAATAGATACTATATTTTTTTTATTGGAGTAATTGAATATATCATCGTCCTCATCCAAACTTTCCTGGAAGTCATAATATGCATCTTCTTCTTCGCTATTAAAGTTTGAATAAATCTCAGGGTATTTGGACTTAAACAATTCTATATTTAAATCAAAAAGTCTTTGAGAGTTGTCAATAATTTGAATATTCTGTACCATTATTGAATAAACTTAATTTGAAGCATAGTTAGAATAAAGTCTCTAAATCCTGAAACTTTTTGATATTGCCAATCTTATATGAGCCTGTCTCAATGAGATTAGTAATAAGTTCTTTAATGTCCCCACTGTAGGAGTGATTATCCATGTACTCCTTAATTCCAAAATTAAAGACATCTGAATAATCTCCAAAAGCAATATCTCTTGGAATTTTTTGATTAAGTGATTCAGGGACCTCAAGGTTTGCCGGTTTCAAATCAAGCTCTAGGGCCTTAAGAATAGCTATTCGAGCCATAATATTAGGGGTAATGCCTACCTTTTGCTTAATGTAGGAAAATTTGGTGGTAGCTTTTGTTGAAAGGACAATTTCATTAGGCAAGTAGTTCAATTTTATCCTCCTTGTGTTGTGACCAAAAATAACCCGAGTCGACACTGCTTGAGCCCTCAGATTCGTTATAGACAATCTCATAGGATTTGCCGATATGGGGAGAAAGGGCCATGTAAAACTCATCATCAACCTCAGTGTCAGTCGATAAGACTATGACTTGTTCACCAATCTTGGGAAAGAAATTCTCAACGAGCCTAGTCCTGTGATTAGAGTCCAATCTACCCAAAGGTGTGTCAACAATGAAGGGAAGGGACCTTCCAGAGACTTTTCCAAGAGATTCAAGCATTGAGAAGGCGTAAATCTGCTTTTCTCCAGAGGAAATCCTTTTCTTATTGACTATGTTGCCAAGCTTGTCAATCAGCTCAATTTTAAAGTTTTCAGGGTTAATACGAACCTTGTGGGCCATATCCTTCTTTCTGGTTAGTCTTTGAAAAACGCGATTAAACTCTAGCTCTAATTCAGAAATCTTGTCCTCTATTAGATTCTGAGACAGTCTGTCCATTGCCACAATGACCTTATTTCCTGTCGCGTCTATTTTGATTGTGTCTTCGTCTGACTTGAGTTTTGCATAAGCCTTATCGAGTTCATAGGTCAGTTTTATACCTATATTAAGCTTCTCCTTAATCTCTCGCTTAAGCTCTGTCTTCTTGAAATTAGCCTTTTCAATGTCTAGTTCAATAGCGTTGATAGAACTAAATATAGCCTTCAGCTCAGACTCATCTGGGGCCCTAGAAATATTTAAGCCCAGATCATCGAGCCTTGACTCTGCATTCTCATATTCTTCAAGAGTCGTCAAAAGGTTTTTCTTTGATTGACTGGATTGGGTGATTACTTTTTCGGCTTCACTATATTGATATGAGGAGACTTGGTGCCTTGCACCATCAATATCCTTATTTTTTAATTGCTCAACAAGCTTAAGCATAGAGGTATCACTAACCTTTAAGTCAGATATTTTCTTATCAATCTGGTCGTTGAAGTCCTTAGCCTTACTTACCAGTAAATCTTTGTTAAGTTGGGTCAGTAACTTCTTAGTAAAGTTTGGCGCAGAGGCAAAGATAATGTCACCTCGCATCATTTCAATCATCTTGGATTGCAGCTCTCGTTTTTCAGCAGTAATCGTTCCCTGCTCGGCAATAAGTTCATCTCTGCTCTTAGACCATGCTCCGCCGCTCTCATCAAGCTTCTGTTTAGCCTTTCTCAGCTTAACCCCAAGTTCAGCCTCATAAGGCAGGTAAGAGTTGCTATAATCTGATGTCAGCTGCTCAATCTTTTCTTCGGTGTCTCTTAACTCTGCCTCGAGTTTATCGATTAACTTCTGGTCCTCTTTTGAGCCGCCCATCTTCTTATTTTTTCTCAGAACGACACCAGTATCAAATGCAGCCTTTTCGACTAGGTCTACGCCGACTAGTTTCTTGAGTGCTTCAACAAGAACAATTCCATCCTCATCATCAGCCATTTCCTTAATTTTCTCCCCATCAAAGAAAAACAAGTCCGCAACCCCAAGAGGAATCAGGTCAAAGATAAAGCCCTGGGCTTGTGAAATGTTAAGCTCTGAGAGCTCTTTTTCATTTTCATGAATGACTAGCGATTCTTTAACCTTTCCATCTTTAGCCTGCCATGAGCGTTTAACATAATACTTATATGGCTTGCCGAGCTTAGCGTACTCAAATTCAAGGGCAACTGAGGCCGAGTTAAGTTTTCCATCGCCCCGGTTAATTTGGTCCTCTAAATAGTCACTATAGACCTTACTGGTGATATTTCCTTTTAACGACGCCTTCCCAAAAAGTGCAAGCTTTACAGCGGTGAGTATCGAGGTCTTGCCAGCACCATTCAAGCCACCAAATAATACGATTGGTTGATTCTTTTTGGGCTCAAGATTGATTTGGTGTTTGCCTTTAAAGACCCTAAAATTTTCAACACAGAGAGCGCTTATAATCATCTAGCTAAAGTCTCCAAGCATGGACTGGAATTTATCTCGTTTAGACTTAAATTCATTGGTTGCATTGCTCTGTACTTTTTTGTTTTCAAAGGCCACTTCAACGCTTTCCCAGTCTCTCTTAAGAATACTTTCAATCTTATTGTTAATTCCTCTTCTGCTGCCAAGGCCACTGACATCAACCTCCACATCGATTATCTTCTTTAGAAGTTCTGGTGAGACTTCTGCCTCTTGACCGGCATTCTTGACTGATTCTAAGCCCTCAGGGCCAAAAAATCCTAGGTCATTCGCTGACCACTCTAGTGAGTCTTCTGGATAAATTTCTTGATATATTTGGGGTAGGGAGTCCTCCCAGTCTGGCTCATTGGGGTCAGTAATCCATTCACGCCTAATAATATGAAGTTCTGGCCTACTTATGAGCTCTATGGTGCGACCACTCTCTCTAATATTTTTTTCAATTTTAAGTAGATTTTTTAGCCATTTTTTACGGACATCAAGCCAATAGGGCCCGGGCACATTGATACCAATACCCTCTGCATTTAACTCAATTTCATTGGTTCTGCCTTCACCTTCGGCATAGACTGTCTGAAAGCTTATCTTTCCTGATCTTCTCTTATGGTTTCTAAAGGTGGCCTTATTCTCTGGCAGTGTTGAAAAGTGGAGCTCATCCCTAAATTCTAGGAGAGGTTTCATCCAGTCTTCCCCAGATTCTACGAGTCCGTGTATGGCCTTATCCTTATTTACAACTGTACAGGTCCAACAGCCAAATCTTGAGTTTCCACATGAGGGGGTTGTCTTATCGATAACAATAGGGCACTCACCCTGATTTGAGCCCTTATACAATAAAAATAATTCTTCGTTACTCCCTCCCCATGGCGATGGGGCTCCAAGCAAGTATGCCCATACATCGTCGACATGCCAATTCTCAATCGGCATATAAGTGAACGCATTGGGTAGGGATGAGTGCCTAGCAAGCTCAGAGCCCTTTATTGCATGTTTTGCAATTGACTGGGCTCTCGTTGCACTTTCTTGGCTTCTTGAGCCTAATGCTACAATTACCTCACCATGATTGGACACAGTCCCTTGAATGAATTCACTCACAGGGTTAATCTTCATTCTCTCTGTACACCACCTAAAAGATTTTGTTGGGGCAGGGTAGCCCTTGCCCAAAAGGTTTGACCAAAAAGTCTGACCCACCTCAGGGACAACAATTTGAGTGACTAATGGGATGCCTTTTTTATTGGCACACTCTTGGACATCATTAAGCGTCTCACGAATAAGACCGACAACCACAGGCGTCTCAACAAGCGTATCTGAGCAAACTACGTATACCTTTTTGGTGAGCTGCTCTTTTTTGAGTGTTGTTAGTGCTTGAAATACAAGGGATAGGACCACTGTAGAGTCCTTACCCCCACTAAAACCAATGACCCAGGCCTTATCATTCTTGAGGTACAAGTTGGCAATCTTCTCAACTGTCATCGAGAGCATTTCACCTGCAACACCAGAAAATTCAATCATCTCATCGTGTGTCTCAAAATCATATTCAAGCATTTGCCTTATACTCCTTTTCTCGTTGTAACTCCTCAGATGTTAATTTCAATCCAATTTGTTTTTTGATTTGATTTGCCGTAAGTTTGACGTTGGTAATTGACTTAGTAATTCTGCCATTCACAACAGCTCTGCCTTTCCAAAGCTTTGAGGCTCTGGACCAGTCTATCGAAGAGAGATTATCAAGGGCTGTCCAGCTATCCTTGTTATGAATAATTTGTGAGCCTAGGATGCCAAAGGCATGAAGAAGTACGCCATGAGCGTGAATGTAAGTTTCTCTAAGTTCCCAGCTATTAACCTGCCTCTCTGCAGCTAAATTCCAGTCTTTAATGTTACTGGCTATATATTTCCAGTACTCTATGGCGCTTTGAACCTCATCCTCAGAGATATGGTCATTTTTGCCTTTGTTCAGGAGAGCCTTATTCGCATTTTTAATGCTACTAAGGGTAAAGAGCTTTATGCTTCGATTTGAAATGCTGGTCAGTTCTGTCTCAGTAAGTTTACTAAAAATATAGACGTCATTCATTACACGTCTTGCAATATTAGATAGCTCTTCCCTCTGATCATAAAGGGTAGAGAGCGATGGGCTAGGTCGTACGGCGTGTTTATTAAGGTCTGCAAACATCTGCTGACTCTTTTTAAGCCCGTCATCTAAAAAGAATACTACGGATATGTGGTCATGCCCAAGTTCAGTTTCATTTTTAACTGCAGCCTCTATTGCGGCTCTTCGATGTTGCCCATCATTAATCAGAATTTGGGCATCCATTGAAATCTTAAAGGTTCCTATATTGTTTTCACCTGATTTATTGCTAAAGGGTTCAAACTCAGTTTCACCATCAATTGAAGCAGTTAGGGATGATAGAATGTAGTCTTTTTGATTGTTAATCAAATAATTGGACATCTCAGGGATGCGTCCCTTATTTAGTTTTCTTTGTGCCCTTATTTCTGGAGGGACTTCATCCTCATTAAAAACAAAAATCTTCGGGATAATACGCATCGGACACATGGCTATATAGCATGGCCTGCCTGCCTGAACACCTCTAACGGCATTAAAAGAATGAAAAAAATCTGACATAAATTTGATTACTTTTTATGTCTATTATATCTAATATTAGGGAGTAAGGAAGTTAAATTTAACTTCCAACTTTATGCTTTATGTAAACCATCTCTTAAAGCAATTTCTTTCATTTTATCAAGAATTATATTTTTAGGATCAATATTTAAATTACCACTGGCATTCATCCATTTTTCGATTTGTTGGAGCCCCAAGAAAGCAAAATTTTGAATATATTCCCACATTTCTTTATCAGATTCTTCTCTAAGTATATTGCCATCTTGTTTGTGATCAAGTGCTAGTAAATAGGCAATTCCTGCCTTATTTTGACTTTGAAATACTTCACTAGAAATTTCTCTTCCTTTGGAATTTACTCTTACGCCATCACAATCATCGAAAGAATCTCTTCCTACCATAGCGCAGAAAACCATTAAATCAACCAATGTGGGAAATAATCTGTCCCCTGTTTCAGAATCTTTTTCATCAAAAAGCTTTCCGATTGTTTCATTGAATTGTTCATCAAAATGAAGGGCTACTCTTGGCATTAGATTTCCTCTATAGTGGTCGCTGAAGTTTTGTTATCATCAGTTTTAACATTTAATTGGTAGGTTTTATTTTTTATAGTTAATGAGCTTTCTGAAGGATCAATTGTCATATCATGATTTATAAAGATATATCTTTTACCAATTGACTCACCTATAACATTTTCATACTCATCTTCCCATTGCTTACTTGAAAGAAAAATAATCAGTTGATGAGATTGTTTAGGAAGAAACTCCAATACTTTGGCAATATATGTGTCATCCATTTCCGCAAAAGGAGCATCTATTACAAATGGAGATATTGTTCCAGGAACAAAAATACTTCCAGTTTGTCTATCGCTAGCTCTCCTTTTTGATATTGATAGTAGGGCTGTAATAAAAGATAAGTTTGATAATAGTGTTTGGCCATTTCCACCATCAGAACCTTTATCAATTCTTCCTGTTTCTGGGTCTCTTAGTTCAAATTGATAGTCTTCAGTTAAGATAACTTCTCTGGTTTTTCTTAAGCTTTGAGTGACATTGTTTTGAACCAGTTCCTTTATTTCTTTTAGTGATGCTTTTTCATGAAGTTTTAAAGTCTTTGTTAACTTGTCAATTACTTGGTCAGATAAATCAATGAATTTTTGTAATTTAGTATTTTCAGATGAGCTTACCTGTACTTGAGATATTTGTCTTTTGATTGTTTTGATAAGGTTATTATTAGACTCTCTATCGCTTTTGTATACAGCAATATCACCACTAACTTTTAAAATTTCTTTAGCAGCAGCATCTCGCTTTTCTTGAAATTTACTAATATTTACATTTCCAATAGCTTTAATATCCTTATCTAATTGTTCTAAATCTGTCTCTAAAGAGCCTATTTGGTTATTAAATTTAAGTAAATTACTTTCAATATTTTTTAAATCATTTAAGAATGATACTGACCTTTTTTTAAAGTAATCACCCTGACTTATTGCATCAATAACTCTATTATCTATAATTTCATTTGATGCTTCTTGCATTAGTTCTTGCAATGCCTTCTCTTCTTTAGAATTTGGCAATATAGGTGTTGAGCAAATGCATTTTTTCTGCTTAATTAGTTTGGTTATTACATTTTCACGATGAGGCGAGGGAATATCTCCACGATTAACTTTAATATGATCAAAATTCTTTTTTGTTAGCTTTGAGCCAAAAAGTATATAACCATATGAGCTTATAAGCTTTTGCCTTTGTTTTAAGGTGCCAGTTCTATTGTCTTTTGTACGCCCTAGTTCTTTTTCTTGAAGCTCTTGAGTTTTTGCAAATTCTTTCGCTTTTATATGATTACTGTTTTTAATTAATTCATCATTTGTTTCTTTTATCTTAATTTGTTTTTTTAACTCTCTATCAGACTCTTCTATTAATTTTTTATATTGAGTTTCAAATCCTTCTAGTCTCTCTAATTCTTTTCCTAGGTTGTTAGTTTCTTTATTCTTTTTTAATAATTGACTAAGTTTTTTAGTGTATTTTGACTTTAAAACATTAATATCTTCAATTACTGTTTCGGATAATGTAAATCCCAATATATCTCTTATAGCCCTATGATGGCTATTATTGTCATATCCATCTAAAGCTTTTTGATATCGCTCTCCAGCAAACAAGAAATAATTTGATAGCTCTGACGGCATAATTTTATTAATTATTGCATCTGCTGAAGGCACAAGTTTTTGATCTCCTTGCCTTTTAATTTCATGCATTGTTAGTTTTGAGTTGGCTCCATTTTGGTCGTAAACTCTGAGAGCAGTATATTCAGTTTCACCATACTTAAAATTAAGTCTAACTCTGCAAGTATCTTTATTTGAACGGTCACATACAAGATTTTTCTTATCAGTAAATTCAGGAGTAACACCATATAACACAAACTTTATAGCATTGAGCATCGTTGTTTTGCCAACACTATTCTCAGCGTGGATTATTGTCAGATGCTTTGACTTATCATTAGAAAAGTCTATTGAATGTTTGCCAAGAAATTGTCTCCAGTTTTCAACCTCTATGCGCTTAAACCACAGTTCAGATTTGGACATTATGTTTTATCCTTGTTGATTAGAAATTGATTTAAAGTTTTTTCCATCAAATCTCTTCTTGAGGTCGTGCTATCAGAACGATGTTTTAAGCTCATGGCAATATCGATTAGTTCATTTGTAATTTCATCAGCATCAGTTTTTGATTCTTCTGCTAACTGTCTCATCAATTCAGCAGTACTTTGATTAGATGGCATAATCTCCCTCCTCATTAATTGTTATTCCAAATTGAGATTTAATCTTTTCTATGTAAGGAAATAGCTCATCTTTATTTGATGAATTTTCAAAAAACTCTTTAACTCTCTCCATTTCATTTTTTGCCAAAGTTCTATAAATATTATCTGTAAAGTTGTCAGGCAGTATAACAAAATCATGAATTATGGACTCAGTTTTACCTTCTGATGTCCTAAGAATCCTTCCTCTTCTTTGAATAAATTGCCTTTCATTTCGTGAACTCGCAGTAATATAAGCCTCTCTACACATTGGGACATCAAAGCCCTCATCTAGAACCTTGATTGCCGCTATTGCTTCTATTGATTGGTTTTTAAAGCTATCTAATACGCGCGCGCGCTGAGTTGGAGATTCTTTTGAAGTAAAATGAGAGCAATTCCAATTATATTTATGAAGGATAGATGAGATTTTTGATATGCTTCTAATATCTTTATCTTTGTTTTCATTTTCATCCTCTGGATCATCGTCAGATTCAACTGAACCAGAACCACAGTAGAATAAGGTATAGGAAGAGGGCTCTTTATCTTTGAGAATTTGATCAAGTTTAATAAATTTTCCTTCAAGCGAGTCTAACAATCTTGATCTTTTAAAGTTTAAATTTTGAAGAATGGTTTCATTAATATTTACACCCTTCTTTTTTTGGGCTACCATACTGGCAATATTTTTTGATATTTCTTCATACTCATATGCCTCATCTTCATTAAGCGAAACTGGATAAATATTGTATTTGTATGGTGTCAATATTCCTTCATCCATTGCTTCTTTGAGAGAATATTTTGCAATTTTTTCACCATAATAAGATTCAAGACTGTTTTTTAATTCATGCTCTCTTTTGGACCATGGCGTTGCTGATAAGCCAAGTTTAAATTTTGCATTAGGGAGTTTATTTTTTAACCCATCTTCACCATGGTGATGACATTCATCTCCGATAAAGAGCAGTTCTTCTGGAAGAATCTTCTTAATTTGATTTTGAAATGTTGTTTTTTTAAGTGTTGCATTAACAACAACAACACTTAAAAAATCTCTGAAACCAAGATTAAAATTATTAATTTCGCTAGGTAATTCAGAATTCCAATTAAAAGGAGACCAGCATTTTATTGGATTAATATTAAAAAGCCTTAGAACTTCAACCCATTGTTCTGCTAAGACCTTGTATGGTACTGCAACTACCAAAACCATTCTATTATCATTACTTAATTCAACAGAACTATGAATTGATGTAATAGTTTTTCCAGCTCCTGTCGCAAGTGCCATTATTCCATTGTAGTTATTTTTTTTCCATTTTTTGATAGCTAGTTTTTGATGATCTTTTAATTTGTATGGTTTTCCACCAAGATACTTTGGCAATCTAGGTTTTATGAAATCATATTCAAAATCAATCTGATTTTTTTCTTTCTCTTCTTCCTCTTTTTTCTTTTTAAACATTTCTGCTATCTTTTTAGCGGCTTCTCTTTCTAAGTCTGATGCAGGGGGCCTATCAAGATTCCAATAATCTTTTATTTCATCGTAACATTTGGAGGGAACGCCAAGTGTAATAGTATCTTTCTCTTCTCCTTCCCAAACGTCTTCAAATTCTTGGATATGTTCTTGCCCATGGTCTTCAAAGGCTTGCTCTCTCCAACTTCGAAAAACATTAAAGTTCTCAGAGTTATGCTCAAAAGCGTGTTCTGTTTCATTTAATGAGCCATTAAAGACAACAGTAAATTCCTTTCCTTTTACTACACCTATCTTTTTATGAAACATACCCTTCTTTCTCAGTGCAAACTTGATTTCAAGTTTATTAGTTTGAGCTAGCCAACTAAAAACACCAAGACGATATTTTTTTAATTCAAACATATCTTTTGATTCTATTAATTCATTCCACTTACTAATAAAATCATTGTAGATTTTTTCTTGAGCTTCAAGAGAATTTGGACCATTGTTTTTAATTGCATCATACTCATCATCATCAAGACGAGAGCCAACAACGAGTCTCATTGTGCCGTTATTCTTTATAAGGCCATCAAGCCCTTGAAGTATCCACAATAAAGCCTCAGTAGAGAAGTATCCAACGGCTCTGTCATACCTAGTTGCATTTTTAAGAACAGGCAGGTAAAAATTATCCAGAATGTTATCTTTTTCTGTGGAGTAATTAGCCTTAATTAGAGAGGTGTCTAAAGGCATAAAATCTAGATTTCCTAAGTAAAATTAAATTGTATCTCAAATTAAGCTATTTATAAAGCATCAATAATGAATTATTAGCAAGTTTTATGTATTTTTGTGCCTTGAGACATAATTCCAAATGCGTTTTAGAATTGATTTTTTTCTCTCAATTATCACAATTTTTTTATCTCTCTCTTTTTTTCGCTCTGCTCTTTCTTTCATTCTTTTTTCTTTGGCTTTTTCATCCCATTCTTTTTTTGTGGCCGCCATTCTTTTATTTGCCTCTTTAATTTCAAACATACGAGCAGCGTGTTTATCTCCCTCTATTTTTCGTTCAGCAGAAACCTTTAATTCTTCCTCATAAGTCTCATAGCTTGACCTATTTGCTGGCGAATGGGGGTTACAAGAATGGTTATGAAAGCCAAACTCATAGATTTCTTTTCGTTCGTCGTATCCATCAATATATTCCGATCTTTCTTCGATATGATGAAAAACCCACGCAGTATTTGTTGTTGAAAGAAGCTTCCATTCAAAATGTTTTTCACAAAGAACCAATCCTTTGTAGAGCGATTTAAGTTCTTCAAAAGAATAAGCATCACAATCTTCAGGATAGCGACTTATTTGCCATCTACCGGCCTTCAAAAGACTATATTCTGAATCTGGTATGGATGGAATTACCTCTGTTCGACCGATTTCGATTAGTTGCTTGATTAAGTCGTCGTAGAGTTTTTTGTTATTCATAAAAGAATTATATTTCAATATGAACTTAAACATTTAAGTAATAAAACCCATAAGATGAATAAGGTTCATTTTTCACCTAAAATTCACAAACAAAACATCAAACCTATATCTTTAAGCTATTGATTTGTAGAACAATATCTTAACTCCACAAATATA
>Ga0257115_1002215_pt1 | contig 11917 bp, 7 predicted proteins | sample SI112_100mmetaG_FD_194465 | JGI IMG/M metagenome (GOLD analysis project Ga0257115, IMG submission 194465) | Marine microbial communities from Saanich Inlet, British Columbia, Canada - SI112_100m | ecosystem: Environmental > Aquatic > Marine > Inlet | place: Canada: British Columbia | collected...
ATCTGGGAAATCTGCTAACGCATCGTTTGGTTTATAATCCGCATTTGCATGCATCAAAAACATATTTCGCTTTAGCAAAATTATTGGAGGAGCCAGAGTCAGTAGAACCTACCCTGAAAAAAGTTATTGCTTCCCAAATTAAAAACAGGTTAAGAATTGAAATTCCTGAAAATGAACAAGAAAATTTAAAGCAGCGTCTTCAGCGAGAAATTCCAGCTTTTAGTTTGAAAAAGATAGTGTTGCTTAATGCGAATGCCAGCGATATTGTTCCACTGAGAAAGTGGTCACTTGATAATTTTGTTGAACTAGCTAAGCGACTCCTGGAAAATTCGGAAATAACAGTTGTCTTGACAGGAAGTCCGGAAGAACAGGAGGCGTGTGCGGATTTAGCTCTGAAAATTGATCCTGATAGAGTAATTAATTTTGCAGGTAAAACAACTTTTAAAGAATTGATAACCCTCTATTCTCTAAGTGATTTATTGGTTACCAATGATTCAGGCCCAGTTCATTTTGCCTCTACAACCAACCTTCCGGTTATTGCTTTGTTTGGCCCGGAAACTCCGAGAATATTTGGTCCAATGAGCCCGCATGCGAAGGTTATTTCACTTGGTTTGGCTTGTAGTCCGTGCATCTCGGTTTTTAATCAGAAAAAGTCTTCGTGTACTGATAATCAGTGCATGAAACAAATTACTGTTGAGATGGTAATCCAAGAAACTCAAAAAATTCTCAGAAAATGAAACTGAGGCCTGCTTATTTATTTACTCAAAATACTGCCCTAAGCTGGTTGGCAATCACGTTATTAATATGGTGGACTGGAATTGCAGGTAGAGATTTTTATTTGCTTCCTGCACTTATTTTTATCGGGATCTACAGCTATAGGCTTTGGAAAAATCAACTGCAAATAATTTCATTAAACTGGATCAATAGTTCAACCGGCAAACGCTGGATGCTCACCCTCTTTTTGTTCCATGCGCTTTTATATTTAACAATAACATTATTAAAATATTATTCGTTCCGCTGGAATGTCTGGGATGTAGGTAATTTCAGCAACAAGCTCTACAACATTTCACAAGGCAGTTTTTACTCTTCCTATTTGGGCTCCCACGATTGGGCTGACCATTTTTCGCCTTCGATATCTCCATTGGCCTTATTATATCTATTAACTCCCAGTACTCACTGGCTTACCCTCGCTAAAGCGGCAGCGTACCTGAGTGTTCCTCTGCTGATATTTAAGATTTGTCGGGAAGCTTTTCAAAGTAAAGAGCAAGCTTGGAGCGTAACAGCGATATTGGGGGTTGCCTGGATGCTCTTTTATGCTCCTGCTTTAAACAGTTTTTATTACGAATTTCAATCCTCTGCTCTTGCTCCACCTTTTATCCTGTATGCTTTTTTGAATTTCCAACGCAAACAATGGCTGCGTTTCTGGTTGAGTATGATTATTTTACTTGGTTTTAAGGAACATCTTGGTGCTGTTTGGATTGGATTTGGCTGCTACATGGTCTTGCTAACCACCAATAAAAAAACAGGTCTATTTCTCGTAGCCGCTGGTATTGTTGGCATTTACTTGATTATGTTCCAGCTCATGCCCTATTATCGCAATTATGAAGAATCGTGGAGTATGGTCATCGGTCCGTTTCAAGATATTCCAGCAAAACTATTATATATTTTCAAAATTTTAATTCCTCTCTCCTTCTTACCTGTTTTATATTGGCGTATTGGGATTTTGGCGGGTCCTGCAATTGGGGTTAATCTCCTCTCTTCCAATCCCAGCATGTACTCAACGAGCTATCATTATGATGACCTCTCTGCGACATTGCTGGTGATTGCCATGATACTTATCATTTCAGCAAACTTGGACAAATTTAAGTTTTGGTTGAAGATAAAGTCTACACATTGGCTGATAGTTGTTTGGATGGTTTGTGTATCCAGCTTGTTACCTTCAAGTCCGATGAGAGAACTCTATGCTGCAATTCCAAATCAGTCACATTGGGATATTAGAAAAGAATTGATTGAGTTTGATCAATTTTCAAAAGGTGAATCTATCGCAGTGCAAACTTCACTAGGAGCTCAATTTCATCGGAAGGACATTTTAGCAATTACACAGGATGTAAAGGGGAATTGTGCTCCAATGCAAAGAGACATGTCAGTTCCTGTATCAAAATATTTAGTCTTTGCCAAATCTTTAAACCACTACTTAATTATTGACTTTGATAAATGCTTAAAAAATATGGATCTGTCTAAAGATTATGAAATACTATCTGGCTATCAACATATAAAGGTATATAAAAAAATAAATTGAGTTCTTTGCGACTTTTGTACAAATATATTATTATGTTAAGCCTTCATTGTGTGGATGTTGAATACTAAACAAAGCAAATTAATACATGGGGTAATAGCATTGAAAACATTTGACAAAATTGAGATATTGTTCGGTTTGTTCATAAATGAGAATCTGATTGTTGTTTAAACATGCTTCTATGATTAGGTCTTTGAGGGGTAAATTCCGCTAACAAATAAACAACTAATGAAAAATAAAATTTTAGTATTTGTAGCAACTTATAACGAAAATCTGAATATCTCAGATCTTTTTTTCGATATAATTAAGATTTCTCCAGAGTATGATGTTTTAATTATTGATGATAATTCCACAGATGGTACAAAAGAAAGCCTCGAAAAACTTAGTGCAACACATACCTGCCTTACAGTAATTAACAGACCAAGGAAAATGGGAGTAGGGTCAGCACATAGAGCCGCCATGATTTATGCTTTGAAAAATAAATATGAGGAACTGGTTACTATGGATGCTGATTTTTCACACTCACCAGACACAATCCCGCAAATGTTGGAAAAGTTAAAGACCTCAGATTTTGTTATTGGCTCACGCTACATGAAGGGTGGAAAAAGTGATTATGAAGGCTACAGAAAATGGGTAAGTCTGATAGCAAATAAAATTGCCAGATTGACACTCGGAATTAAGATACACGAATGCACGACTTCATTTAGAGCGTTTCGTGTCAGTTTATTAAACAGCTTGAATCTTAGTGCAATAAAATCAAATGGCTACTCGTTTTTCCTAGAATGTGTATATGAGATAAAGTCTGTTGATGCAGTATTGACAGAAATCCCAATACACTTTAAGGATCGTTTCCATGGCAATTCTAAAATCCCAAAAACCGAGATATTCAGGAGCTTGTACAAGCTCGCATATTTGTTCCTGTCAAGATTTCATAAAAAGCAAACACAATTAAGCAATCCTGCAAAAATAAAGAGCTCTTGTTACTTTTGCAACAGTCAGTGTCTTGTAGAAATTAATCATGAAGATACTTTTAATGACATCGCAGGAGCGCAAGCCTATCAGTGCACCAGTCTGGAACATAAATCCAAACCTCAGGTAATAAATTGCCTTGTGTGCGATTTAAGTTTTGTCCCGGAGTCAAGTTATCCAAAGAATATCGAAACCATATATGCTGATGTTGAGGATCCTACATATTTATTAAATCAAAGATCCCGAGATAGAACTTTTCAAGAATCTTTGACACAAATTTCACCGTTTCTGCCTGACAAAGGAAATCTTCTTGAGGTTGGTTCTTATTGCGGACTTTTTTTAGACACATTCAAAAAGAAATATAACAACTGGGATTGTATTGGTGTTGAACCATCTAAATGGGCAGCTGAATATGCAAGGAGTCAACTGAATATAAATACTAAAACAGGCACACTTGAAGACAATATCAAAGATTTGTCCTCAGATTATGATGCAGTTGTAGCTTGGGATGTACTAGAGCATCTGAGTGATCCTTCCGCATTTCTAGACCAGACAAACTCAGTAATGAAGCTAAATGGAATATTTTGCTTTTCTACACTTGATATAGATAATTGGTTCCCAAAAATAATGGGTAAGCACTGGCCATGGTTAATGGAAATGCACTTGTTTTATTATAAAACAGACACAACCGAGCAATTGCTGAACAAAGCAGGATTTAAAATATTAGAGTCGGAAAAATATGTGCACTATGTATCTATTCATTATTTGGTGGGTAAAATAATTGCAATTTTACCTAGCTGGCTAGAAAAACCACTTAATATTGTAAGAAGCGCCATGCCACAGAAGATAATGATTCCGATTAGTTTCGGAGACATTAAATTGTATATTTGTGAGAAAGAAAAATCGGTTGATATTCTTTTCCCTTCTACTACGTGTATTTCCGGCACACATTTGTAAATTATGGTTATTATCCAGAAGTTGATTGCCTGAATGTGTAATACAAAAGTTGTCTTTATAGTTAATAAAAAAATTATTCAAATAATCCTCTTCAGGTTTAAGCAATAATGGATTTCATCCAGCTTATAGTATTTAACTCCTTACTATTTATAAGTGAAAGTGAATTGATCGGCGTTCTCTTTGGACATTATTTTATATAGAGCTTTTAGACATGATCAAAATTAGTTTTCCAGACAAATACAGCTATTTATGGGGACTCTTTTGGCTTCTCTTTATGATGAAGGCTCTTGAATGTTTACTACCCACCCCACACGGCGATGCTCTTTATTACCATTTGGTGGCCCCAAAAATATGGGCGTCTTCTTCATGGTCTGAGATGTCTCTAGATCTGTCCCATTACGTCCAAGCTGGATACTTCGATCTCATTTATTTCATCCCTTTCTCCTTTTCAGACTCCCTAATGAAGAATCAGATTGCTGGTCAATTTCTTCATTTCTTTTTCTCTATCGGCTTGGCAAGCCTCTTATGTCTTCGCTGGGTCAATCATAGAGTCTGGGGGCCACTGGCGGCGATTTCCATGCTCACCATTGCCAGGGATAGTGGCTTCTTTCACTACGCTAAAAACGACGGTGCACTTGCTTTAGTCTCTCTGGTAGCAGCGGGGCTGATTTATAGGGCTAAATACCTCGGGAAAGATCAAGAAAAGTTTAGTTTGGTAGTAATAGGGCTTATGCTGGGTCTTGTTCCAAGTATCAAGATGAGTGGACTTTTGGTGGTGCTACCACTGTCCCTCTATTTTGTCTGGCAAAATCGCTATAAAGTCTCAAATATCGTCATCACCGGCAGCATCGCCTTGCTCGTGTTCCTGCCGGCTCTAGCGAAGAATTACATCTACACGGGAAATATATTTTTCCCCGCCCTCGTTTCTAGGTTCCCTGGATTTCTGACTCAGCCCATGCTGGACCATTATTCCTTTTTCTATGGTAACCCCATGACCTTAGACACCTTCGGCATTCAGATTCGAGACTTTCTAACCGGTAAATTCCTCTTCATTATCCATCCCATTCTTATGTGGCTCAACTATAAATCTGGGAGAAGCTCCCTAAATTTCTTTGCCTGGTTGTCTCTTGCTGCCTTTGGGCTGTATTTAGTATTCAACGGTAGTCTGCCCCATCCCAGGTACTTTTTTTCCAGCTATTTCTTGTTGGTCTTGTTTATCTTCCTAAGCTTAAAAGCTATGTCCGAAGACCCCAAAACCAGCAGCTTTTTTACAACTAAAACTGGCCTTGTGCTGCTGATACTGATTGTTATGAGTGATGCCAAATTAGACTTGGTAGGCCGTAATATTAGGGATGCGGTGACGGGCCATTATTCTTTGACAGAACAAGAAATGGTGCGTAGGGAAATACCTCTGACAGCACTTTGGGATAAGATCGAAGCGAATGATTCGGAGGTTGTTGATTATGTTATTAGTGACTCGTACTCAAGCTCTTATTACCTTCCCCGGGGGGTCCGTCTGCATACGGCCAAACAAAGCTATGGTGCTGAGTTTCTACTTGACTGCCATATTCAGGATGATCTATCTCGTTTAAAGTTCTATCGTTATAGCCTCCTGTCCTCCGAAAATAGCAATCTTTGTTACCAATTTATTAGAGATCACGGAACACTACTGACTGAACTTAAGGGTCTCAAGCTGTATCAGAATCCTACCAGAGCAGAATTATAGTGGAACCCTTAAATGAGACAATATGCTAAAGTACATTCTTGTGAATGAATGAGTTACTGCAAGCAGTAAGATCATTTCAGTTTTGATTTCTACTAAATATCAAATTAAGACACAATTCTTCTTCAAGAGTCACGATGATTGCCAAAACATTTTCTGCTACAGTTTTAGGAATCGATGCTCATTTGATTGAGGTAGAGGTCGATGTTACGGTTGGGATGAGCGTTTTCAATATCGTGGGCCTGCCGGATGGTACGATCAAGGAAAGCCGTGATCGTGTTTTGTCGGCGGTCAACAACTCCGGATTCAGTTTCCCTGTGCGCAGGGTGGTGGTAAATCTGGCACCTGCGCCTTTGCGTAAAATCGGTTCCGGTTTTGATTTGCCGATTGCCTTGGCTTTATTGGGCACGATGGGCTTGTTTCCTCCAGAAAATCTGAACCGCGCCATGGTGGTGGGAGAATTGTCACTGGATGGTGAAATCCGGCCTGTGCGTGGTATTTTACCAGTTGCAGTGGCAACGAGGGATCATAAATTAGAGCAGTTGATTCTACCAAAAGCAAATGAAGCCGAAGCAGCAGTAGTCGAAGGAATTAGCATAGTTCCTGTTTCAACACTCTCTCAAGTGGTGCAGTATTTAAAGGGTGATTTAGAAATCACAGCAGTTGATTATGATCCACAATCGTTGTTTTCGCAGGAACAGTTTCATGAAGAGGATTTTCAGGATGTAAAAGGGCAGGAGCACGTCAAGCGGGCTCTCGAAGTTGCGGCCGCGGGATCACACAATTTGCTGATGCTCGGCCCTCCTGGTTCCGGGAAAACGATGCTCGCCCGTCGTATGAGCACAATCCTGCCGCCTCTAAGTTTTGACGAAGCACTGGAATGCACTAAAATACACAGTATCGCCGGTTTAATTCCTTCCGGAACAGCATTAATTTCAGCACGTCCTTTCCGCTTTCCGCATCACACAATTTCACAAGCCGGATTGGTCGGCGGCGGTAGTATCCCTGGGCCGGGCGAAATATCATTATCACACAACGGAGTTTTATTTCTTGATGAATTTCCGGAATTCCCACGCGCAACTCTCGAACTGCTCCGACAGCCTTTGGAAGACGGCAGCTTGACGATTTCACGCGCAGCGATGTCTTTGGAGTTTCCTTGCAAATTTATGCTTTTGGCTTCGATGAATCCATGCCCTTGCGGTTATCATGGAGCTCCAACCGGTCAAGGTGAAAACCGCCGAGAATGTAATTGTCCACCTCAGCAAATTCAAAAATACCGTGCCAAAATTTCAGGACCTTTGCTGGATCGAATTGATATTCACCTTACCGTGCCTGCAGTTGAATATGAAAAATTGGCAGAAGCAAGACAAGGGGAATCGTCCAAAAATATTCGGGAACGTGTTGTCCGCTCGCGTCAAATTCAGCAGGAGCGTTTCCAAAATTCCTCGACCAGAAACAACTCAGGAATGACACGCAAGGAGTTGGAAAAGCATGCCCAGCTTGCTGATGCTTCAAGAAAAATGCTGGAACAGGCGATGACCAAAATGGGCTTGAGTGCCAGAGCTTATGACCGTATCCTCAAAGTTGCCCGTACGATTGCCGATCTGGCGGAGCAGGAAAACATCGATACTCTCCATGTTGCAGAGGCCATTCAGTATCGTAATCTGGATCGACCACTTTAAGAGTAAATCAAACAAAAGAGGAATTCCAATAAATCCGGATTTGTAGTTTGGATTAAACAGACTTGAGTGTTTTTTAGCATCTTGACAGAATCAGACTTTTTCAAAAATCAAAATAAATTATCATGAATTATACTTTCCCTTTTACGGCAATTGTCGGTATGGATCTGGTTAAACGGTCACTGCTTTATCATGCAATCGATCCTCGACTAGGCGGTTTATTGCTGATGGGACATCGAGGTTGCGCAAAAAGTACTGTGGCGCGGGCCTTTCGGGAAATTTTACCAGCTCCGGCAAATGTTGAAGAAGCACCTTTTGTGGAAGTTCCTCTCGGCACAACAGAGGATCGCCTGCTGGGTTCAATTGACGCATCACGCTTGCTTGAAAACGGAGAATGGACTGCACAAACAGGTTTGATTCAACAAGCAGATTCAGGTGTCCTTTACATCGACGAAGTCAATCTGCTGCCTGATCATCTGGTGGATTCGATTCTTGATTCTGCCGCCAGCGGACAGCACCGCATTGAACGGGATGGTCTTTCCAAAACTGTCAGCGCCCGCTATATTTTGATCGGCTCAATGAATCCGGAAGAAGGCGATTTGCGCCCGCAATTAACTGATCGCTTCATGCACGGAATTCTGGTGCATGATAATTTTAGTGTTGAGCAGCGTCGCGAAATTGTTCGTGTACGGATGGATTTTGACGATGATCCGCAATTGTTTTTGGTTGAACATCAAAAGAATTTGGCACAGCTGAGAACGAAAATTATTCAAGTTCGGCAACAGTTGAAAAATGTTGAAATTACGGAAAACCTGCGTACTGAAGTTGCCGAGAAAGCGACTGCGTTAAATTTGGAAGGAGTACGTGCTGAACTCGGAGTTTTGCGAACTGTACGCTGCGCTGCGGCATGGCGTGGTGAAACTTCGGTTTCTGCGGATGATTTAGAGGAAGCCTGGATTTTGTGCCTCGGACATCGGCAGGAAAATCAACCACCGGAAAATCAAAACCCGAAACCTGAAATCAAACTTCCGCAACCTCCTGAATTCAAGCCGGAATCAAAGCGTTTGCAAATGCCGAAAACTTCCGCTTCTCCAACTTCAGCCCAGACAGATGAAATAGTGCTGGAATCTTCGCAAAATATGGCTCATGCGGAACTGGCTTCATGGTGGCAGAGTCCGGAACAAAAACAGTCTCCGGCTGCCTTTGTTTCCGGAACATCGCGTCCTGTTCCCGCTCACGTTTCTCATGCGCGTCTCTGTTGGAATTCTTCGCTGAAAGCTTCTCTGTTGAGGGGCTGGTCTCCGGGAAAAGCGTGGCATCTCCGCTTTCGCAAACCGGCAAGGCGGCCTAATTTTTGGTTGTTTATGGACGCAAGCCGCTCTACCGGAAGCATCGGTAGCAGTCCATCCTCACGTTTTTTGAATGAAGCACGTAACGTAATTCAAACACTTGGCGCAAAAACTTTCGGCAGCCGCTTTCATGTTTTGGTTTTGCAAAAAGGAAAAATCAGCTGGTGGATAAAACGCGGAACTGCACAAGCTGTGCAGAAAAATTTGGCACAACTTACGGAAGCAGCCGGAAAAAGTCATTTGACTTCTGCTTTGAATCAGCTGCGTAATGCTATTCAAAAACAAGGTGTTTTAAGTGGAGATCGTGTTTTGCTTTGTTCTGATGGCATGCTCAGTCCGGAGTCTGAAAAAACTGTTCCGGAAAGTAAAAAGCGGTTCAGAAAGGCGCTCTTGAGTCTTTCTGAAAGAGTCCGGAATATTGCGTGGATTCATCCTCAGTTACAGCGCGGAATGCGCCATTGGCTTCCACGACTGGTCGAGGGGACAGAAGTCCGCCTGATTTCTTTGGACTGAAATGCAAGACCCAAACAATCATAAACACAAAGGATTCATCGTCGCTGGAATGCACAGCAGCGGCGGAAAAACCGCAGTTACATGTCTGCTCCTTGCCGCATTACACCAGCGAAAATTAGCGGTACAGCCTTTCAAAGTTGGTCCGGATTATATTGATCCGGGATTCCATTCCCATTTCTCAGCCAAAGCTTCTGTAAATCTCGATCCGTGGATCATGGGACGTGAGCATGTTGTTCAGGCCGCGGAGCAATTTACGGAAAATGCTTTTGGAATAGCGGAAGGCGTGATGGGACTTTTTGACGGTTCCGATCCCACAAATGATTCCGGAAGTACGATGGAAATCGCACGTTGGCTCGGCTGGCCAATTTTGCTGGTGGTTCCCTGCAGGAACGCGGGACGTTCAATCACTGCGGCAATTAATGGTTTTATCGCGGAAGCAGGTGGAGAAGAATTATTTTCCGGAATCATCCTCAATCAGGTCAACACTGAAAGTCATGCGGAATATCTGCGAAAAGCATGTTCAACCTTAGAAGTTCCGATTCTGGGTGCACTGCCTGAAATTCCGGAACTCAACTGGCCGGAGCGGCATCTCGGTTTGCAGCCCGGAGTTGAACAAAAACTTGCGGATGCAAATGAACTGGCGGAAATTGCCGAAAAATATTTTGACCTAAATCTGCTTGTTAAAAAATTTCCAGCGCTTTCCGCATCAGTCAAACAAAAAAATACTCAGCACAGCACTCCACAAAATTTCAGCAAACGTATCGCCGTGGCACAGGATGAGGCGTTTCATTTTTACTATGCCGCTAATCTGGAATGGCTCCGACAGCAGGGTGCGGAAATCGTTTCGTTTTCGCCTCTACACGACAGTCATGTTCCGGAAAATGTGGATGCCCTGCTTTTAGGCGGAGGTTTTCCGGAAGTATTTGCAGAAAAGATTTCTGCAAATAAAAGTATGCTCAGCTCGCTTAAAAAAACGGTGGAATCCGGAATGCCGACTTATGCGGAATGTGGTGGTTTGATGATTTTAGCGGAATCAATGAAATTACGATCCGGACAAAATCTAGCGATGGCAGGAGTTATCCCGGGCATGGTTGAAATGACAAAACGGCTACAACATTTTGGCTACTGTAAAATAGCTTTGCCTGAAAAGGGAGAGGTGCGTGGTCATGAGTTTCATTATTCACAATGGTCTGCCGAAACGAACAGAGCCAATCTTTGGGATGTCACGCGTCATTCAACAGGAAATTTCCGCAAAGAAGGTTTCCGCACAGCCAACCTGCATGCCTCTTATGTTCACCTTTATTTTCCGCAAGCCGCCTCACTGATCGCTGAGATTCTGCGAATATATCCGAAAGAATTAGCAAAATGTTAATTGCAGAACTGGCTGCGTTGAGTGCGGCTTTTTGTTGGGCGCTTGGAGGCTTAATTTCAATTGGTCCAATCCGAAAATTAGGACCGCTGGCCTTTAACAGGGTGCGGATGTCGCTTGTCTTTATGATGCTGGCCGGAGTTTCACTGCTGACCGGAGCATGGCGTGATTTTCCTTTGGATACAATTCAAACGCTGATGATTTCAGGCCTCATCGGAATTTTTCTGGGAGACACAGCGCTTTTCGGTTCTCTGCAGCGCTTGGGACCAAGCCGTACTTCTGTCGTTTTTGCACTCAATGCACCGATGACGGTGATTATGGGCTGGTTTATTTTGGAAGAACATCTGCCCTGGCTCACACTGCTCGGTTGTGGAATTGTAACAGCAGGAGTCTTGATTGCCATTTTGGGTCGGCGGAATAAAGAAGAACCGCAAAGTATGGATTCTACTCAAGGGCGGCTGCGTTATGGAATCGCGCTGGGTTTGCTGGCAGCATTTGGACAAGCCGCTGGTTCAATCATCGCACGTCCCATTATGGCGGAGGGAGTCGATCCGGTTACTGCGTCCGCAATCAGAGTTGGAATCTCGGCACTTTGTCTGCTGTTTGTCGGTTTTATTCCTAATCCGCTTTTCAGACAGAAAACCCCGTACACGGTGAAACTCATTGCTCTAATTATGTTCAGCGGATTTTTAGCAATGGGAATCGGCATGACTCTCCTTTTGTATGGTTTGGCTCTGGGAGACGCCGGAGTTATAACCACACTTTCTGCGACAACGCCAGTGATGATCCTACCCTTGCTCTGGATCAGCACTGGTGTCCGACCACCCTTAATGGCATGGGTCAGTGCGGTTGTAACTTTGAGTGGCATCGTGCTGATAACTATCAGTTGGGGATAAATGCGTTTGCGGGAGTAGTTTTTTACTTGCCATTTAATTTGCGGGCGTTATAATCACTACTTTCAAGGTATGCTTCACGAGACTGCGTTTATTGTCTTCTTGTGAGTTAAAAGCAGGGAATTCCGTGTGATTCGGGAACTATCCTCGTAACTGTAATTGGAAAAAA
>Ga0257115_1002226_pt1 | contig 11880 bp, 2 predicted proteins | sample SI112_100mmetaG_FD_194465 | JGI IMG/M metagenome (GOLD analysis project Ga0257115, IMG submission 194465) | Marine microbial communities from Saanich Inlet, British Columbia, Canada - SI112_100m | ecosystem: Environmental > Aquatic > Marine > Inlet | place: Canada: British Columbia | collected...
GAGTCACCTAAGTAAAGGTCTATTCCATTTGGAAACTTTTCTAATATATTTGCGAACGATCTATAAAACTTTACCGAGTCACCAGGGGTTGTAATACTATCATTCTCAACCGTATTATTTAGCACTATGGTTTTCCATTGAGTCCCATTCGTAATATTATAAAGTTGAATATCAACTCTTCCACCCTGATATAGTGTAGAATCAGATGACGGAGCAGAAATCGGTAATTTTACTTCAATACTATCTGTAATTCCATTTAACCAACCTTGTACAGGGTTTTTACCGTTAATATTAACTGTACCTGTTAAAAAGTCAGCTGGGTGAATATTATCGACCTGAAAGAGATCAGTACTCACAAAACTTTCTACTACGTTACCTGGACGATCTTTTGCGGTGAATGTGGTATGAAAAGGGCCATCATTTGTTTCGCCATCTGCTAAAACAATATTAAAATAAAAAGCAGTATCTCCAACGCTCGAATCGGCTAAAACAGTTTGGACAGTATCCCCAATTGAAGCAACACCATTCGCATACCAATAATCTATGCTTGGGACAGGAGTTGTCATGGAAATCAACTCATTCATTTTTACAGTTATTAGAATATTTTGCTCACCAATACCAATATTAGATAAAGTTGTGTCAGATTTATTCGCATATGTGAACGTTGCTTGCGGAACAATATTTTCAATATAAAGGGTATCGGGGTAAGCTATCGAATCTGAACCGCCCAAATTATTTCCAGCATAATCCACTGCAGTACTAGTGGAAAACCTGGCAGTTACCATGCCATTATTATTGATACCGTCCGGGGCAATAAATTCAAAGGTCCAAATTGAATCACTAGCTTGAGAAAGATCCATTTGTCCAGATATAGAATCCTGACCGAAAAATAAATTAATGGTCGGCGTGGGTATCATTTTCTCAGAGAACACAACCGTTGCCGTATCAAGCATACCGCCACTTATATATTCTCTTCCAAAGGAGATAGATGCTTTTGGTGGTGAAATATCATATTTTACATTTGTGACAGAATCTGCGCCATCATTCCCTGCGCTGTCACTACTTGTAAATACAAGGTTATAAACTGTGCTATCACTCAGACCCGCATCAAGTGCAACTTGAGCTAATAATGAATCAGCAATATGGATTCCCGTCACCATTTCACTTGAATCTAGACTCACATTAAAAGTTGATCCCGGTCCGGACACTTTATTAAATGTCAATGTTGTTGTTTCAAGAGTGGGGCCCACTTCTGTTATAGTGTACCCGAGTAACATTCCGCCTGATTTTACATGAGCAGACGAAGCGGGAGAAATTCCAGAAATTAATGGTGGTGTATTATCAACTCTAAACGTGGAATCATTTACATAAATAAATTCAGAATTTTTTGCGGAATCTGAACTGGTTGATGAAAAAACGATATTACCATCACTGGCAGTTTCAGTTGGCAATATAAAAGAATAAATCCAATTCGCGTTACTCCCAGTGCTTACAAAACTTTGTGTGTCAACCGATGCATCTGCATAAGTCGCAACCAATTTGGGAATATTTGACATATCAGCATTTTCATTCCAATTTGCCGTTAACGTAATAACGTCTCCACCTTTACCTAATAATGGTGGCGTATTTGTCGTAGTTGTATTTGAATAGGTGTAGGTAATTGTGGGCGATTCATTGTCGATTACTAAACCTGTTTTTCCTGTAATACTCGAGGTATCAATTGGATTACCCGCAATATCTGATCCACTAACCCAAATAAGAACAGATCCTGTATCCGTAGCATTATCAGGCATATCAGCCGTATAAGTCCAAATTAATCTATTTGTTCCCGCTGTTGAATCCATAGCAATATTTACATTATCCAATCCACTCGGATATTCAATTCTGATATGAGGTAAAGTATCTGTAGCCATATTTGTATAGCCGTATGCGGCTTCTGAGAATGTGGCTGTAATTGTGACTGCCGAATCTTTATTTGCAACCACTGGCGAATAAGTAAGGGCAACACTTTCATGAGAAACAAGGTCCCAAATAATTATTTGATCGCTTTCCGCTTGAACCGTGGAGTTACCTGCAATATCAGTCAAGATAGATCTAAAATAAAGTTTATCTCCAGTTGTTGCACCTGACAATACACTAATTGAAGCTGTGTCAACGTTCGTGACGATTGAACTATCCTCGGTAATATCATTCAAAGATGTTATGGTCGTTGCTGTCATAAGATTTGAAAATTCAGTTTCCGTTTCAAATCTAACTTGTAATTGGACAGTTCCATCTTTTAAAGTAGAGTCCGTTTTAGCCAAACCTGTCTTTACTACAAATCGATTATTGGTTGAATTAATATATCCGGGAACCTCATAACCACCATTAGAATAAACTGTATCAATCCCTTTATCTGGTGGCGGAGATTGATCAATACTAAGACTTGCAAAATAGGGTGCTTCTCCATCCGTCGCATTTGAAGAAATATCCGTAAGTCTAGATGAGAAGTAGATTCGTTTATTCTCAGCAAAACCTGTGGCATTCTCTATATCGGTAGCTGTGGGCGCCATAGTAACTGAGTCATTCACATCCGAAGCTAAAATAGTATAGGCAGTTCCAATATTACTCGTAACAGTCCCTATGATACTTAATAATTGAATTGTTCCGCCAATCAATGTTGTATCATTTGCTAAACCTACAGGAACCGTTGCACTCGTTTGTGTACTATTCCAATATCCTGCACGAATGGAATCACCCAATGTTGTAATGGATGTTAAAGTGTTAACAATCGGCGCATTACCATCAATATAAATATCTTTACTATCAGAAATATTATTGCCGCTTGTAATAGTAAATGTATCCATATCATTACCAGCTTTATCCCTGAAAAATCCGTTACTAATTACAACACTATTTAATCCAAAATCCGCCGATGCATCACTAGTTTCAACAGTGTAAGTTGTAAAATCAATATTAGCAATATTGCCAATCGCAGTCGTTCCAGTGATTGTATTACCGGAATTCATATTTACAAGCCAAGCTGTTCCCGCATCTGTACTGGAAATAGTATCATCAAATACGACAGAAAAAGGAATATTGTCACCCGTGTTATAATATCCATTGGAAAGAGATGATGTTGCAGTTTGAAAAACGGGACGGGTTGTATCAATCAATACAGTACTTGTACTGGTGTTAAAAGTTTTTTCATTTCCCGCAGCGTCAATCACCAATGCTGTATGATAGATAGATAAATTATCAGCAAACCCTCCCAAAGCTATATAATCCGCCACGGGCGCCGTTACAGTTGCTGTTCCATTTACATCTGCCCCTGTAATTGTATAAGCAGTTCCAACACTTGCAAACGCATTTCCAGCCGTTACTTTCCCTTTTAATTGTATAGAACCTCCAATGAGAGATGCGTCATTCGCTAAAGGAACATTTATAGATGTAGATGTGTTCGTTCCATTCCAATAACCGCTCACTACGGTCCCTCCGACTGTTGTTACTGAATTCACAGTCAATTTGGTGGTAGGGCTTGTATCAATTTTTAGTGTATCAATACTTTGAGTTCCATCTGTTACATTGGAATATTGATCCGTAATCCTTGCCGAAATCATGATTAAGCTATCTTCCGCATAATCCCCATGGCCTTCAAAAATCGTTTCAGTAATGGTAAAACTTAATGAATCCCCTTTCATCGTTGCCCAATCAATAGTAACGGGATTTCCTAATGTTGTATAGGCTGCATCACCAATAGTTTTTGCAATTAATTGAACAGAGCCGTTATTTAATTCAGAATTTGATTCAGTTAAATCGATCGGAACGTTAACAGTAAAACTTTCATTAAATGAGTTCCAATATTCTTTTACCACCTTGGTAGCATCAGCAGCATATACAGTCGTGACGCCTCCAACAGTAAAATCAGCTGGTGGATTATCATTATCTGTGATATATAAATAGGTTGTAGCAAACGCACCTAAATCTGTATTTGCACCAACGTTCGTGATCTCAAATTCGATTGATTCTGTATCCTCAACCAAGTTATCATCTGTTATGGAAATAGATATTGAATCTAATGTTGAGCCAGCCGGAATGGTAATTGTACCCAGAACAATGCCATAATCCAAATCATCTGTAGTTGATACATCTGTGTAGGCATAGGTTACCACTGTTTCAAATCCGGATACTTTATCCAATGCAAATGGAATTTTAACCGTACCTGCACTCTCTAAAAATGTAATCCCTGTCCCTTCAAAACTACATTTTGATTTGGTATCGTCATCCAATAATGTAACCGTAAGAGAACTGGTTCCAAGTGTCGCGTTAGAATCTGCCGCAATGGCCACGGTAAATGTTTCATCGCCTTCATAAGTTAAATCACTTATTCCTGTAACTGTGTTCGTCCCTGTTGTTACCCCGGCCAAAATTTGTAATGCATCTGTAGGAATTGTATAATCAACGGTCGAAGTGGTTGTTACATCCGTAACGGTCCAATTAAAGGATGTGTTTTTTTCTGATTCACTATCAAGGGTAACAGTTAATGTTTGAGAATTCATTTCCCAATCATTTCCACTTCCAGAAATACTTGCGATTGGCGCAGCATCATCGTCTGTAATGGTATAGACATAAGTAGTTGAATTTGTGGCATGTAAACTACCATTGGTAATATCATCGGAGGTGGGCCCCAATCCAATTGTGATAGTTTGGTTATATTCATCAATGTTATCCCCCAAAATAGACATGGGAATATCAATGGTCTTTAACCCACTACCTGGCGAAACTGTTACTGTCGATGTGGCACTGGTATAATCAGTGGCTAATGTGGCCGGATGCGAACCGGTAGCACTGATTGTATAGGGAATTGCCACCGTTTGTTCACTTGAATCCGTTAAAGTTATAGTAAATGCTACAGGAGTCGTCGTCCCCGTATTACCTTCCGAAGCGCTGGAAGCAGAGGTGACAAAATAAATAGCAGGCCCATCATCATCATCCAATATTTTCATAATATGACTGTTTAAATCAGCAGATAACGATACATTACTTTCTGTGCCTGATGAAAGGTCAAGAGTGATTGTTTGATTCTCTTCATCAACTAAATCGCTAAGGATTGTGACTGTAAATGTTGTATCCGTGGTTCCTGCCAGCATGGTTACGGTTCCAGAAGCTGCTAAACCCGTATAATCTTGATTTAAAGTTGCAGCCGTACTAGCCGATGTATTTACAGCATAATCAATACTTACATTTTTTTCGCTGGCCAGGTCCAATAAAAACTTAAAACTTGCAGTCCCAATTGATTCACTAATATTGGTGCTACTATTTGTTGTATCAATACTAATTGTGGGTGGGTCATCATCGTCAATAATGGTTACAATTTGGGTTTGCTGTCCCCCCAAGGAAACATCAGTAACAGGGTTGGACAATTTAATGGTGAAAGTTTCGTCGTCTTCGTCCGTATTATCCGCAACAATCACTAAACTAAATGTAGTTGTCGTATTTCCTGCAGGAATAGTTATTTCTGTAGATCCGAGCTGATAATCAACATTGCCGTCTGAAGCTGTACCGCTATTACCATCATCAATATAAACTTTTGCATCCACTTCTGACACCGCAGATAATTGCAAGGTAAAAGTCCCGACTGTATTATTAAAATCTGATGATTCATTAACTGAAGCTGTGGCCGATTGAAATTCCACACTGGGTGCATTATCATTACTGGTGATAACAAAAGTATGCTCTACAAAAGATGCAGTTGCATGAAGGGTTCCAGTTGCGACTCCATCACTGCCATCTGCAGGCGTACCTAAATCAATGACTAAATTTTCGGTGTTCTCATAAAATGCATCGTCCGATATATCAAAAGTTATATTCCCTGTCGTGTTTCCTGCAGAGATAGTAAAGTTACCATCCGCTAAATCATGGTCAGCAGATGAGCCTGAGTTAGTTGTTGTGGATTTAGCTGCGTCTATTGTATAGGGAATGACTACATCTTTTCCACTGGCTATATTAATTTCAACTTGTACACTTTGAGTTGCATCACCTTCTGAACCTGCGGCGTCTGCTGATGCCGAAAACCGAACCGTTGGCGCAGAATCATCATCGGTAATTGTAATTGTTAATTGTCCAGTGGCGCCAACAGTACAATTAGTGTTGGCAGTTAAATCAATGATAACTTCTTCACCATATTCATCATTTCCATCATCTGTGATTCCAAAGTCTATGGTTCCAGTTGTATTCCCTGCACTGATGGTTAATAAGCCGTCCGCCATTGTGTAATCCGTTCCACTTCCCACAGCAGAACTACTGGCACTCACAGCATAAGCCACGATTACATCTTGATAGGATTTATAATTCAATGAAACGGAAATGGAATAAGACCCATCAATCTCCTGAACCGTAACTGCACCATCAGCATCCGTAAAATAAACAGACGGAATAGGGTCGGAATCTGCTAAAGTAATTGTTTGTGTTGTGTTATCTCCCCAACCTGCGTTTGTATTTCCCGTTAATCCCAAAATGATTGTTTCGGCATTTTCATCTTCAGCATCGTCAACAAGGGTTACATCAAATGAGAGTGTTGACGTCCCCGCCGAAATTGTTTTTTCTTCCAAGGTTACTGTATAATCATCGGTTGCTGTAGCTGTTCCAGTTCCACCATCTGTGAGAGTAACTTTCACATCTTTTTCAGAAACAGCAGATATGGATAATGTTACTGATTTTGTTGCATCACTTTCTGTTGCAGTTGCGGTAGCACTGGAAAATTCAACCGCGGGTTGATTATCGTCATCTGTGATAGTATAAGTCGTTTGTTGATTAGATGCGCCAGCATCTACATTCGTAACGGCTGTCAAATCAATAATTATAGTTTGATTTAATTCATCAAGGGCATCATCAATCACGGTAAAGCTAACGGTTTCAGATGTGTTTCCAGCAACTACAGTAAAAGCAGCATTATCCGTGAATGAAAAATCTGTGCCACTTCCCGTGGCCGTACCACCTGAGACCGCGTAGCCCAAAACTAAATCTCTACCCGAGGCTGCTGATAAATTTATTGTTAAACTAGGTGATGTTGTGGACTCACTATTTGAATAAGCATTTGAAGAAAATGAGATAGTCGGTTTTGGATCATCATCTGTGATGGTGTGAGTTAATACACTATTGGTATTTAAAGAAGAATTTGTTGGGCCTGATAAGGAAACTGTTATTGTTTCATCATCTTCATCTAATGCATCAGCGGCCGTTACGAGACTAAATGTGGTGGTGGTTTGTCCTGCGGATATAGTCGCCGTTTGGCTGGTTAGGGTAGTATAATCTGTTCCAGATCCTGTGGCTGTTCCATCAGATGTTGAATAACTAACTGTTGCATCAATAGTAGATACGGCATCAATTTCAATGGTTACAGTTTCCGTAGATCCTTCATCACCACTTAAAGTCGAACTGTTAAATTGAATTTTGGGAGCACTGTCATCCTCGTTAATTGTTATTGTATGAGACGTAGTTCCATCAGTAGCATTTGTGATTCCCCCACCGTCAGGGTCTAATTCAATAATAATTGTTTCATTATTTTCATAAAGGACATCGCCAATAATAGTAACCGAAAGATCTGTAGATGAAGCACCGGCAGAAATAGTGACTTCACCCGATGCAAATGTATAATCTGTTCCGGATCCTGAAGCTGTTCCGTCTGCTGATGCTGCATAATTAAAAGTAATATCTTTTCCTGAAGTAATTGAATTCCCATCGCCATCTAATAAGACAACTGTTAGTGTATGTATACTGTTTGCATTTCCTTCTGTGACAGACGAAGTGCCTGTAGAGAACCCACAAAAAGGTGCATCATCATCATCAGCCATAGTGTATGTCTGTTGAGCCGTTCCTAGAATTGCGTTGGAACCATCGGGTAAAGAGATTGAAAAGATGACCGTTTCATCAACTTCATCAATACTGTCATCTGAAAGAGATAATTGAAATGTATTAGTGGAACTTCCCGCAGGGATGGTTAATGATTGTGCAGCAAAGGTTGTATAATCAGTGCCTGCTAATGCAGTCCCCGTTGCGTCGTCGGCATAATTAACAGTAACGATTCTTCCAGAAACAGCATCCAAGGAAACGGTGATATCTGGATTCGTAACACTTTCCGCACCGGTTCCTGCTGCTGATATAGATACAGTGGGCTCAATATCATTATCTGTGATACTAATTGTTAAGGTATCATACACACTGTTTATGTTCAACTCGCTCGTACCAGCTATATACAATACCAAGGTTTCAGGGCTATCTTCGTCTAATTCATCGTCTTCTAAATCAAATGAAAAACTTTCTGATTGATCATTTGCTGAATAGGTTAAGGTTGTGGTAGCGGAAAGACTAGAATAATCTTCTGTTGCTGTTGCCGTTGAAATGACGCCTATCCCTACAGTTGCAGTAGTCGTTTTTCCTGATGCAGCATCTAAATCAAGTGTTACTGTTATTGTACCATCACTTTCGCCCTTTGTTGTTGTCGCCTCGGTAAACCCTACATTCGGCGCTTCATCATTATCAAGGATTGTATGTGTATGGGTTGTTATCGACCCCAATCCAAAATTTACATTGTTGCTTAATGCTATGGTGAAAGTTTCATCATTTTCATCCATAGCATCATCAGACGCATCATAGCTTATACTTTTGAAAGGGTCCCCTTCTGAAAACGAAAGTGTACCCGATAAGTCTGAAATATGATCAGAGTTACTGGTGGTTCCATTGGTGATAGTCCAATCAATCGTAGACGTTAATCCGACATCAGTACCAGATGCATCAACTTCAACTCTAATAGTTTTTGCATCACCTTCAATTTCACTCGTTGTGGAAGTTTCAAATTTAACGGTAGGTGGGGCATCATCATTTGTAATGGTAAACGTAATATTATCAGTCGATCCAATTGTAATATTACCCGAAGATTCGGATAGGGTTACAATGACAGTCTCATTCGCCTCATATCTGTTATCGTTCGTTACATTTAAATCTATAGATGTTGTAGTTTCGCCGCTAATTAAAGGTATAGTATTTGAATTTAAATTAAAGTCAAAAGTTCCTGAACCGAAATTAGTTGCAGTTCCAACTCCAACGGTATAGGTTAAGGTTCCATAGGCTCCAGAATCAAAATTAATAGTTAATGAACCGCCAACTGCTTCTGACGCACTATCAGTGCTTCCAGAAAAGTTTGCTTCGGCACCCAACAAGAATGAGCCTAATAAAAATATCAGGACACATAAAATATTATTTAAAAACTTGATTCGCATCATTTTTTTAATTGGTAAAAAAATTAGAGATTAATTCCTAATACGACAATACCATCCATCCACCCAATATGACCTAACTCAAACGATGCAGTTGTTTTTCCATTAAAGACTTCTGTTGAACGAATTCCGCCTCGAATATCTAAAATTCCACCTACTTTAAAACCGTAAGTTGCTTCCATCATAAAACCTGGGGACGCCCCAATAATCCCGGCGCCTAGTTTAATCTTTCCAGGTCCGGCAGGAAATGACATTAAACCCATAGCAGAAATACCAGAAAAGGTATCTTCATAAGGCGGCTTTTTATCTATAAAACTAAATGTACCTACTTCAGCACCAAATCGGAATTTCATTCCTAAAAAGTCCATAAGGACGGGGAATTCGATGCTTCCTCTTAAATCAATATTTGATGCCCAATTTATTAAATTTTCATTTACAAACCGTGGTGATCCACCTTGTAAATCTATCGTATATCCAAGATTCTCTGCTTCATCGGATAATTCTTCGTCATCTTCGTATTCATCTTCATCATCTTCATATTCTTCATCATCTTCATACTCATCGTCTTCATATTCTTCATCATCTAGGTATTCATCGTCTTCATATTCGTCATCTTCATATTCATCATCATCGCCGAAGAATTCTTCAACATCATCAATATCATCTGGATCTTGAGCGTAAAGATTTGATGACGGTGCTAATATGAGCAGGGACAAAAAGACCCAAAGAATCGTTTGGGCATACCGATTTAGAAAAGAAATCATCATTCTTTCCGACATGTCACACTCCGCGCAGGATGTACCACTCTAGTAGTCACCTGCTGTTTTTTGTTTTTTACTTACCTCGTGAGTATAATTACTCACTCGGAATATAAGGATACGGCTCTGTGGGACGCAAATTTAAAATAATGGGAAATATTTAATAAAAAACGCATCTTTTTTAGGATTTTCTAGGATGAAACCAGCTAAGAACTTAGAGTCTGGTGACAACTTGTGGCATGCCAATTTTCTAAATATCTTAGTCTTGAATTTTAAAATTTTAAAGTGTTGTTGTGTTATGATTATTTTTTTCTATATGATTTTTTTGGAATGATCAAATCGTAAAACCGAGTAGATACTGCAAACCCCACAGTAAAGTAGGGTTTGTCGACGGTACGCCCGGGAGGATTCGAACCCCCAACCTTCTGGTCCGTAGCCAGACACTCTGTCCAGTTGAGCTACGGGCGCATTTAAAATCTTTAAATAATGAGTCCGTAGCGAAACTGCCTATCCCGATTTATCGGAAAACTACGGGCTCATTTATTTTTTAATTAACCAGACTATTTAGGAACTGTAATCCAACATCAAGATCTTGATTACAGAGAATCTAATTGAAATAAAAAGAATCATCTAAAAAATAGCCTTCAAATTTAAAGACGGAATATTCAATTTACAGTATTGAAAAGGGACAGAATCTGAATTATTTACCAAAATTAACCTAAATTAAATTTGAGTATAAAAGTCTGATATAGATTAAAAATCAACTTCAATTTTTTCCTTTTTATTTTTGTTTTTAGATTCACCAAAGTTTAAGGGCTCATAGGCAATACCTGACTTATCAAAATAATCAGTGATATGTTTTAAAATATCTCGTTCGTCTCCCGGTAAATATCCCTGATGACGGTAAATTATTGTGCCATCTGTATCAACCAAAATGGTTGTTGGCATAAGTTTTACTCTCATTTTTTTCATGACTTGATTATTTGGATCTACAGCCACCATAAATTCGAATTTTTTCGAACGAACATAGGATTTAACTTTCCCCATACTTTTGGGGGTATCTGTATTAATAGTTAATACTCGGAATCCTGTATCTTTGAAATGTTTGTGAAATTTATTTAAATGGTGCATTTGCTTTTTACATGGTTCACACCAGGTCGCCCAAAAATCAATAATCATGGGACCATCCTTTAATAAATCATACAACTTAGCATATTTCCCATCTAACATTTTCAATCGTACATTAGGGACTTTTCCTTGTCCTATTAATAAAGTCAAAAGCAGTGGGATGAGTAAAAATTTTCTTATCATAATGTCCTATTCTTTTTGTTTATTATTTTCGTTTAATTACAACCAAGGTGATGTCATCTTCGTTCATTAACCCATTCATCCATGAATCACCTAAGTCGATTAAAGAATCCATGATTCCTTGGGCATTTAAGTGACCATTCTTTTGTGTACATTGCAAGATGGCATCATAATCTAACATGATATCATCGTGATTAACACACTCAGGTAGTCCATCAGATAAAAGTACAAAAGCATCACCAGATTCAAAGTTGAATATTCGATGATCATAATCAATTTCTTTCATAGAGCCTAATGGCAAGCCCGAAATAAGAATTTCTTCAACCGTTTTATCTTTATGACGATATAGGTATCCAGGCGGCATACCAGCCGAGGTAAATTCAAGCGTTCCATTTTTAATTTTAGTCATATTCAGGGACATCCTGGTGGTCCCTAAATCAATGAATTTGATGGCGCGATTTAGATTCTTTACTATACTCGCTGGTGAATCCATGGGTGTACTAACTAGCCCCGCTTTTGTGATTGAAACCATCATACCAGCATTTAAACCATGTCCTGTT
>Ga0257115_1002228_pt1 | contig 11876 bp, 8 predicted proteins | sample SI112_100mmetaG_FD_194465 | JGI IMG/M metagenome (GOLD analysis project Ga0257115, IMG submission 194465) | Marine microbial communities from Saanich Inlet, British Columbia, Canada - SI112_100m | ecosystem: Environmental > Aquatic > Marine > Inlet | place: Canada: British Columbia | collected...
GTTCAATGGCAAACATTTCTGCTTTGGATATTTCCCAACTCGAGCAATTTGGGATTATAAAGAATATTTTATTAAAGATAATTTTTTAAGTTTCACCTTTAAACTATTCTTGCCGTATTTAAAATATAGAGATTTAAAAGCAGCAAATAGAGTGTCTAAATTTATTGCTCAATCAGAAATATCAAAAAAAGCCTTTAAAGATATTTATGATGTTGAATCTTCTATTATAAATTCTCCGATAGATTATAATAAATTCAAATCTGGGATTTTTGAAAATAAATTTAATTATTATTTAATTGTTTCCCGTCTTGAACAATGGAAAAAATTAGAATATGCCATTGAAACATTTAATGAATTAGGTATTGATCTAAAGATTATTGGTACTGGTCCACTTGAAAAAGAACTAAAATCTATTGCAAAAACCAATATACAATTTCTTGGTAGAGTATCAGATGATACTTTAGTCAAAGAGTATGGACGCGCTAAAGCACTTATTTTTACACCATCTCTCGAATATGGTCTCCCACCTCTTGAGGCAAACGCAGCTGGCACGCCAGTTATAGCATTTGGTGAAGGAGCGATAAATGAAACTATGCTCCCTTATAAACCCAATAGTAGGTTTCACACTGCAGTATTTTTTAACAGGCAAGACAATGAATCATTGTGTGAGGCAATAAATAATTTTGAAAATATCCAGTTTAATAGACAACAACTTTCCAAATATGCAAAAAAGTATAGTGAAGAAAATTTTCGACAGAAATTAAGAGAATTTATTGTCAAGAACACTTAACAGACATCAACAGCCAAAAAGGTTCTTACCTGGCAGAAGTCATAGAGTAGGTTCCCAATTTAAAATAGCCAATCTCTTCCCTTTAATAAACGCTGTTAAAACTTTTGAAAAATTTAAAGTTAATCCAAATTTTATAAGAAAAAATGCAGAAAAATTTGATGATTCAAAATTCATTGACCAAATTAGATAATACATTAATAAAGAATATAACCATTTTATGAAGAATTAAGTGTTCCAAGAGCGCTATAACCGTATAGTTCTTCCTTTTTTCTTTCTGTCGGAATTATTCCTTTTGGCGGGTATATATTTATTTACTATGGGTATTTCTTTGTCCAATGCAGGAATTGACTTATTGGTTATCAGTATAATCTGGGCATTGCCTTCTTTATTTTTCCGATCTTATCGTGCTCCCCGTACCCATTCAAGGGTTGCAGCATTGCGCCCTCAGACCAAGACAGTTGCCATATTTTCTTCCCTTTATTTTGGTTTTACAATCTTAGGGTTTTTGTCTTTTACATTCATAAATGATATTATTCAATTTTTACTTATTGTAATGATATTTCAATTTATTTATAGTTTACTTAAATATGAGTTTTTTCATAGATACCGTTTGAGTGGTAAGAATACTAGGAATGTATTGCTCATTGGCTCATTATTTAACGACGACGATTTCGAAAAGTTAAAAAAAGATGGTTTGCATTATGGGTATCATATCTCGAATAGAATCGATGATATAAATAAAATAAACCAAGGATTGGAACATATTATTTCACAAAACAAGATTGATTTAGTATTTCTCAGGGATATGGATGAAAATATATCCAAAAAAGTAAGCAGTTTTTGTGACCAGTATGGGATTAGATTAAAACTGTTACTCAATATGGATGTTATTATAGGGCGAAAAGCAGGGTTGGATATCATGGGTGGATTCCCCGTCATGGATGTGAGAAAAGAACCCCTCCTTTATCTGGGTAACCGTATTATAAAACGATCACTTGATATTATAATGGCTATTTTATCTATTATTTTTGTTTTATCCTGGTTGCCGCTTATTGTAAAATTATTTCAGATGATTTCATCACCCGGCCCCCTTTTTTTTATACAAAAACGCATAGGTAGAGATGGGGAAGCATTTCCCCTTTATAAGTTTCGTACAATGGTCGATTCAAATGAAGCGAAACTAGCAAAGGAGGGGAAGGCGGAAAAGACAAGAGAAGGAGATGTCAGGGTTCCTTGGTTTGGACGATTACTTCGGCAAACCAATTTAGATGAATATCCCCAGTTTTTGAATGTGCTTATGGGTTCAATGAGTACGATTGGGCCACGCCCCCATATGGTAGGTGAAGATCATGAATTAGCAGAACATGTTAACCATTATCGCATGAGACGATTTGTTAAGCCAGGAATTACCGGGTTAGCGGCAATTAAAGGCTACCGAGGCGGGACTGATGATTTAGACCTCATGACAAAGCGAACTGAATTAGATATTTGGTATTTAGAAAACTGGTCTTTATGGTTGGATATAAAAATCATAGCCATCACCATTTGGCAGATGGCCACTTTCCGCATTCCTAAGGCTTATTAAAAATTATGAACTCAAGTTTCAGATATTTATGGTTCAATTTCTGAAATCTATTATCTGACCTCTAATTTCTTTCCTTTATTTAATTTTTATATCTATACTATAGGTTGGGTACCAATCTCCTGATTTAGGTTCCCATAAAACCGGGTTAAACCCCCCGGCAGTGATGTCAATATTATATTTATCATTTTCATAAATTTTAACCAGCAAAAACACATCAGAGGCAATTCCCTTACTGGTTTCTAGTTTCTGACTTCTGATATCTACAAAACTTCCCCCCACACTTATCCTTCCACTTAACTTCACGGTGCAAAGCAATTGAGGCAAAAACAAATGTATGTTACTGTTATCCGTATAGGCTCTCATCCCAACAGCTGTGGATAAATCTAAGAATGGGGTATTCAAGAACTGGTAAGAAAGTCCGCCATAGTAGTTATCACCACCGTTATGGGTTGCACTATAATAGCCGTGGATATCTAATCGCTTAGTCAGACCGTATCCTAAAACCACATAAGATTGTCCTTGTTCGAAATAGTTGAAGGGGTTCCAGGTGAGGGAAATATCCCAATTCCCTTTCCCTGCAGAGGTTCCGTGGTCGTACCCTCCGGATGCCATTAGAACAATGGGTAAGAATAAGAAGAGAAGTTTTATTTTCTTTGCCACGGTTATATCGAATTTAACCGTTCCCCATTTAAAGTCCCACTTATTAAAGCTTAACCCTCGTAGATTTATCGAAGAGGGGTCCCTTTTACCCTTTATCTTTAAATATACACCATGATATATGTATATGACATATTCAATATTCAGGGTATACCCGCCCTCAAAAAACTGGTGGTATATAATCCACCATCCAAAACTTGTCCGCCGCAGGCAACACCTAGGCAGATTATTAATTATAAATCAATAATCTGAAATCTGCTATCTGTCTTCTGATAACTTCTAACTTCTAACTCATTACTTCTTACTTCTTTCTAATCTCTTTAATCTTATAATAAACGCATCAGAATAATGGGAAAACAAATATTAAATTCTCGTAGATTAATCATAAAATTTTAAATCATTCAACTGTGAAATGAACCCCAGAAAAAAACTGAATATAATATTAAAACGAATCTTCCATATTAGGGCTGTTCCTTTTCTCCTTTTAGCTTTTTTCTTTTATCTTCCTTGCGCAAAGGCGCAAGGATACATTCCTGCCGACCCCTATTATTTGCTCATAAATGAAAAACAACAGTTTGACCTTGGAACGGATTTTCATTCCACAGCAATGCGCCCTTTTTTAAAATTTAATGGGAGTAAACTGTTTGTGTCATTTAAAAATGAATTTTATTTAAATAACAATGCCCCCAATCAGGAAAATATGGATGTCCGCTATTTTGGGAATGGTTTGGGATCTTTTATTTCAGTGCACATTGCCTGGTTGGGTAAATTCGTTTCATTAAGCGCTGAGCCCTTTTTGCTTCATAATCAAAACAAAAAGGCAGACTTTTATCAGCGACCCGCCCATTATCAATTTTTAAATGATGTTGTCCAATCCGAAGGAAGCCAGTTTAATAGCCAAGGATTAAGAAATGCCCATTTCTATCTCCACTATAAAGGTATGGGGATTGGGCTATCCAATGAAAATATGTGGTGGGGGCCGGGAATCCAGGGGTCATTGTCTATGACTAATAATACAGTAGGGTTTCCCCACTATTCATTTGGGACAATTAAGGAACTTCGATGGCGAAATTGGGGTTTTTATGGGAAATATACCCTGGCAACTATAAAAGAAAATGAAAAAGTTGGTGATTCGTATTTTACTTCTCTGGCAGGGTCCATTACGTATTACTCCAACCCTGTTATCACAATTGGCTTAACACGGAATTATATGACTGGTGGAGTAAATATTGGTGTTCCCTGGGCATTAAAAGATGCGTCTAAGATAGTTTTTGAAGACTTTTTTACTGAAAATTTGAGAGACGAAAAATATACCTTGCCCAGCGGTCACGATCCCTTTGATCAAACATTGACCGGATTCTTTTCCATGATGTTGCCAAAGTCCAAGACGAAATTGTATCTGGAAGTAGGATACAATGATAATCGGAATAATTTTTGGGATTATATCATACACCCGGATCATTCTATTGCCACTATATTGGGATTTCAGAATTATGGCATTTTTAATACCAAAAACTTGGTATTTGGATTTGAATACGCCAGCTTGGTGAATAGTCGGATGCAGGTATTCAGGGGATTTCCACCTTGGTATGCAAGATCCCATTATGACGACTGGTCCTACGAAGGGCGCCGGTGGGGAACCCACAGCGGATCAGATTCTGACGATCTTCTCATATTTTTTGGATGGATGAGTGAAAAATGGTCTTTTGTACCGGCCTTCAATTATGAACGCCATGGCATTACCACCTATCGTCCACCAGAAGTAAAAACAGAACTTCGGATTAATACCCACTTTAAGTTAAAAAATGGATTAAATATTGGTGCTTATTTTGAAAGCCAGTTTGAAGCACACCTCGGATTTCCTAAGGATCATTATTGGTTAGAAGTAACCGGGAAGCGCCGGACAAACACTGTAATTATCCGAATTGAAAGGATTTTTCAGCTATAAGCCAGTGTATTTTCCCTATTCTTTGTGACCTCTTGCCAACCAACCAGTAAAATATCACTTGTTAAAGGGTGATTAAGAGGCTTGCCTGCTTTTGGGGTGTGTGTGGGTCAGTAATATGAGGGAATTAAGTGTCCTCTGTATAGAGGGATGGCCGAAGGTTGATGTGTTCGTTTTTAATTTAAGTGAAAATAAATTTTCTTGTTGCTATAGACAAACTAAAAATATTATTTCATAAAATTTTATGAAATAATATTTTTACATTGTATTTTCCGAATCATATTATAATATTAAATTTGTCGACAAATTATGAGAAATACTAAAAATGCGAAAAATAATTCGGATAGTTCGAGTAATTCGAACTCCCTCTACACTGTCCTGAACTTAAAGAAATTATTTTGTTCAAAATCTCTTCCTCTTTGTGGGGAAGATGCCCGAAGTGAAGATAGGGTTTTTAAAAATAGGGGAATAAAGACACATCTCTTCTTCGCTGGTCGGATGAAATATTTATCTTTTTCTCTTTCCAGATCTGCCCTCTTTATCTTTTTGTTATACCTTAATCCAGTTTATTCCCAAACTTATGAAGAAATCCTTCGATTAAGAACAGAATATGAAAAACTTCAAAAGCAGAATATGGAGAGCGAAGAAGGAATAGTAAAACCAATGGAAACGGATTTGCCCACAAAAATTATTTATAAACCCGGTGATATTGAATCCTTTTATAAGGAACAACTCAATCGATTGGTAACCAATATTCGGGATATTGAAGAAATAAGTTCTTATCTGGATTCAAGTCAATCACTGAAATATTTCGGGTATGACTTTTTTACAAAAAGAGATACTAATCAATTTTGGCAAAACCTTCCATTGCCTTCGGACTACCAATTAGGGGCCGGTGATGAATTAATTATATCACTTTGGGGAGAAATTGAACGGGTTGATAGACTCACCATTAACCGTGATGGATCCATTTTTTTAGATGATGTTGGAATCATAACATTGATTGGGTTAAAAATAAAGGATGCAGAAAAATTAATTCGATCTCGATTTGAAAAAACTTACGCAACATTAAAAGGAGAAAATTCAAAATCTTTTATAAATGTTTCTTTGGGCGAATTAAAAGGACTAAATGTTAATTTCTTCGGTGCTGTTAAAAATCCTGGTGTTCACGCGCTGCACCCATTCTCCACTATTCTAACTGGTTTGATTCAATCAGGAGGTATAGATACAACAGGTAGTCTTAGAAGAATTATCATTTACAGAAATGATAAAAAATTGACTGAATTTGATTTATACAATATCCTGACGAAAGGTCAATTGGGACATGATGTTAGACTTCTTAACCAGGATATCATTTTTGTAACCAACCGAATTTCTAATGTTTCAATTTCAGGTGAAATATATCGTCCTGGGATTTTTGAACTGAAACCAGGTGAATCTCTTGGGTCTTTAATTGAATTTTCAGGAGGATTAAAATCAGGTGCAATGTCAAATGTTATCCTTAAAAGAATTGACGGAGAAAACAGTAATCGTACCATAAACCATTACCAGGTTTCATTGGATCAAATGAATGCATTTAAAATGCAGGATGGAGATAGCCTCCATATTTCTAAGCTGCAAGAATTTGAAAAAAATGTAACAATTTCTGGACAGGTTTTAAACCCGGGTGACTATACACTAACCCAATCTATGCAGTTATCTGATTTGCTATTAATGGCCGGTGGATTCAATGATTCTATTTGGTGGGAAAGTGTTGATTTTAATAATACCTCCATTTCGAGGAGGACTAATTCAGGAATTAGAGAAATAATTAAAATTGATCTGAAAAAGATGCTTGAAGGTGATAAAGAGAATAACCCAGCTTTGAAAGCCTTTGACCAAATATTAATTCCGAAAAATAAAAATTTTATATTGGATCAATCTATAATCATTACTGGAGAAGTCCATACGCCGGGAAATTATTCAATTCATAATGATTCAGCAGCAGAAATAATTAGTCGGGCTGGTGGTTTTACTCCCCGGGCGTTCCAGGAAGGAATAAAAGTGTTTCGCGACACATTATTAATTGGGTGGAGTCATCTGGATTTTCCACTGATAAATGGTGATAGTCTCCATGTCCCAATCCGAACCAATACAGTAAAAATTGTGGGTGCCGTAAACCTTGAAGGGTATTTCCCCTTTAAAAGAGGAACATCTCTTAAAAACTACATAGAAATGGCAGGAGGGTTTACCGTATACGCCAATCGAAAAGATGTGGTCGTAATTTTACCCAGTGGAATTGCAAGGCGCAAAAAACGATATTCCAGTCCAAAGGTATTAGAAGGGTCCACAATAATTGTGAGTGGTAATGACCTTGTGGTTTCCCAACCTGATTATTTGGAAATGAGTATGCAAATTGGTTCAATAATTGGTTCATTGGCCACGGTGGCATTAATTGTAAATACCCAGAAATAAATGAAAATAAACATCATTTTAAAAAATGCTGCCCTTGGGTCAATTATTTTACTAACCGCTGGATGTAATTCTCCTGGAGAAAAATGGGATCCCATTTTAGAAGATACCACTTTCTATAAGGTCTTTGGCGGTAGTAAAGAAGACTACGGTTTCTCTGTCAATTTAACTGATGACGGAGGCTATATCCTGGCAGGGTTTTCTGAAACCTACGGCAATGGTTGGTGGGATGCCTGGATAGTGAAAACAGATGCTAAAGGGAAAGGAGAATGGCACAGGTCATTCGGAACCAATGGCAAGGAAGTTGCCTTGCAGGTGATGCAAATGGACGATGGTGGTTATGTTATTTTAGGGGAACATGGTCTCGCCGGCAAAGCGGGTGATATTATATTCATTCAAACCAATTCTGAAGGATATCATCAAAACCAGGTGACTTATGGCGGGTCAGATAATGATGGTGCGCGACAGATGATCCAAACTTCCGATGGTGGATATGCTATCATTGGCTATACTTATTCCTACGGCGGCGGCGGTCGCGATATGTGGCTGATCAAAACAGATAAAAATGGAAAGGAAGAATGGTCTAAAGCCTACGGGTGGGTATATAATGAAACAGGATTTTCATTAGTGCAAACAGTGGACGATGGTTATTTATTGGTGGGGAGTAAATGGAATCCTATATTAAAAAAACATAATATTTGGATCGTTAAAGTTGGCCCTTCCGGTGCCCAGGAGTGGGATCGCTTGGTTGATGAAAATTATTCTGGATATGGCCATAAAATCGTTCAATCCGGAGATGGCCTTTATACGGTGGCGGGTGTTACAAAAAAATTGGGTAATGACTGGTATGACCTTTGGATGGCACAAATGGATTTCAGTGGAAATCTTGTTTGGGAGCAAATATATACTATGAGTCATATTGCTTTAAATCAATTTTATTATGTGGATATAGCACCTACCAATGATGGTGGAATTATTTGCGTCGGCCCTACAGACCAATATGGTCTGGATATGGATGCTTTATTGATGAAGTTTGATTCTTACGGCAACATTGAATGGAATGGAATGTATGGTGGTAAAGGGCAAGATATTGGCTTATCCGTCGTTCAAGCCAAAGATGGGGGATTCGCTTTTTTGGGCCGTTCAAACTCATATGGAAATGGTCTGAATGATTATTTCTTTGTTAAAACTGATTCAATCGGACAGTCGGTTCTTTTCCCTGATTAATATTTACTGATTTAAATGACACCACTTGAACAAAATAATCAAGATATTGAAAAAATTATTAATGATATTATGGAAGCCAATGGTTTCCGTTATTATTACCAGGTTGCGCAATACTTTGACGTTTCTGCCCAAACACTTTCAGGATGGGTGAAACAAAAGAAAATTCCACCCAAGCATTTTCTTAAATATTATAGTGATTTTAATCAGGAGGAGCCTGGTCAACCCGAAGCATTCTCACCTGATATTTCTGACTCCAATAAAAATGGTTTTGTTTCATCACGCCCCCAAAAAATATCACTTAATAAAATATACCGATTGCTGTATAGAAATAAAAAAATTATAATGGGATTTCCCTTAACAATTCCCCTTATTACCATCGTTTATTTGTTTTTTATCGCAAAACCTATTTATAAAACATCAGCTGTCATTTTGCCTACTGAGGGAACCGGTCAAAACATGTCCGGTTTACTGGGGGCCGCAACTCAAATGGGGATGAGCATGCCCTTCTCAATGGATAATGAAATAGCCTGGGACGAAATTTATCCTGAAATAGTCGGTAGTGAACGCTTAAAAAGAATTGTGCTCCAGGATACATTTAGTACACATAAGTATGGCCCAGGGATACAACTCCAATTCATTATTGCAAACGAATTGGATATATTGAATAAACCATTCCATGAACAACAAGAAGAAAGTTCAAAACATTTGGATGAACTGATTCATGTGAATAAAACACGCTTTTCTTCAATAGTTAATTTAGATGTTTATGGGTTTGAACCGGAGTTTACAGCAGCCCTTGCAAATCGGATAATTGATCATTCGGGGAAACTCCAACGGCAATACAAAACCAACCAGGTAAATCAAAAACGTCAGTTTTTGGACGATCGAATAAGTGTTGTTGAAAATGAAGTTAAAACTGCCGAAACTAATCTCAGAATATTCAGAGAACAAAACCGCCATTATAATAAATCCCCAAGTTTGATTCTGCAAGAAGAACGTTTGAACCAGGAATTGGTTCTTCAACGTAGTTTGTTGGTGACTTTAAAATCTCAATTTGAAAAAGCTAAAATAGAAGAAGTTGAAAAGTCGGCCATGATCCAAGTAATCGATGAACCATTTATTCCATGGGAACACGATTTTCCAAAAAGGGGAATTATCTTGGTAATTGCCACATTTTTTGGATTTTTTGGCGCCGTTATTTTGGTATATGCTAAGGAATATATTTTTGAAATGGATTAGACTTAGAATTCTAAGCAAACCATTATAATGAATCCACGGAAACAATCCCTATATAAGCAATTAATTGGGGATTCATTTTTTTATCTCCTAACAAAAATTATTCCAGGAATAACCGGATTGCTTTCCATTATCGTCTTCATTCGATGGGTGGGTCCCGACGGATATGGCCAATTTACACTTTTACTCTCATTTATAATGGCAGCTGGCGCCTTGAGTTCAGGATGGTTGAATCAAGCCATTTTAAGATATTTCAGCCAAGATGAAAATAAGGAAGAATTCCCGGCTGCTATTTTTCGTGGAATCCTTATTTCATTTTTGTTAGGATTTATCATTTTATTGGTAGGCTTTCAATTCTTTCTCGATTTAGATATAATTGCATTTGTAATTGCGTATATCTCATTTATTTCTATTATTTTATTCAAGCTCAGATCTGTCCTCCTCCAGGCGGGACTAAAAGCAAAAAAAGTTGCTCAAATTACCGCCGTTCAAGCCATTTTGGGATTAATAATTCCATTGATATTTTTGATCAGGATAAACCATTATCTGGCAATAATTGCAGGGATTTCTTTGGCTTATTTGTTGATCGGATATAAGAGTATTTTTTCTTTTATTAAATTCTCAACGAATTCAATAACTTCTTCCAATAATGTTCTGAGTAAATATTATAATTTTGGTATACCACTGTCATTTCGAATCTTCTTAGGGTTATTCATCTCATTTTTGGATCGTTGGTTTATAACCTTTTTTTTAAATGAATCAATTACGGGTCTTTATGCCGGCTATTCTGAAATAATAATAAAAGTATTTTCAATAATTTTATTTCCAATTACACTAGCTATCCATCCAAGAGTCACCAAGTTATGGAATGAAGGAGAAAGAAAAAAATCCATTCAGTTGGTCAAAAAAGGAATCGGGATCCAATCAGGTATATTTTTATTAGCTTTCGTCATTTTTCTTCTGTTTGAGGAACAATTTTTTAATCTTTCTCTCATATTAATTCCTGAATTGAGTTCAGAATTCCTGTCTTTAGGTATTCCCATATTTATTTCAGGATTCCTTTGGCAAATATCTTTATTAGTCCATAAACCGCTGGAATTAACAGAAAAACCCTTAAAAATGGTCTGGGCAATAATTGCCGCTTTAGTTGTTGCAGTTGTTGGGAATATTATCTTTTTGCCAAGGATTGGCGTGATTGCTACAGCCTACAGTTCAATTGCATCTGCTTCAGTTTATATTATTATAATCATACTTTTTGTGTTGAATAAAAGAAAATTGAGCGAATAAATGAGTTCCGGTTATATACTCATTTTGCTTTTCTGTGTATTAACTATGATAGGCGCGGCGTGGATTTCAAAAAAAATTCATGGATCCTGGTTTTTCCCCGGCGCATTTTTCCCCTTATTGTGGTCCTTGTATATAAGCGTTAGTTTTTTATCTGCACCTGAGTTTCGCCCGCAAATTTTGGGTGCAATTATGATTGCTCTTTTTTCAATTGTTGTAACAGTTGGAGCGAATATAATTTCAGTTACTGGCGTTACAACCAAGGAGAGGGATCCCCCGAAAATAAAAATCGACTTAATATTCTATTCAGGACTCATTTTATCTTTTATTTCTACCATGGGTATTGGATTGGTTGTTTCAATGGGGTTTTCATGGTATCAATTAGAACAAAGTTTATTAAATCTTTATGTTCTCCCAAACTTGTTTGCCTCGGAACGGTATAATGAAGTTTTAGCCATTCCCACTTATGTTAAAATGGTCATGTTTTTAACCTATCCGGCAGCATTAATCTGTGGTTTTGTTTACCCATTTTTAAATGGATTCAAAAAATGGTTATCCTATGTTCCCATTTTGATTACTATTATTTATGGAACCCTTTTTGCTGTTCGGTCTGGGATTCTACTATCTATAATTTTGACATTCTCCGGCATTACTTGTGCTAAAATCTATTTAAGGAATGATTTGAAACAGTGGTTCCAAAA
>Ga0257115_1002231_pt1 | contig 11867 bp, 10 predicted proteins | sample SI112_100mmetaG_FD_194465 | JGI IMG/M metagenome (GOLD analysis project Ga0257115, IMG submission 194465) | Marine microbial communities from Saanich Inlet, British Columbia, Canada - SI112_100m | ecosystem: Environmental > Aquatic > Marine > Inlet | place: Canada: British Columbia | collected...
CTGAAGGAAAGGTTGTGGGTTGGTTTCAAGGAAAAATGGAATGGGGTCCAAGAGCATTGGGTAACAGATCTATTCTGGGTGACCCTAGAAGATCAGATATGAAAGATATTTTAAATCTTAAAATTAAAAGAAGAGAAAGCTTTAGACCATTTGCTCCCTCTATATTAAGAGAACACGTTTCAGAATGGTTTAAAAATGATGATGATGTTCCTTTTATGATGAAAGTATACCAAATTAAAGATGACAAAAGAAAAGTTATACCTGCTGTTACCCATGTTGATGGATCGGGTAGACTACAAACCGTCTATCAAGAAACTAATGAAAAGTACCATGATCTTATCAAAGAATTTTATAAGCTAACTAAAGTGCCGATTGTTTTAAACACTTCTTTTAATGAAAATGAACCTATAGTTAGCAAACCAGAGGAAGCTTTAGATTGTTTTCTAAGAACTAAAATGGATACTTTAGTTATGGAAAATTATATTATCAAAAGAATATAAGTTAATTTATAAAACTTTTGATGGTTCTACGTATTCATATCCAAATACATCCGCAACCGCTTTATATGTAACATCACCTTTATGAACATTTAATCCTGCTAAAAAGTTTTTGTCTTCACCTAAGGCTTTTTGATAACCTTTGTTAGCAAGTTTTACTAAAAAAGGTAAAGTTGCATTATTTAGAGCAAGTGTTGAAGTTCTAGGTACTCCACCAGGCATGTTTGCTACACAGTAATGAACAACACCATCCACTATATATGTTGGATCACCATGGGTTGTTGGTTTACTTGTTTCAACACATCCACCTTGATCAATTGCAACATCAACTATAACTGACCCTCTCTTCATAGTTTTAATCATATCTTTAGTCACTAATTTTGGTGCCTCAGCTCCAGGAATTAAAATTCCACCAACTAAAAGATCAGCTTCTGCTACTAATTTATTTAAATCGATTTTATCACTTTGTTCTGGGATAATTTTATCACCAAACATTCCAACAAGCTGTTTTAATCTTGCTTCTGATTTGTCAACAATATGAACTTTAGCCTGCATACCAGTTGCTATAACAGCTGCGTTTTCTCCAACAACTCCACCGCCTAAAATAACTACCGTTCCACCTGCAACACCTGGTGCACCACCTAATAAAAGACCTCTTCCATTTTGATTTTTTTCTAAACAGTGAGCTCCAGCTTGAACAGACATTCTACCTGCAACAGCACTCATAGGTGCTAGCAACGGCAGTCTTCCATCATCATCTGTTACTGTTTCATATGCAATATTAATGCTTTTAGACTTTATCAAACCTTCAGTTAATTCTTTAGCAGCTGCAAGATGTAGATAAGTGTATACAATCTGATTTTCTCTAATCATATCCACTTCAACTTTTTGAGGCTCCTTAACTTTAACTATAATTTCAGCATCATTAAAAATATCAGAGGCATTGTTAGCAATTTTCGCACCAACACTTGTATATTGTTCGTTTTCAAAGCCAGCTTCAAAACCACCGTTATTTTCAACTATAACTTCATGGCCTTCAGATACTAAAGTTTTTACACTTTCTGGAGTTAATCCAATTCTATTTTCTTGTGGTTTGATTTCCTTAGGTACGCCTATCTTCATGACTTTTGTTCTCTCTTTTAAATTTAATAAAACTAATTAGTTTTTTTGGTTTTTTTGATAGTTAGTGATACCTGTTCTAAGTTTATCAATAATCTCATCAATATGTTTTTCTTCACAAATAAATTGTGGAGCAATAATTAAACAATCACCAGTAGCTTTAAAGTTTACTCCTGCTTCATAACACGCTTTAAAACATTCAAAACCTGCTTTACCTGGTTTCGTATTTAATTTCATATCAATACCACCCATCATTCCATATCCTCTAATATTGTCTACTGACTCTAAATCTTGAAGTGAAAATAAACCTTTTTGAAAATAAGGTGCTAAATTTTTGGCTCTGTTAAAAATATCATCCTTTTCGAAAATATCTTGAACTGCTAATGCAGCTGCTACTGCAACTGGAATTCCTGAATAAGTATATCCATGAAATAATTCAACAGCGCCTGTTGGTGATGCATCCATTACTGCATCATAAATACTATCATTACACGCGACAACACCCATAGGTACAACACCATTTGTTGTAGCTTTTGCCATTGTCATAATATCTGGTGTTACACCAAACTCGTCAGCTCCAAACTTAGAGCCTGTTCTGCCCCATCCTGTAATTACTTCATCAAAAATTAAAAGTATTCCATGCTTATCGCAAATCTCTCGAAGTTTTTGTAAATATCCCTTAGGTGGAACTAAAGTACCTGTTGATCCTGCGATCGGTTCAACTATGCAAGCTGCAATATTTTCACCACCGAAGTTTTGACAAATAGTTTCTAAATCATTAGCCAAATAATCACCAGTTTCTGGTTGACCACTTACAAATTTATGTTCTGGTAAATGAGTGTGTCTGATGTGTTGAACACCTGGCATTAAAATGCTCGCAAATGTTTTAACATTATTAACCATTCCACCAACTGAAACACAGCCGATATTCATTCCGTGATAACCTCTTTCACGTCCTACAAATCTAAATCTTTGCGCCTCTCCTTTTGCTCTATGATAAGCAACAGCAATTTTAATTGCAGTTTCAACAGCAGTTGAGCCACAAATTGTAAAAAACATTTTGTTTAAATCACCTGGTGTATGTTTAGCTATTCTTGAAGCTAACTCAAAAGAACCACCAAAACCTTGTTGAAAAGGTTGAGCATAATCTAAGGTTTCTAATTGTTTTGTAACAGCTTCTGTAATTTCTTTTCTTCCATGACCTAGTGGATTACAAAATAATCCTGAGCTTGCATCAATTTGAGTTTTTCCATGGTGCGTTTTTAAATAAACACCTTTTGCTTCAGTTATTAATCTTGGATTTGCTTTAAAATCTTTATTAGATGTAAACGGCATCCAATGTTCGTTCAATGAATTTGGAACTGAAGTTCTATTTTCTGAGCTCATATTTTTTTATGTTAAATTTTAAATAGATTTTTAGACTAAAAAAAAAATATAACTATAAAATAATCTTTAACACAATCTTAAAAAAAATTCAATTATGGGTTGTGAAAAAAATAGAATATTCGATTTAATACCGTCTACTCAAAGTTTGAGATTTATTCTAGTGTTTAAAAAATAAAATTTTTTGAATAGTGTTAGATTATAAAAATAAAAGAAAGGAGTATAGAATGAAAAATAAAATAAAATTAATTGTAGCCTCCGCTGTTTGTGTGGTGGGAATCGGGTACAATTTTGTTGTTGCGGGCACAAATGGTCTTGATTTATGGATGTCTGGTAACAACAACAATAAACTTGTTGAAATCCAAAACCAAAAACATTCCTACAAAAAATCAGGTGACGTTGAAGTAGCTTTTTTCTCAAATTCATCATTTCGAGTAACTTCTCCAAAAGGAATTACAGTCTTAGTTGATCCTTGGAGAAATGATCCTTCTGGTGCTTGGGGACTTTGGTATAGAATGGATTTTCCTAAAGTAGATGTTGATATTGTAATGTCAACTCATGCTCATTTTGATCATGATGCTATAGGAGCAGTAGATTCACATATGATCCTTGACAGAATGGCAGGCGAGTTTTCTTTTGGTGATGTAAAAATAACTGGAATTGCTGATAAACATCAATGTCTTGCACCTGGTGTAATACCATGGACAGATGCGGTTAAACAATTTGAAGGTCGTGAAGTAATTTGTGGTGGAAGTCCAGATGTAAATTACAGACATTTAGATAACAGTATGTATCTAATTGAAACTGGAGGAATGAAGTTCTTGATGTGGGGAGACAATAGACCTAATCCAAGCAAAAAGGCTTTAAGCATGATTGGAGATGTTGATGTTGTTTTTGTTCCAGTAGATGGTTCAAAACATATATTAGATTACAACCAAGCAGATCAAGTGGTTTCTATGGTAAAAGCAAATATTGCCATACCTCACCACTATTTGGTTAAAGAAACAACATTTGTTACATCTACCTTGTTCCCAGCATTAGAGTGGGCACAAACACATGAAAACACTTTGTTAGATGCTGCTACAGTGACGATTAATAAAAGTGTACTTAAAGGAAAAGATGGTCATGTTTATTACTTTGGTTCAAACCAATTAGGTTCAATAGGTTCAAAAAATTAATTAATTAATATATTAATTAATAAATGCTTAAGAGGAAAAAATATAAAAAGATACTTGTATTAATCCTCTTAAGCATCACTTGCTTCTTTTGGTACACTATTAGTTTTTCACATTTTAAACTTAATGCAAATATACGTCTTTATCATATTGTTCATGAGGATGGTCAAATACGCCTTTTAGCAAGAATACCTTTGGCTTATTTAATAGCTGATAAACTAGGAAGCATACAAAAAGACGGCTTACCCACTCCTGCTCCATATAGTACAAATATATTAATTGATGAAGTTTTAAATCATAAGTTAGATGCATCTGCGTTAAGAAAAAACCCAAAAGGCTTGGCTCAGTTTTTTGCTGATGGAACAATAATTAAAGTTGCTGATAAAAAATTAAAACCTATTATTGGTCGTGTTGTTGCTTATCCTTTGAGTAATCAAAAACCATTTTCTACATTAAATGAGGCTGAATCTTCCTTGAACAGTGAAATATATAATAATGAATTCGATGAAACATTTATTGGTGATACTATTATTGACATTGAACTTATCTATTTGATTGAAAAAAAAATCAAAAAATACAGTATACAATCTTTGTTAAATCCAGAATTACCAAAACAAGAAGAAACTGCAAATCTAATTATTGATCATACGAGCAAGAAACCTAATATTCATAGGATAACAGGTTTGTTGGACAAGCAAGTTAATATTACAAATTCAGCTATAAAAGCTTTTTCTACATTTATTGTAAATGGGTTTAATCATATTTTAGAAGGATATGACCATATATTGTTTATCTTATGTCTTATAGTTGGAGCCCAAACCTTAAAATCTTTATTTTGGCGTATAACAGGATTTACCATAGGACACAGTATTACAATTTCTTTTGGTTTTTTTAATATTATATTTAATTACAAATGGTTTATTCCTTTTATAGAAACAACTATTGCAATTTCTATTGTTTATGCTGCTTTTTTAGCATTATGGGGTAAGGAGCATAAAAATACTATATTAATAACTGGGTTAATAGGTTTGCTGCATGGATTTGGTTTTTCATTTATTTTAAGCGAAATACTATCAATAGATTCTATGAACCTTTGGCAAAGCTTGTTAGGATTTAATGTGGGTGTTGAATTGGGTCAATTATTAATTGCTATAATAGTGTGGCCCTGTTTATGGTATTTTGGTAAAAAATTTCCCATGTATCTCTCTCATTTAAGGTGGGCTATTTTATTACCATGCATATTAATTGGGTCACTTTGGATAGGTGAGAGATCAATTTTATTATTTAGCTCATTTTAGAATAGATATAAATTTTTTTCAACTATCAGTTGTAGGTTTATTAAGTTTCTTAAAATTTGCTAATTAAAGATCATTAAAAATTAATCACATTAATATCTATCATTTACATCTACTTAAAATTGAATTTTAATACCTATAATTTAATTAAATTAACAAGAGGGAATAATAATGAAAAAAATAATTAGTTTTATTCTTGGATCAATCGTAGCTCTTAACTTATCTATGTCAGTTGCCAATGCTGCTGCAAATGAAGTTAGGGTTGCATTCTTTCTAGAATGGCCAACGCCAAACCAAGAAGATAAAGTTAAAGGCTTATACGAAAAAGCTTTAGGTGTACCAGTTAAATGGACTAACTTTTCTAATGGTGGGGCAATGACAGATGCTATGTTAGCAGGAGATATTGATATCTCTTACTCACAAGGTTTAGTACCTTTCATAAACGCTGTTAAATCTAAAGCACCTTTAAAGCTTGTTGACATTGCTATGGAATACGGAATGGGTGGAACAACTTGTGTTACATCTAATGCTTCTGGAATTACAAAAGCAAATGCATCTGAACTAGAAGGTAAAAAAGTTGCGGTTCCACTAGGAACTATGGCTGAATACGTTTTTGATGAAAGTATGAAAGTTGTTGGTGCTGACAAAGGTAAAATGGATGTTATTCAAATGGATCCAGAAGAAGGAGCTGCTGCATTAGTAAGTGGTGACGTTGTTATGGCTTGTCTATTTGGTGGTAACTCTATCAAAGCAGCTACAGCAGTTGGATCAAGACTTTTAACTGTTCAAGAAGCTAGAGACGCTGGTATCTTAGGTATTGATATTACGTCTGTTACTGACAAGTTCATGAAAGAAAATCCAGGTATGTTGAGAACTTTCATTGAAGTAACTCATGAAGCAAACGCTAGATACGCTGCTGGTAAATCAGACATGAGCGTAATAGCTAAAGATGCTGAAATGAAACTTGCAGATATGAAAGAAACTATTGGTGGATTTAAATTTCTTACACCTGCAGAAACTGCAAAATCTATGACTTCTGGAAATCTTGATGGTTTTTTAAAAGGAATGGGCACTCCTAACGGAGCAGTGGACACAAGTTTTTTACCTCTTTAATTAGAGAGTAAAATAAATTTTAATAGGCGCCAATTAGAAATAATTGGTGCCTATTTTTTTAAAATATTCTAATATAAAGTTATTCATATGAGCAATTTGGTTTCTCAAAATCTAAACATGATTTTTAAAACTCCTAAAGGAGAAACTGTTCACGCTTTAAAAGACGTAAATTTCACTTTAAAAAAAGGAGAACTCTTAACAGTTCTTGGTCCATCAGGCTGTGGAAAAACAACTTTACTTAATATCACTGCAGGATTTCTAAGACCAACTTCAGGTCAAATAACATTAGGGGACAATGAAATAAATGGACCCGGTGTTGAAAGAGGAATGGTTTTTCAACAAGGTGCTTTATTTGAATGGTTAACAGTTGCTGAAAATGTAAATTTTGGATTGAGAATGAAAAAAGAAGATCCAATTAAAACTGCAAAAAAAGTTGAAGAATGGTTGGATATTGTGGGACTACAAGGGTTTGGTAACACACCAACTTATCAATTGTCTGGTGGTATGCAGCAAAGAGTTGCTCTTGCTAGATGTTTGATTAATGATCCTGATTTAATTTTAATGGATGAACCATTAGGTGCATTGGATGCTTTAACAAGAGAAAAAATGCAGTCTTTAGTTTTAAAAATTTGGAAAGAAACTGGCAAAACAATTATTTTAATTACTCATTCAGTTGAAGAAGCTTTATTGCTTGGTGAAAGACTTTATGTAATGGCACCAAGACCAGGACGTATACATAAAGAATACAATCTTCCATTTGCATCAATGGGTTTAAAAGAAGATTTAAGAGATATCAAAAACTTAAAAGACTTTACTGATAAAAGAGAAGAAATCTTAACTATGATCTGGGATATGGAAGAAGAAATAATGGGTAAGGATATTTAGTATGTTTACTCAAATTGTAACTTTTCTAATCATCGTAGCAATTATTGGCTCCATTATGTATGGTCAAAAACTAATTAGAACAGAAAAAATTGACGCTGTTTTTGGAAACCCAGAAAGAGCCAAAGGTGGAACTCACTGGATTATTGTTGGTACAAGTGTCATCTTATTAACGTGGCTTTATTATTCATGGGATATTGCTAAATCTTTTTACCCACAATCAGCTAATGAGTTATGTCAGGTTGGAAAAGTAAATGACTCATTATTATCTCTTAAATATTTGTTTCCTATTGAAGAAAGAGAATTCAAAAGTACATCAAGAATTAAATCAGAAAACAAAAATATAGTTAAACTTTCAAATGAAATTAAAAACTCTAGTGAGATTAGTGAAACAGATAGAATAATATTATTAGGACTACTTCAAAAAACCAAACAATCTATTCCATTATTAACAAATGAAAATTTGTTGGAAAATGAAACCAAAATCAAAATATCAAAATTAGCAAGTAGAATTGATCAACTATCATCTGAATTTCAAAAAAAAGATTATCCTTATGAGACTTCAGAACAAAAGAATAAAAGGTTGATTGATGCAAAAGCTGAGGGTGGTTGGGGTGCATCTGGAACAGCTGTAGAAAATACCGTTGAAGTTCCTACTATTCCTAAAACCGATAAGGGGTTAAAATTTGATGTTGCTGCACAAGAATTAAAAATAATTAGTGATGAATTCTTCAAATTAAGAAATCATAATTTTCAGTACAAATCTGCAATGAAAGAAATCAAAGATGAAGTTAAAAAATTTAGAAAAGAGGCTGATGATAGTCAGGAGGTAGCCTCAACATTAGCCAAAGATGTTCTAAAAATTGCAAGAAGAATTGAGTATGCAAGTATTTTTCCACCTAAAACTTTAAATGACTTACAAGAAGCAATCATTTCTTTTGATGAAATTCAAAAAAAAGAACAAGGCTCTTTAAAATATGTTGATATGTTTTTATTCCCAGCAGGTACAATTGTATCAAGCGGCCCAAATTGTTCTGAACAAGGTTCTGGAAGATGGTTACCCAAACCATCTGATACTTTAAATAAATTTATTCTTCTATCAAAACCTAGTGTTGGATTTAAAAATATTCCATTACTTTGGTTTGAGATGATGGATGTCAGTCAAATAGTGGGTTTTATTTTACCAGACTGGATTGCTGATATAGTTCCTGGTGAATACCCTGTTCACAACCAAAGCGGTGTAGTTGAGCCAAACTTTAAAAGCAAAGTATTAAGTATAGTTAGCGGTGAATTTAAATTATTTAAAATACCAGTTCCAATGGGGCATATATGGGACTCCTTTTTAAGGGTATTTCTAGGATTAATGCTAGGAATTATATTTGGTGTACCACTTGGATTATTTATGGGTCTCAATAGATTTGCCAAAGGATTTTTTGATCCATTAATCGAACTTTATAGACCAGTACCACCACTGGCTTGGGCTCCACTTATCATATCTGTTCTAGGCATTGATAACGTAGGAAAAGTATTTTTACTTTTTATGGTATCGTTTTCAATAATGATCATCTCAGCTAGAGCAGGCGCATCCGGAACTCAATTATCAAAAATTCATGCATCACACTCATTAGGTGCTTCTAGATGGCAAATATTAAGATATGTAATATTTCCAAATTCATTACCGGAAATATTAACTGGTGTCAGAGTTGCTGTAGGTATGTGTTGGGGAACTTTAGTTGCTGCTGAATTTTTAGCGGGAACAACTGGTATTGGTTTTGTTGAAAATGTTGCTAAAAAATACTTTCAATACGAAGTCATTTGGATAACTATTTTTGTTATGGGTATGTTGGGTCTTTTATTTGATGTTACATTACGTAAGATAATTGACAAAACAATCCCATGGCGTGGTAAAGGTTAAGAGTGAAAACCTTAATTCTTAAAAAAGAAATCATAAAAATTTTTCAAAAATATGGTCTAAGTAAAGATCATGCTTTAATATCAGCTAATGCATTAATTAATGCAGAATTAGTTGGAGCGTATGGACACGGTTTATCAAGATTGAAGATGTACTGTGATCGTATTTCAAAAAAAGTAATTAACCCTAAACCAAAAATTAAAATAAAGAAAATTTCTCAATCAATTTCTCACATAGACGCAAACAATAGTATTGGTTTTGTTGCAGCTGATCTTGGAATTAAAACTGCAATCAAACATGCACAAAAAACAGGAATTGGAATGGTTGCAGTTAAAAATAGTGGTCACTATGGATTGTCTGGTTACTATGCCGAACAAGCTGTAAAGAAAAATTTAATAGCAATGGTATATACAAATGCTCCTCCAGCTGTTGCACCTCATGGTGCATTAAAAACTTTATTTGGAACAAACCCAGTTTGTTTTGGAACTCCAACTGGTTCTAAAATTCCTTTTATTTTAGATACTTCAATTTCTATGATTAATAGAGGTAAGATTAGAGTTGCTGCAAGAAATAATCAAAAAATTCCTGAAGGTGTAGCTTTAGATAAATTTGGCAAACCAACCATTGATGCAAAAAAAGCGTTAGAAGGTGTGCAGCTCCCAATTGCAGGATTTAGAGGATCTGGGCTTGCTTGGATGGTTGATATTTTAAGTGGTGTTTTAACTGGAGGAAATCATGCAGGACGTGTTAAAGATCCTTTTGATGATTTTTCCGGTCCACAAAATATTGGTCATTTATTTTTAACTTTTAAAGCAAATTTATTTCAAAAAAATTACAATCAAAGAATTAAAGATAATATTAAAACGATTAAAAAACTTCCTAAAATAAAAGGTGTAAAAGAAATAATGTATCCAGGTCAAAACAAGTTTAATAGATATAAACAAAATCTTAAAAAAGAAATCTCAATACCAGATATTATTAAAAAAGATTTGGAAGCTTTAATAAGTTAGAAACGTCAGCACACCTACAAACACACAAATAGTTGAAAATAATATAGTTCTCTTAACTTTATCTTTTCTATGTTGAACGGCTAATCTTTGCTTTAGAACATCGACGTTAACTCTAGGGGTCTCTATAATCACTGATGTTCTATTTAAGCTCTCTGTACTCATTAAAAACAATAAATCATGTAACGCTTGGATTAGATATAAAACGGTTGTCCAAAATGGGTTGACTTTAATCTACTTATTGTTCAAATTGGGTTTTTTTAAAATATGAAAAAAATACCCAGCATATCCAATCAAATTGATGAAGATATAATCTTTAAAACTATCAATAAAAATTTTAGTAAAATCGCACCTTATTGGCTTGAATTAATTAGTAGTTGGCTTATTCGTTCATACAGTGTTTTTCAAGATATCGATAAATTCATAATTTTAGTTTACTTAATAAATAAAGACTTAATATTCTATAGAAAAAATGGATTAATAGTAGATTACGATACATTTTATAAGGATAAATCAATAGAAATTCCAAAAGTAAATATTAGTGATATTTCAACTGATCTTAAAATACCTAAAGAAAGTGTAAGGCGTAAGCTTGAAGAATTAGAGAAAAAAGGAGTAATTAAAAAAAGTGGAAAAAAGATTTTTCTAGATAGATCTGCCTTTATAACAACAAAAGCAGAACAAACTTTAAAGGAATTAAGTATCTTACTTAATAAGTTTAATGAAATATTAGTAGATGAAAAAATAACCAATAGGTCTTTCACTATAGATGAAATTACAGCGTCACTTAAAAATAATTTTTCTTTTTGTTGGTATCAATTTTATAAATTACTATTTATTTTTACCAATCGTTGGAGGATTGCTCTTATTGATTTAGAAACTTTAGCTATTGGGCTTGTAGTTCTTTTAAATGCAGTAGGCAATAAAACTTTTAAAGCAAAAGATTTAAATATGAATCATTGGACAAAGTTAGCTCAGGGAGCCGATGATGTGGGAGTTAATGCCATGTCTTTATCAGATATTACAGGTATTCCTAGACCTACAGTTGTTAGAAAGGTAAAAAGATTAATTGAAATTGATTTTTTACAAATTAATGAAAAAAAACTTATTACACTGAACATAAAAGGTTCAAGTTATAATATGGCATGGAAGATTCAAAATCAAAATATGAAAAATTTAAGTAATATGTTGCATAGAATTTTTAACCAAATTAAGGTTATAAATTCTGATTAGATTTTCTTAAAGTATAAATAAAGATAAAACCAGTTATATACATCGTAAGTGCATAAGCTGCTGTGGGTACCATATAAGCTAAATCATCAAACATTAATGTTGCAACAAACACTGCTAAAGTTCCATTTTGTAAACCACATTCTAATGCAATACATTTTTGTTGAGCTATTCCTGATGCAAATTTTTTAGCTATAAAATATCCTAACATCATCATTACTATATTTAAGATTAAAACAGCTAAACCAGCTTGA
>Ga0257115_1002238_pt1 | contig 11844 bp, 9 predicted proteins | sample SI112_100mmetaG_FD_194465 | JGI IMG/M metagenome (GOLD analysis project Ga0257115, IMG submission 194465) | Marine microbial communities from Saanich Inlet, British Columbia, Canada - SI112_100m | ecosystem: Environmental > Aquatic > Marine > Inlet | place: Canada: British Columbia | collected...
GCCGCCACCGTGCGCAATGCTTGCACCCTCTTTAATTGCATTTTCCAATAAGCTATTTATTCTTAACCAATGGTTCGAATTCACAATTCTGCCATAATCTTTGGTTAATTTTTTATCTTCTAACGATTCACCAAAGACCTCATTCAATCGTTGAGATAACTTAGAAACAAATTCCTCCTTTACATTTTCGTGAACCAAAATATAATCAGGCGCGATACAAGATTGGCCTGCATTGATACATTTTCCCCAAGCTATTTTTTTAACCGCCATCCCAATTTGTGCCGTATTATCAATGATGGTTGGAGATTTCCCACCCAATTCCAATGTGACGGAAGCAAGGTGCTTGGCTGCAGCTGACATGACAATTTTACCTACATGAGAACTACCTGTGAAAAATATATGATGAAAAGGTAATTTAAGTAATTCCGTTGACACAGTGGCGTCCCCTTGAAATACTGCAACCATATTTGTTTCAAAAAGATCCGCCACCATTTTTTCAATCAATGCACTTACATTTGGCGTCATTTCTGATGGTTTAATCATGATACGATTTCCTGCCGCTAGGGCTGATACCATAGGACCTACTGTTAAATTGAATGGAAAATTCCAAGGAGAAATAATGAGGACTACTCCTTTAGGTTCCATATGCACCCATGCCTTTGCAGGAAAAAGCGCCAGAGATGAGATTCCTTTTCTTTTTGGACTCATCCATTGTTGTAAATTTTTTTTGGCCATTTTGATTTCGGACATGACAAACCAAATTTCAGCCAAATCAACTTCAGATTTTGGTTTACCCAAATCTTGAAAATGAGCTTCCACGATATCGGATTCGTGATCCTTAATCCAATTTTCAATACAACGCAAATGATTGAGGCGTTCTTTTATTGTCGAATTAGATTGGGGTTTACTTTGAGCTTCAAATATTGAATTCATTCTCTCAATTCCTGTCATTTATCTGAAAGGCAGAATGGGAAAATACATGAGTAATTAAAAAGATGGAACCCTTCAATTACAATGATGTTATAAATTTCGCAGGCCCCAGGGACTTATCCAAAGAGAACCTATTAATTTCTTATCATCCTTGTCATTCCGGGGACCTGCATTATTCGTTTCAACCATTCCTGTTCATCTCGATGAACTCCCTTTAAATTCAAGTCATTTTTCTATGGCAGAACAGGAACAAACTCTACTCGAACAGGTCAAAAAATCAGACAAAGTTGCATTTCATCAACTCTTTTCTGATTTTCATGACACCCTTTTTCGATTCGTTGTATATCGCGTACAAGATTCGGATCTCGCCGAGGATATTACTCAAGAGACTTTTTTAAGAGTTTGGAAAAAAAGGGATACTATTCAACCCGAAAAATCGTTTTTTTCACTCATTGCTCGGATTAGTACAAATCTGTGTTACGACCATTTTCGCCACATGGAAGTGAGACACCGACACGAAGAATTAATACCAGAATTTGGGAAATCCCATTTTGATGATCCGGAATCGGTAAACCAAGCCCAAATGTTACAGGAAGAAATCCAAAAAGTTGTGAATGGAAAATTACCTGATAAATGTCGAAATATTTTTATCCTGAGTCGAATCGAAGGCAAAACAAATCCTGAGATTGCTGAATTATTAAGCTTAAGTGTACGTACTGTAGAGAATCAGATCTATCGGGCCCTTATAGTTTTGAAGAAAAATTTAAAGAATTATATGTGAGTGTTTATATGGAATTCAACGTTTTTTTTGTGCAACGGAGATTAAGAGACTTTTCTTAGAGTCCGAATAGAATAAAAACATGAAAAAACTAGACGACATACAAAAACAAATTTGGGAACACAGTGCTCAAGTTGATTTACCATCCCCGCCTGATAAAGAACTTGTTTGGATGCGTCTGTCCCAACAAATGAATATTTCCGATACGGATTCAAATTTAAATAATGGACAAAATCAACAACGCTTTGTGCAGCCCACCGATAGCTTTTGGTCCAGAATAAAACCACGACTAAACTATGCTGTAGCATTAGGATTGGCGTTGGTTGTTTCGTTACCTTATGCATACGATTCAATAACCACCGAAACTCTGATTACAAAAACAACCGATTTCCAAACCATTCAATTACCCGATGGATCAACCATTAACTTGAATGCGGGAAGCAAAATTAAATATAAAAAAGATTTTAATACAAACCATCGTACCCTTACCCTTTCCGGTGAAGCATATTTTGACGTTAAAAAAGGAAAAACTCCTTTTGTCATTAATACCGATCACGGACAAGTTACTGTTCTGGGCACATCATTTAATGTTCGTGCAAGAAATGATGGATTCGAAGTGGGTGTCAATTCCGGCATTGTGAAAGTGTCAAATGAGACCAAAGCAGTCATCCTACATAAAGGCCAAATGCTTGATGTTGATTCAAAATTTGATGAAACCAATCTTCAACAAGTATTTTATGGGAATTATCCCGACTGGATGAATAATAAATTTGTTTGCGACAAAACACCTCTCTCAGAAATCTGTGGTGAAGTTGAGCGAACTTTTGGCATTAAATTCGAATTTACTGATCCATCCGTTTCAGATTTAACTATCACCGGCGTCATTGATGCAAAAAATTTAAATTCAGTACTGAGCACTATTTCATTATTGGCTCAACATGAGTTTAAATTCGATGGTGATATATGCACGATCATCTGAGCTAAATCCCCTATTTAATTTTCTATTAGCCGGGCTCATTTATTTGAGTCCGGCTTTTGCTGTTAATCAAAAAGACAGCATCTCTTTTCAGTTTAATGATATTCCACTCCGGACTGGTTTGAAAATCTTGATAGATGATTATAGAATGGTTATCGCATTTCCTGATAATATTGGAGATATACCTTTAACTGCAGAGTGTGAGTCTTGCTCACAAAAAGATGCCATTATTTCTATCCTTTCTCGCCTAAATCTGATCTGGAAACTTTCGGGAAACCAATACACGATATTTAATCCAACCGAACCTTTTCGATTTTCAGTTTCTGGCCGTGCCATGGATAAGACTACGGGAGAACCGATTCCATTTGCCAATGTTTTTATTCCAGAATTAATGGTTGGTGATATTTCAAGACAGGACGGCTCCTTTTCCATCTCTAATATTTCTGTAAAATCTTGTACACTTAATATTTCTTATATTGGATATGAAATCAAAAAAACAGTGCTTTTATTTCCTAAAGATGAAAAAAACTTTATGGAAATATTTATCGCCCCAAAAGTATTATCAACTGAGACCGTATCAATTACCGGTGCCACCCGAGAATTTATGGATCGGTCAAATTCGCCGGGCCAGATTTCATTTTCTCCTCGACACATTTCAACTTTACCCAATTTAGGGGAAGTTGATATTTTTAGATCACTTCAAATGCTCCCCGGTATTCAATTAGGAATTGGTGGATCATCCGGATTATATATTCGTGGCGGGACACCTGATCAAAACCTTATTTTATTAGATGGCATGCCCATATATCAAACCGACCATTTATTTGGATTTGTGAGCGGAGTGAATGCCAATTCAATAAAAGATGTGCAGGTTTACAAAGGAGGAATGCCTTCTCGGTATGGCGGTAGAATTTCTAGTGTGATTGAACTAACGAGCCGGAATGGGAATAGCTTAAGTCCCCATGGTTCAGTTTACGGAAATCTCATGAGCCAAGGCCTAACTGGAGAACTCCCTATTTTGTCTAGAGGAAACTGGATTTTTAATATCAGAAGTTCTACAACCTCATCTTTCCAAACTGAACTTTATCGTTCAATTCAGGATTATGTAACAGGGGATGATAATTTCAACCTTATTGGCGAAAGTGCAAATAGTGAAAAAAATCAAAAATCTATCTATTTGCCACAATTCTCGTATTTCGACTTTACAAACCATTTTTCCTACATGGCGACCCCAAATCATCGATTTACATTTACAAATACAACAGGTCGAGATTCTATTCAAGAAAATAGAGAATTTTATGGGTTTTCTAATATTTGGTTTTTTGACTCATCCTATACGGAAGGTATAACGGAATTAAAAAATAATGGGTCTGCTTTTAATCTTTCCTCTCATTGGAATCATGAATCAAATACTCAATTCTCTTTTTCAAATTATACCTATGAAAGTGCCTATGATTTAAAAAGTTCTGCGGAAAAAAATACTGAATTATTGTCATTGGGATCCATTCACGAAAAAAATTATTTGGAAGATAAATCCCTAAAATTTCACCATCTATACAAAGGATCTGAAAATCATATTATAGAATCTGGAATTGATGAAACATTCTATCATATTCAATTCAATAATCGAAAAACAGATGGGTTCAATTCAAATGAATCTTTTATTGAACAAAAAGGTTTTTTACATTCTTTTTATCTTCAGGACCAATGGACACCCTCACGAAATTGGACAATACAAACCGGATTACGAATGTCTTATTATTCAGAACGAATGGGATTTTACACTTCACCCCGAATTTCCGTGATTAATAAAATGTTATCTAATATTACACTTGAAGCATCTATGGGAAAACAGGTTCAATTTATTCATCAACTTGTTGGAGATAAAACCACCCGTGGAACCCAAGGAATGTGGGTTTTATCTACAGATAATATTCCAAATACTGCATCCGTAAATACTCATTTTGGCTTGAATTGGGATTTTGGAGATTATAGTTTAACCAATGAGTTTTATCATCGAAATATGATTGATTTAGTCAAATTTGGAGAATCAACTATTCCTATTGTCGCCATGAATAAGAAGGATGCATCTGAGTCACCCTTAATCTATCAGGGAAATGGGACAGCAAGCGGAATTGAATTATTATTACGAAAACGAAATGGATGGGTAACAGGTTGGCTATCTTATCAAAAAAATAAAACAGAATACACATTCCCATCTCTAAACGAGGGCAAACCTTTTTTGGAAGATCATGATAAATCTCAAGAATTCAAATCAGTCTTGATGACCCATCTTGGCCAATGGGAAATAACCGGTAATTGGGTATGGGCAACCGGTCGTGTATATACGGTCCCGGAAAATGTCTTTGTTGTGAATCGCAAAATTGTTATACCTTCAAATCAAAATAATGCCAGAGTTGAGCCCATTCACCATTTGGATATAAGTGTTTCAAGGTCTTGGGTGATTTACACAGCAAAAATCCATTTTGGCTTGTCTGTTTACAACCTGTATAATCGAAAAAATATTAGCCATAAAAAATATAATCCATATACGCCTGAACTCACCGCAACAGATGTAATCATGTTTGGTATCACGCCTACTTTAATTTTGAAAGTTAGTTTTTAGCTACTTATAAATTAAATTAATTTGCAAGATGAGTGTGGAGGCGGGGAGATTCTGAATCGGTATCCGGGTGAATCCACTGTATCCGTCTATATATAACGATTTATCTTCCATATGTTTCCCGTTAATTCCTTAATATTCCCGTGTAATGTGTCACAAATCTGTCACATTATCGCTTTTTACTGTCCAGCACTCTGTCTATCTCTAACTTCCTGTATCTTACCGTTCCACCAATATGACAATATGGTATTTTATCATTGCTTGTCCAATTCTGAATAGTTTTTTTCTTTAACTGCAAATAGTCTGCTACTTGATCAACTGTCATTAATTCTCTAATTACTGGATCGGAAATTTGAATTTTATTTATTCCCGGTTTTATCATGGCTTGTTTAATGAAATATTGGCGCCATTCCAAATCGGTTGAATGCGCTTTTATTTTTGAATAAGCATTGTGAGTATCTTTTGCCGAAGACAGGGATAGAGAAATGGTTTCATTTCCACTTGAATTATAAAAACTGTATATCAATGACTTTTTACCATAAATAATATCAGAAAAAACATTATCCGGCTCAACAAAAATTTCATTTAAAAATTGCCCCGACTGTAATTCTAGATACAAAAGCCCCTGCTCTCCAATAGTTTCAATTATCTTTGTATTTCCAGCCTGATTAAACAGGGATACATTCACATCTAATTCAACATCATATTTTAAAATGGAATCTTCAGGAACTATATTTTTAAACACCCCCGGTGCATACTCAATATTTTTTGGTTCACTAAACTCAAACTCCAGCCTGTTATAATGCGACCCGAAATCACGAATATGGATTATTTTTTCAACTAACATAGGCATTACCAATCCTTAATTTATTTGGACAAATGGACAAATGGACAAATGGACACTCACATTAATTTAAGTTTTTTGTAATTTCCCATTTACCTTGACTAATTTTATTACCCGCTTTATTTAAGTCGCGGACTAAGGTTCTGTTGCTGAGGTCATAAATATATTCGGGATATTCTTTGTAAAGTTTTAACACCATTTTCCCATCCACTATTTTTCCTTCTAACCTTTCGTGAATTAATTTTATTCGATCCTCTTCTTTATATTTTTTCACACTGTCAGATGTATCGCTACTACCTAATGAAGACAGGTAATCAAGTTTATGTTTAATTAATTTGAACGCATAGTCAACATCAGAATTTATCGCGTGCGTGCGAAGGTTAGCTGATGCGATCGCCTTAATGTATTTTTGGATGGATATAATAAGCCTAGTTATTATATCAGCCATGAGGCCAGTGTCTTTGAACTTTTTTTCATATTCTTGCCTACATAATTTTACTTTTTCAGAAATATAATCCGAAACATCTGAAGAAACTGTCACATCATTAAAATATGTCCTCACGTATGCTACTATCCGACGTAAATCTCTTTGCCGCTCCTTTTCGGTTTCTCTTTTTCCAGAAGATGATAAAGTTCTCTCACCTTCATTGATCTTATCAGCTATTTCGTATTGCCTTTCAATATTTCGAGGAATGTCAATAATAAAATCGAATCTTGATAAAATATTTGTTGGTATATCGATATCCTTAATGGAGTTTGTCCCACTCATCATCCCAACTTGACTGTATTTATTGGTATCTAAATGGATTGACGTAATTGCTTCATGGATCCAATGTGCCGCAGTACTATCAATTACCTCGCCGTCTTCCATCATTTTTGAAAGAAGTGAAAAAATCGCCTTACGATTTTGTTTTATTTCATGAAAATCCTGAATACATACCACGCCACTTGATGCTCTAGGTAAATAACCTGGAATAGATTTACTACCTCCACCTTTTGCTTTAACGGCTGAACCTACTAGGCCAGCTACAGTGATTTTTCCATCAGTTGATGATATTTCTTCTGATACAGGGTTAAGTATTTTAGCTGTCATTGTTAATAGTTTTTTCCCAACGCCTGGAGGTCCGATCACCAGAGAATGTAATTTCATTGATGCTTTTTTGCTTTTACCATGAGAAAAACTTTGCAATATCATAAAATCTAGACAAGCATCTAACTCTTTTGCCTTATTCAATCCGACAATGCCAATCTCATCGACAATTGTTTTTTTTATGCATCCTAATAGATCCCCTTTTTTGCTCATTTCTTTAAATTTTTTGGCAACACGACCATTTTTATCAGGTCGTATTCTAATTAAATCTTCGGGAGTTACTATAGGATTTATTTCATGCAAAAAGAACATATAAATATCAAACGGACGTCCCAAAGATAGAATTGTTCCACGAAACACGACAAATCGATGATTTGAGAAATGATCAGATATTTCGGTTTTAAACGATTCATAAGGAATAGTTAAACAGTCTATTTCTGCTCTTGAATGGTCTTGAAGAATGATTTTATAAACAGTATATTTTTTTCTACCAAATTTTAGTGGATAGGGTTGAGAAATACTACTTACAGTTCCAACAAAAGAAACAGGTTTCCCAACTGAATCTTCATTTTTTATATCAAATATTGATTGGGTGAATACTTTCTCCCATTCTACGTCTTTGACAGTTGATGCAAAATTATAAAGAGACTCCCTAGCTGAATCATCAGGAAGTTGGTGTAATCCTAATTTTGCTCCCAATCCTAAGCCATCTGCTTTATTTTTTGATTTAGAGATATTATCTTCAAAATTAGGTGAATCTTGACGTGCATCAAATTTTGCTCTTTTATCTGTATCGGATAACACCTCATAAGCTTCAGATACAATTTTAAACATATTTTCTAAATAAGCATTTTTGTCATTAGGGTTTTTATCAGGGTGAAATTTGGTTGATAGAATGCGATATGCTTTTTTGATTTCATTCTGGGTAGCGTTTGTTTTAAGACCCAATATTTGATAATAATTTGTCATAAAAACTCCTTTGTAAAACTATTGTATTATAAGGCTTTAATTTAGCCACAGTCCTCACACTCCAATGCCCTTAACTGATTGCAGATCATCCATAGTTGTAAATCCGCCATAAATACTACGATATGCAATGATTTTATTAGACAGTTTGTTGCCAATGCCAGGCAGTCTCATCAGTTCGCCTTTTGAAGCATTTTTAACATTGATCTTTGGCTCGCCTGGTGATTTCATCGCCGTATTCGAGTGATTTTGGGACTCGGTATTTTTTGAAGCAGGGTTTTTTGTATGTTGGATGATGGGTAGATTTGAGGAAGAAAAAAGAAAAACTATCTCAAGATGGTTTGGCAGTTATTAAATAATTAACCGTATCACACAACAAATAGGCGTACTAAATGGCAAATCGCTGGTGAATGATTCAAAATCCATATTTTTCATTCTATATGGAAAATGCAGTTTTATTTTGGGCGGAAATTGGAGTGACATTCGTCGCACTGTCGTTTATGTTATATAATAATTTATATGATAAAATTTCAAATTAAAAAAGAAAAGGTAATAGCAATGAAAAACCTGGTATATCTAACGTTGGTTTGTTTTGGAGTGCTTAATGCCCAAAATGAACTTTATATTCCAGAAACCTTGAGTGGGAATGAGTTCAATCTGTCCTTGCAAAATGGAACCACCCAATTGTTCGATGGTGACGCAACAGAAACCATGGGCGCCAATGGCGGAAACTTGGCTCCGACTCTCATTTTTGAACAAGGTGAATTTGTAAATATAAATGTGACCAACAATATTGGTGAAGAAACAACAATTCATTGGCATGGCATGCATGTTTCACCTGAAAATGACGGAGGTCCACATTCTGTGATTATTCCCGGAGAAACCTGGAATCCTAATTTTATAGTCATGGATAAAGCATGTACCATGTGGTATCATCCCCATTTGCATCAAAAAACGAATGAGCATGTAACCAAGGGAATTACAGGATTTATTATCATTCGCGACGGCGAAGAAACTGCACTAGAATTACCAAGAAATTACGGTGTGGACGATTTCCCTTTAAACTTGCAAACCAAACAATTCGACACATCGAATCAGATCGTTATTGGTGAACATGGTGATAATGTTCCCATGGTGAATTCAACGATTGAGGCATTTGTGGAATTCCCCGCACAAGTTGTCCGCATGAGAGTTTTAAACGGTTCTTCCATGAGGGTGTTTATTCTTTAGATTTCTATAAATAAAATGGAAACAAATTTTGAAAAATAATAATTATAAAAATATTTCTTGAATTCAACTCTTAAGTGCAACTCAATGATTGGTTGTGAAAATAGCGGAACTGCTGTAGGCTTCGTACTTTTCCCACCGACAAAAATGAGGAGCACCAATGAAACACTACAGCCAGCTCACGCTGGAACAAAGATACATAATTTATTCCATGCTTAAAATAGGGTATAGTCAAACAGCAATTGCCAAAGTAATAGGGGTTCATAAATCGACCATAAGCCGCGAGCTTATCCGAAATCGTAGCGGTCGAGCTTATAGGTATAAGCAAGCGAATACTTTTGCTGAAGGCAGAAAGAAAGGTAAAGTTCGTTTTCGTCTTGACGGGAGCACTTGGGCGTATGTTGAACAATTGATTTGCAAGGAATGGAGTCCGGAACAAATAAGCGCTTGGATGAAGAAAAATATGGATATTGCTGTAAGTCATGAATGGATTTATAAATACGTTCTTAAAGACAAACAAACGGGTGGTTCTTTGTATCTCCATCTACGGTGTAAAAAGAAGAGGAAGAAGCGTTATGGATCCAATGAGCGACGAGGAATCCTTAAAAATAGAGTCAGTATTGATGAACGTCCAGCTGTAGTTGATACCCGAAATAGATTGGGTGACTGGGAAGCGGATACGATTATTGGGAAAGCACATAAACAGGCTATAGTCTCTATGACAGAAAGGAAATCGGGACTTTCCCTTATTTACAAAGTGGATAGACGAACGAAGGAGAATACCCAAAAAGCAATTAAACGTTTGTTGGGCTCTATATCTGATCAAGTTCTTACCATTACATCGGATAATGGGAAAGAGTTTGGGGATCATGAAAAGATCGCAGCAGGATTGAAATGTGACTTTTATTTTGCCCATCCATATTCATCATATGAAAGAGGAACCAATGAAAATACCAATGGACTTATTAGGCAATATTTTCCTAAAGATAGAGACTTTAGAACCATAACAGATAAGGAAATAATCCACGCCACGAAAAGACTTAACAATCGTCCAAGAAAAAGACTTGGGTATAAAACACCCAATGAAGTATTTTTTGGAGAATCAGACACTGTTGCACTTACTACTTGAATCTAGGTTATAATTCATATTTAAATAAAATTTATTATGAATAAACAAGATAATAAATGTTTGGCACTAATTGTTCCCTGTATGAATGAACAAGAAGTACTACAAAAAACAAATAGTGAACTGCTCACGCTCTTGAACAAGCTTATTGATAATTTATTAATTAACTCTAATTCATATATTTATTATGTTGATGATGGCAGTACAGATGAAACTTGGCCTATTATAAAACAATTATGTTCAGAAAATAAGAATGTAAGTGGCTTAAAACTCTCAAAAAATTTTGGGCATCAAAATGCTTTGCTTGCCGGTTTGACAAGAGTTAATAATAAATGTGATTATGTTGTAACGATTGATGCTGATTTGCAACAAGATATCAATGCAATACCGGAAATGATAGATAAACATTATTCGGGGGTTGAAATTATTTTTGGGGTACGAAATAATAGATTAGGAGATTCATTATTTAAAAAAAAGACTGGTGATATTTATACAACATTTATTAATTATCTTGGTGGTAATCTAGTTAAAGGACATGCTGATTTTAGATTAATGGGAAAAAAATCTGTAAGAGCATTATTAGAATATAGCGAAAATAATATTTTCATTCGAGGAATAGTCCCGGAGTTGGGATTCAAATCAAGTATTGTGAAATTTGAACAAAAGAATAGAATTGCTGGAGAAACAAAATATACAAAATTAAAAATGTTTCAATTAGCTTATAAAGGATTAACATCAATTACAATTGCACCATTAAGGTTTTTAATCGTTTTAGGGGGAGTCTCACTTATTTTATCATTTTGTTATGTAATTTATGTTTTGTACACAAAATATGTTGTCGAATTGGCTGTCCCGGGATGGGCATCAATTGTTTTGCCAATTTGGATATTTAGCAGCCTTCAATTATTATCGATTGGTTTACTCGGTGAATATATCTCTCGTATTTTCTTAGATATCAAGAAAAGGCCGAGGTTTATATTTGAAGACGAATTATAAACCATGATTAAACTTTTTAATTATTTAGATACAAAATTGGAGATATTATTTTCTAAGAATAATATTAATAATATTATCATTAATATTTCTCTTTTTATTTCTATTGCTTATTTGATTATTCGTTTTATCGATAGTATATTTTTGGCTCATCCATATTTGGGAGATGAATCGTTTTTTACTAGGGATTTGAATTATTTTCTAGAAAATGGGTATAAAATATCAGTGATTAATGGTATCTCTATCCCATTTACCCTTTTTTCAAGTTTCATTTATTATTTTTTGAATGAT
>Ga0257115_1002240_pt1 | contig 11834 bp, 14 predicted proteins | sample SI112_100mmetaG_FD_194465 | JGI IMG/M metagenome (GOLD analysis project Ga0257115, IMG submission 194465) | Marine microbial communities from Saanich Inlet, British Columbia, Canada - SI112_100m | ecosystem: Environmental > Aquatic > Marine > Inlet | place: Canada: British Columbia | collected...
ACATTGACAACATTATTGCCTACTGCTTTTTGTTGCTCTCTAGTCAGTACCATTTCACCTTTTTCTAAAATAGCTGGTACTTCATTAGAGCCTAATCCGCCAACAATTCCACCATTATGGAACTTCGGGGTGTCTTTTCCTATTATACCGCCAGAGTGGGATGTACCAAATCCAAAGTCCAGCTTCCCAATAGCTCCACTAATGCCTGTTGCGATAGGGTCAGCAATAGATTTTTGAATGATCATCCTTGCGATCATATTGCCTATATCGCTAATCATTTCTTTGAGTGACTTAAAGCCCATAATGGCATCTGTGATAGTAGATGCCATAGAGTCCTTCATAGCTTCTGCCGCCTCTTGCCATTCTGTTTTCACTTCATCTAGCCCGTCCTTCATGCTCTCTATAAGCGCCTCATTTAATAGCGCTGTCTGCTCGGTAGTGAAACCCCACTGCTCCGCAGCTTCTACAATCATTTTCTGCATCTCTTCTATTTTAGCGTGATGTTCGTATATTTTTTTGTACTCTGGATTCAGCATCTTTAATGTGTGTAATAAGTTCTTAAAGGCTTTTGAGCCTAGATCTCCTGCGGGCGGAGACTCAGATAGTGCATTGTTGTAAAGAGTTACCGCCTCTCGCATAGCTCCCAGATGTGTGCCCATCTCACTGAAAGTCATATCTCCCTCTTCTCTAAGAGTCCTCATGTGGGCGATCACTTTTGGTATAAGTTCGTCTCTACCAAATGCTTGCATTGCAACTAAGTATCTCTCGATAAGGTCTTCAAACTTAATGGCATCCATACGCTCTTGTACTGCTACTGCACTAGCGGCTAGGGCGTCATCAACCCCAACTATCTGGTTGACTAGAGGCGTTAAGTCCGTCTGCTCTACTATTGAGACGGTTTTCTTTAGGGCTTCCCCTATGCCATCTAGTGATTTTTTAGCATTCTCTAGTGGGGTCATATCAACAGTTGGCGGAGTAACTATCTCCTCGTATTTCTGCCAAGCCTCCTCTAAAAGATCGGATTGCTCGCCAATTACCTCACTAATAGGGGTGTCATCCCCTGCAAGACTCCTGATGGTGCGTATGCCTCTCTTCTGTTTATCTGCCAGGGTTTTTAAAGTGCTCTCAAAGTGATTTATAGCCTCCTCCGCCTCGGTCTTACCAAAAGCAAGGGGGTTTTTATCCTTAACATCGACTATATAAGAGTGGTATTGAGCTGAAAGCCCTTTAAATACGCCTCCCATTATATCCAGCGCACTCTTTCCCGCAACGACAGCCCCCTGAGTAAAATAGTTCCATATTTTATCTATAAATGGCTCTGCTACAGAATACATAGAGTCGAAAATACCGCTAAACATATCACCTATGGTTGAGTTGCTTTTAACAAAAACCATCAGTGCTTTATTCCAATCTCGCAGCATCTGGATAAAGTTGAGTGTGTACTGGTCGAAGTTCTGAGCAAGTTTCTCTATATGTTTAGTGAGCCACTTCATCATATCTGCGATAGCTCTGCCAGCTCCACTTTTATTAAAGGCTACTAATAACTCAAACCAAGCGTTTTTAAGTCGCTCTAATGCGGCTCTAGGCTGTTTAGCGGCTCTTACTGCTACCCTACTAAACTTATTCTCTAGCACATCTGCAAGGCGTGGGAGAAGGTCTGTAGCTAACAGCTCTCCTTGCTCTAGCATCTTATTTAGCTCTTGGGTTGTAACGCCCATTGCTTGTGCCGCCATACCAAACGCACCAGGTAAATGCTCTCCTAACTGACCTCTCAACTCCTCAGCCTGAACATTTCCTTTGGATATCATCTGCTCTAATGCTTTTAGAGTAAGTCTGGTATTCTCTGAGGAGAGACCCATTGCCGCAGAGGCTTTAGCGACTGAACGGAAGATTCTATCTGAAACTTTAGAGGTCATTCCCACCTCTTTTGCCGCAATGTTGAACTTCTTATACGCATCCGCTGTGGCAACGAAGTTGACACCCAACTCTTTTGATAGGCGCTTGATCCTGCGTATCTCCATCTCTGCGCCCATCATTGATTTAGTAGCTACAATCATTGAGTTTTTAAGGGAGTCCATCTTCATCCCAGCTTCAAATATTGATTTACCTAAAAAGCCAAATACAGCAACGCCTCCTGCTGCACCCGCAATTGGCATAGCACCAACAACAGAGTTTAGACTTCTTACCGCGCCAGTTAGTCGAAGGTATTGTCTCGTGAGTCTGCCAACTCTACGCTGGTGTCCTCTGACACGGCTATTAGCAGAGCGCCACGCATTGCCAGTACCGTCTAAACCAACGATTCTAACTCTTACAGTGGTATCTCTTGCCATTTAACCATCCCTCTGTTTTTTAATCTCAAAGTACGCTATCCATCCATCTACTTCTGCTACGGATAACTCCAATATCTCAACTACTGACTTGTGTAAAACCTCTGCTAGGGCATAACGAACCATCAGCTCGCCATCACCCTCTAGGATTTTTTTACACTCACCTCTTCCTCATCTTCCTCTAATAACATTGAATCTAGTGTTCCCATTGCAGTTGCAATTCTCTCAATTACTGCTGGGTCAACTTTTGTCATCAGCTCACGCTTATGTACAGGCTTAAACATTAACTTCCCATTTTCATCTCTTGATCTGGTCAAGATAGACTCAACTAGAGCTTCAAATATATGTCCATCGTTTATATATTTAAGTATAGCATCTCTTTGTTTGCCATTCATAGGACGGTAATACACTTCCGTCTCCCATTCTGGCACTGCTACTGATTCTGAGTTGTTCTGTAACTGTTGCTTAAAATGCTCTGTAGCTTTGGATAATATTAGATCACCATTCATCATTTCTCTCCGAGAATAATTTATGCCGAGAATATATAGAGCGTGATACGCAGTCTCGGAGGCTGTGTATCACGCTGATCTTTACGACCAAGGATCGCTAGTTAAAGCCCCTGTTCCTTGGAATGTTAGAGATACTTTAATCATATCTCCCATTGCAGAAGTAGTTGAAATACCTGTAACAAGAGCATTTCCTTTGTAGCCTGAGGTAGAAGCATCAAAGTAGAAATCAAGAGCAGTTTGAGTGCTCCCGTTATCCATCAATGCTTGTCCTGCATCAGAGTCACTTAGGATCGCCTCGCAAGTACCTGTCCAGCCAGTCAGCCCAGCTACAAATGTCTTAGCTGTATCTCCAACAACTGTATCTTCAATAGTATCTGTAGACTGCTCTACCGTCCACCCTAGAATCTCTCCTATGGTCACTGGTGTTGAACCTGTCTTGATGATACCGCCATCGCCTGTATATGTAGCCATCTTACTTCTCCTTACTCTTTGCTTGTGGCTTATCGCCTACTAATTTCCAACCAGCCTTTTTCTTTCGATCAACGCTTGATGGGTGAACATCGGTTTCTATCCCGTTTGGGGTTGTCATCTTCATATCTAGCTCCTATAAAGCGGTTGAAGTGTTATCTTCGGCATAATTATAGAAAACAGACCAATTCATAGTCGCATAACCTGCTGGTATGTCAGTCTCTTGCTCTTGTGCAAAGGTAATTTCAGTAGAATCTAGTTGTAAGTCTTTTGCGAGACCATTCAACTGTCTATCTCCTGCCATCGCCTCCTGAACCTCACTACAAACTGTATCTAAGGTGTCATCAAGATTAGAACCTGTCGCATAAACCTCTACTGCTAATGTTAGTTGCGCCTGTAAAGTGCGTGAACTTCCTGATGTTATCGGTGTAGCCGCTTCGGATATTGAATATATAATCAACCCTGGCAGCTTTGCCTTTTCCATCGGGTAGAGTCTACTTTGGAACACATTAGAGCCTGTAGTAGTTAGACCTGTTAAGATCGTTCCTACTCTTTCTCTAACTTGCTGTCGTAGATGACTCATGAGTTCATCACTAATTTAGTAGTGCCCGTTGTGCTGCTAGGCTGTACTCCAATAATTGTATAGACTATGCTATCAATTGTTAAAGTATCATCGTGTGCAGCGGAAGAAACATCACTTGTACGACAAGTCGCAACAGGGTATGTCCCCTCTACATCAACAGTACCACCACTAAACGCCACATAATTATTAGCAAATATAACGCTTATGCTTGTACCAGCACCAATACCGCCAGCTTTATAGGTAGCAGTAATCCCTAGATCATCAACATCTAGGAACTCTGCTATCTCGCTGTCAGTAAAGTGCGCCATTAATCAGCCTTTTTCTTGCTCGCAACTTTCTTGGCGAAACCTTTATCAACGAGAACATCAACTTCATCTTTTCCAAGATCAACGATGTCCCCCTGGTTGTAACGGTTACGCTTAAAATCTGCTCGCATTAAAAATTCTACTTTCATAATAACTCTCCAATTAATACCCCTCCGAAGAGGGGAGATTAGTTATACGCCTTTAGCAAAAGACTCACCGTGACGAACCGCAACATCTACATCTTGTAGTGCAACGATACGAACAGTTCCGCTTGTGCTTCCAGTAGAAGTATCAACATTAATGTCAACGCCTGACCAGTAACCTATCATTAGATCAGCCCAGTTACCGAACAACATCTGTCCAGCAGTAGAAATCTGATTAGATACTAGCACATTATAGCCATTAAGCTGACTACCCTCAACGAGGAAGATACCAGAACCAGAGTCTTTCTTAGTCTGCTTTAGGTAGCCCATCTGTGCGGCATTAGTGATATATGAAAGATTGCCTAGTAGAGCGTTATCTTGTGAAACTTCACTCTCCATATCAATGATCTCACCCCAAGTCGCTGCACCAGCAGTAGCAGAAGCAAACGCAACAGAACCAACGCCTGTAGCGTTAACTACGCCTGTTGGAGTGTTGCTTGTGCCGTCACCCTCAAATGCCTTGTTGTCAATAGCAAGTGCAAGACGAAGAGCAAGGTCATTACGAACGAAGCTCTCAACATCAACAGAACTTTGAAGCAATAGCTTACGACTAACATCAGAAAATGCTCCAACTGTCTTAGGAGACATTGTTACTTGGTCAAACGCTGCCGCTGACTCAGTAATTGCACCAGACTCTGCAACCCAGTAGCTAGTAGCTCCGCCAGTAGCACGAGGAATAGCAATATTACCCTGTAGATCACGGAGTACTGTAGCTCCTGCACGAGTAGCAACCATTGCATTATCTAGCTTATCAATAAAGCTATCAGCCAAAAGGTCTGTAGCAACTGTATGACCACCTGCGGTAGCAGTGCCTACATTAAGATCGCGCTGTCCTTTAAGTACATCCATTGGAATCATAAGACCCTGTGGATTCTTGCCATACTTCTCAGCAGCAGCTCGTGAAGTCTCAAACTCGAAAGAGGCGTTCTCTTGTGCTCTGCGATCACCTGGGTTAGCTAAAGCATTAATTGCTTTCATAAAGCTAAACTGACGAACCTCTGTGTCAGTCATACCAATATCTGCTGACTCAGTGATTGCAGTTGCGTTACCCATCTTCTCTAGTAGTGCGGAACGGAAGTCGTCTGCATCTTTACCCTGGTTAACAAAGTCACGAGCCATATCTTTAGCTTCAAACTTGTTGCCTAATGCCTCAATCTCGCCAATGCGGCTAAGCTCTGCTTTGCGAATTACTGCACGCTCTGCATCTACATCAATAGATGTTACTTCTACTTTTTCTTTGCTCATTTTCTTTTCCTCATAAAGGTTTTCAATAGTGATAGACCGCTTATCATTGGTCTCTTTTCGTCCAACTCCAACGCTACTGTCTGCTGGCACGCTTACAAAACTGATCTCGTGTGGTGTCCAAGAAGTTGCTCTATATGTCTCAGCGCCTTCCTCTTCACTATCTAAAATCATCTTGTTAATACGATACCCAACTGACACATTATGTCGGATTCCATCAACAACATCTTGCCAAATCTCTTCCGCCCTACTGCTTTTCCCAAAGCGTACAGTGGCGCGACCTCGCTTGTCGCCATCAATGCTTACTGCCTCCACTACTCCAATATGATCTGCTGGATCGTGGTCTACCAAGATCGCTCCTCCATTTTTCAACCTGCCAAGGTCTACTGAACTTTTAGAGTGGTCTAAAATCTCGTTACCGAACCAGCGCTCAACTGGCTCTTCGGATGAAAAGGCTATCTCTACAGTCCTACCCTCTTCACTTATTGCTTCACGGTCAAAGCTGAACCCTCTGTGGAGAACTCCTGCCTCAATCGTCTTGTTCGTCTTTTTGCTCATCTTTCTTTTCTCCCGTAATGTCTAATCCATACTTATCCGCTAACTCTTGCTCTTTGCTTAACTGCTCGAATATATCCTCTAAGTTCTTGCCTTGTGCAGCAGCAATCTCAGAGCGAGTTGTTACACCCATCTTAATACTCATCTCGTTAGCTATGGAATCAGATCTTGGATCAACCCAGTTCCACCCACGAGATTGGAATATAACCTCCTCGAACTTCTCAATCTTCACCATTGGCAGATTTAGTTTGCCTGACAATATAGCACTCTTCAACCACGCTAAATATACAGGCATACAGAAATGCTCTATCATCCAAGACTGCTTCTGCTTCCATTGATCTCTTTCTTCAATTGTTCCAGAGCGGATAGATGAGAAGCTAACACCCTCCAAATCATTCGCTAAAGTATTGTAAGCTACATTTAGCCCACTTGCCGCACCTCTTAGCACGGTCTTTACGAATGAATCAAATGCTGTGGATGGGTGCTGTGGGTCAAAAGTTTGGAAGCTAACACCCTCTGGGAGTTGCTCAAATACCCCAGGCTCTGCATCCGATATTAATGCCCCCTCCTCTTCCTCTTCGTCATCCCCTATATAGCCATCACCATCTGGGGAGGTGAAAAAGCCCATCTTGCTGGCGGCAACGCGGGAAGCCACTAATTCTGCCTCCTCCATTCCTCCAAGCATATTCAATCTGCGAATAGCAGTGTGCATCCAAGGCGCACCTCTTGATTGCCCAGGTCTCTCTGATATAAAGGCGTGAATTACCTCACTAGCTGGTATTTTCTTGTACCTTTTCTGCATATAAGTGTAAACAGAATCATCGCCTGGATGCTCAGACAGTAAATGGTACGCTACAGGTGCGCCATATTTGTCCTGCTCAACGCCCATACGGATTTGATTGCCATTATCTAGCCTAACATTATATGACTCATCTAATAGGTCAATGTCAACCATCTGTAGCGCCATACCGTAAGGCAAATCCTTACCGTAGACAATAACACATAAGGCTTCTCCATCTCTTGCTACTGTCTCAATAAACAGATTCTGTACATCGCCCCAAGACAACTTTTTGCTCATCGTGCAAGTGGTGTAAGACCCCCACTTCTTAAATGACTTCTCAATATACTCATTATCGGTTTGGTCTAAGCTACCGTCTGGTTTTTTAGCTTTACCTTGTAGCATAAAGCCTGATGCGCCAACAACATTGGAACGCACCATGCTTAGATATTTCTTAGCGTAGTCATTGTCTTGCGAAAGAGTGCGAGAGCGCATACGCATCTTGCGAAGCCCCGAGGACAATTCAGCATCTATGGATTTTGAAGTGCCCTTAAAGTCCGACAAGATATTGCTATCTTCCGCAGCGGCAAACCCACGGACATTTACTTTGCGAATAGTGCGTCTCTTCTTGGTAGGCTCTTTCTTAAACCACATTATGCAAACCTCGTGTATATTTTACCAGAGTGCTTTTTACCATTCCTAGCCCGTTCTGCTCTCTTTTCCTGGGCATACATAGCTTTATACTTTGAGTGCAGGACAAGTAGATCTTCAATAGGAGTTCTAACTAAAGTCATACCCTCAACGGTTAGACTCTCTTGCCCTTTAGAAGCTCTGCCCTCAATGACACTCTCAATAGCTTCTAATACTTTCTGTGTATGACCTCTAGGGTCTACTGTTGAGCCGTCTAGGTTTTCCTTTACGATCCAAGTGCCAGAGTCTACTTTAACTCTAGCACTATCACTATCTCTTGTGATGTAAGCATCCCAATGGTAGCCATCTGCTGTATATCCAGCGGTAGTGCTATGGAGTATCTCAATAAGGTAATCACTACCTGATGCTGTGGCAGTTATTGTGACACTGGCACTGCCAGCTTGGTCACTCTTAGCCTCGTAGGTTAGCGTATAAAGGCTATTATCGTAATCTGTACCTAAGTCAGTACGCTTCCACGCTACGCGGTCGCCAGCAGTGAACTCGTAAGGTTCTGTAGTTGCATAGTTGTCAGAATCAAATAAATTAGCCATTGCCTCTATGTAACTTGCGCTTTTTCATTTTGTCAAGTGTTTTTTACCACCTTTTAGCAAATCCCCCTGTTTTTTTCTTCATTCGACCTCTTTTTGGTTTAACCTGCGCTATAAGTGCTGATTCTTGTTGCCTTATTTCAATATTAATAGGCTCTATCTCTGGCTCTGCCTCTGCCTCGCCATTTATCTTCTTACTGATCCTCTTCATGTTGGCGTTAAGCATCCTAAAGGCTGCCAAAGCGTAAACCCTTAAATCTAAGGGCTCATTGCGCACTCTAGTTTTCTTCCATTCCATCCTAGCAACCCCCTTAACAAACTTCCTGACTTTCTTCTCTGAGCATAGCCCCATAAAGTAGTTCTTGTCATAGCTCATTGGGAAATGGCAATACCCAGCACCGAACTCATCAATCTTTAGTCGGGAAAAAATTAAATCTTTAGCAGCATCTACACCTAGTGGATATAGCGCTATTCTCCCCTTGTTGGTTTTAGTCGGTTTGCCAACCAGCGGCTTTCCTGCTTGAGACTGACCTTTAATAGCAAATCTATTAGTATGTTTTCGGGTGTAGTCATACACGGCTTGCGTATGGTGTCCTCCACTATCTACACATACAGCCGCTACTGACAAACTAACGCCTGCTGGGTGGTTAAATCTACGAGCTAATATATCGTCAAGTGCATCCCAAGTAGTAGCAAGCCCTGGATCACCTGGCACTACATGATACCCAAGTGACCAAGTTTCCTCATTCAATCCTGTACCGAGTAATTCCAGCTCTAATCGGTCTCCTTGTACATCTACGCCACCTGTAATTACTAATACCCCCTCTGGGAGTGGGTCAAACTCGTACTCTTCTCGCTTGGTATAAACATATTCGTATTCCACACCGTCCCCCTCGTCTTCTTCCCAAGTTTCACCAAGGGCTGTATTGATCCACACCTGTAGAGTATCTTTGTTCTTCTTAGCAAAGAGAAAGTCTACTGCCATATCCCCCCAACTACGCCAAGGAGAGTAAAGTTCGGACAAGTGAAACCCCGCAACCTTGCCCGCTTTGCCCGTTCTCTCCCAAAACCCGTGCCTTAGCATAACGGACTTTGCAGAATGCTCTATAACACCTCCGCACTCATCGCAAACATAATAAGCATCTTCTGGTTTATCTTTGTCCCACTTTATATTACCCCATTTTAGTTGCTGCGGCTCGTTGCAGTGGGGGCAGTGTACCTTGAACACTCTTTTGTCAGAGTCCTCATAAGCGGTCTCTATTCGTGAAGCACCTTTAACTGTAGGAGTTGATACCATTAAGATTTTACGGTTATGGAATGTGGTTGTACGCTTAGTTCCCAACATAACAGGATCGCCCTCTGTTCCTGCTGAAATGGGAAACCTATCAACCTCATCAAAAATACATAATCTTACAGGTCGAGAAGCAAGGGATGCGGGGCTATTACTTCCTGCCATTGTGATGTGACCACCTGGGAACTGCTTTTTCAGTATAGTGTTGCCTGAATCCCTAGATTTGCTATCCATAATCAACCCACTTAAAACAGGAGTATCTCTGACCATAGGGGCAAGCCTATCTCGGCTGAAAGTCTGAGCCATATCAAGAGTAGGTTGGATTACCAGCATTGGCGAGGGGTCTTGATGAACATAGTACCCTATCATATTTAAAGTAATAGCGGTCTTGCCAATCTGGGCAGAGGACATAATTACAACCGTCTCTACCGTCTTGTCACTTACTGCATCCATCATACCCCTTTGGTACTCCGCTCTGGAAGTTCGCCAGATGCCAGGCTCAGAACTTGCCTCTGGGGATAAGTGCATATGTGAATCAGCCCACTCACTAACATCTAATCGGGCTGGTGGCTTTAACGCCCCCATTACCCGCGCTCTAATAGTTGTTAAAACCTCTTTGTAGCTCTTGACCTCCTCTTGGCTATCGCTCATCTTTTGATAGCTCCTCTAAACTCTCCCTCACATAAGAGTCCACCAGCTCCTCCATCTCTGTGTAGTTGGTGATCCCTAGTCCTGTTGAAGCCACCTTTTTGCCGAGTCCTAGTATTTTAGCCTTCATCGCCATTACCATACTCAACCACTCAGTCTTAACACTATCAGCAGCAATTAAGCTACCTACTTTTTCCTCCTCCTTAATGGACTCAATGTTAGCTTTATGGTGGACGAGCCTTGTCTGCTCTTCTTGTAGATCTTGACCGCCAACTGTGGCTTGTCTTTTAACTGCCGCATCCCGCAAGAAATTAATGTATTGCTCTCTGGCGGTATCAACCTCACAACCTCTAGCAATTACCCCCATATTCTGGAGATCGCTAACCCTAGATGAGGTTAGAAAAAGGTGAACTGCTATTGTTTTTTGTGATGCCATAATATCCCCTGTAGATAGACCTGAAAAAATAGTGGCAGGCTAATCAGGTACTAGCTTTTCAGGGTATCCCCCTAGCCACGAATAGACCCTACCATACATTTTTACTTATGTCAAATGGGGCTATCATAAAAAAAACTTATATCTACGAGAATATCGACCTGCGCTCCGTTACCCTCGTCAAAGGAGGCAGGAGTACCTTTCCCTTATTTATCAGCAACTTACATAAAGCCCTTATATATCAGCAACTTACAGAAAGCCCCTATATATCAGCAACTTACATAAAGCCCTTATTTATCAGCAACTTACATAAAGCCCTTATTTATCAGCAACTTACATAAAGCCCTTATATATCAGCAACTTACAGAAAGCCCCTATTTATCAATGACTTACAGGAGGCTGGAAGCGGTGGAGCTGGTGGCGGTGGAGCTGGTGGCGGTGGAGCTGGTGGCGGTGGAGCTGGAAGCGGTGGAGCTGGTGGCGGTGGAGCTGGTGGCGGTGGAGCTGGTGGCGGTGGAGCTGGGAGGCATAAAAAAAGAGCGTATACCTGCTAAGGTATACGCTCTTTTTCTAGTTAGTTAATTAATTATAAGATGCCTGTATAGCACCCCCCGAACAATAAAGCAACCGCGCCAACTGCGAAGCACAACCAAAACACGACTACCTCAATAAATAGCATCATTAGTATAGTCTCCTCTTCTCCGCTATACGCTTAATTGCATTCCATGTTTTATCATCTGTTCTAATCCCGCGCAAATTCTTTTTCATATATTCTCCTAGTCAGTTAAAAATCTCAATAAAATAACAGCGCATACTGTACTACTAAAAATTAACAGTATAGTATCTACAATAAAAGATCTTATACGCCTGTTTTTAGCCTCTTTTTTGGTTAAATTAACCATTATGATATATCATCGTCAGGATTAGTTGACTCTATACGCTCAGTTACTGAGAAAGATCGTAATGTATCAACACTAACGACTGTAATGCTTGTGACATCTAAATAGTAATCGCCCTCGATAAAATCATTATTAATAGTCTGCCAGGCCGCTGCGATAAATTTATCTATTCTATTACCGACCGTTGCAGATAATTCTATATATGTATCATTATCAATTACAATTACCCCATCTAACAATTCTATCTCTTCATATTTTAAGTTACTAATTGCAGTAGCTATATTCCAGCCAGCTGCACTACTTGAAGTTATTTTTATTGCATTCATATCATTCTCTCTTAAATTAAAAAAACAAG
>Ga0257115_1002242_pt1 | contig 11832 bp, 12 predicted proteins | sample SI112_100mmetaG_FD_194465 | JGI IMG/M metagenome (GOLD analysis project Ga0257115, IMG submission 194465) | Marine microbial communities from Saanich Inlet, British Columbia, Canada - SI112_100m | ecosystem: Environmental > Aquatic > Marine > Inlet | place: Canada: British Columbia | collected...
TTCATAGAGATTTTCATGTTTCAAACTTAATCATAAACTCCAAAAATCAAATTGGATTAATTGATAATCAAGATGCTCTTATTGGAAACAAAGCCTATGATTTAGCGTCCTTAATTGATGATGTCAGATATAAAACACCCAATTCATTAAAAGATAAGGTGTACAACTATTATTTAAACACCAATAAAACAATTGATGTAAATAAATTCAAAAATGATTTTGATATTTTATCTGTTCTTAGAAATTTAAAAATTATTGGAATATTCATGAGATTGGCAGAAAGAGATAAGAAAAGAAAATATTTAAAACTTATTCCATATGCCTGGAATATGATTGATAGCAGGATGAGTAAAAATAAAGACTTAATTAATTTGAAGTTGTTATTGGCAACTAATTTCCCTAAATTTATAACTAAGTAAAATGAAAATTAATACAGCCTTTATTTTATGTGCAGGATTTGGAAAAAGATTAAATCCGTTAACACTAGATATACCCAAACCTTTGATCAAATTAAATAATATTGCAGTGCTTGAAACTTGTATTAATCTAATCGAAAGTTTGGGTATACAGCAAATTATTCTCAACACTTTTTATTTAAAAGATCAAATTCATGATTTTATAAATAATAAAAAATTTAAATCTAAAATTTCAATTATTGAAGATGGTGAGAGTATTCTTGATACAGGTGGTGGAATAAACAATATGATGAAACATACAAGTGAAGATAATGTTTTAATATTTAACCCAGATACAATATGGAAGAAAAATTATTTGAATGAAATTATTGAAATGGAAAATATGTATTTTTCTAAAAAACTAAAAAATATACTTTTATTAGTAAAAAAGGAATTAAGTTTTGATAAAAATTTAAATGGTGATTTTGATCTTAAAGAAAATTTAATCATAAAAAATAATGAGAGTAAATTTATTTATACAGGTTGCCAAATTATGAATAAAAAACTTCTTTCTGATTATAAAGATAAAATTTTTTCAATAACAAATGTATGGAACGATCTAATTGAAAAAGAAGAACTATATGGATTTGAGGCTGATAATGATTTTTATCATTTAACTGATCTTGAAACTTTTAAAAAACTACAAGATCTTTAGCTCTTTCTTTATCTAAGTATTTGCAATCTGTAATTTTATTCTCTTCATCTAATTTTATTACAAGTGGATTTCCAGTTGGAATCTCCAATTTAGATATTTGATTTTCATCTAATTTAAATAAATATTTACATAATGCTCTAATCGAATTTCCATGTGCAGATATTAAAATATTATTGTTAGAAATCTCATTTTCAATTTCTTGTTTATAAAACTCTAATACTCTTTCATAAGTATCTTTAAGAGACTCCGTATCAGGGATTCTATTGATTGGTATTTCTTTATAAGTGTCAATATTAATAGGGTGATAAGGATTTTTTTTATCTAAAGGGTCTGGTCTTAAATCCCATGAACGTCTAAATTGATGAACTTTTTCTTCACCAAGTTTTATTTTCATTTCATCTTTATTTAAACCTGTGAGTGCCCCATAGTGTCTCTCATTCAATTGCCAGACTTCTTTCGAAACTTTTGTATCTTGTAATGATTGTTTTATTAATTTTAAGGTATTTTTTGCTCTTAGTTGAAAAGATGAATAATAAATATCAATGTTTATATTATTTGTTTTTATTAATTCACCAGCTTTTTGAGCCTCTAACTTGCCATTTTCAGTCAAGTCTACATCTACCCAACCTGTGAATTTTTTCTCAAGATTCCATACACTTTGTCCATGTCTTACTAAAATTAAATAACTCATTTGTTTATCTTTTTAGATCAATTTGATAAATAAAACTATTCTTAATGATCAATTATTTTTCAAAATATAAATTTTTTTTTTACTTATGCAATTTCATTTTAATTATTTTATATTTATTCCCGGGAAGCATTCTAGGTTGGTTTTTATATAATGATGCAAGTTTACAACCACAAATTACCCCCAATCTTATAGTCTCATCTAATCACGTTTATGCTTTTTTAATTCTTTCTTTTGTTGGTTTTTTTACCTATGAAAAAATTGAACAATTAAAAATTCTAAGTATTTATTTAATATTTTTGTCCATAATACTTGAAATATTGCATTACTTTATACCAGAGAGAAGTTTTGAATTTTCTGATTTATTTGGAAACCTTGTGGGTGTGATTATAGTAATAATTATATTTTACTCTTTTAAAAAAAATGAAAATTCTAAAAATTAATTATTTATTTATTTTAGTTATATTAATTGCAGGTTGTTCTTCAGTTCCTAAAAATACTTCAAATAGTTGCTCAATATTTAATGAAAGATATTTATGGTTTAAACATGCAAAAAGATCAGAAGTAAAGTGGGGGACACCTGTTTATTTACAGCTTGCTATAATTAAAATGGAGTCAGATTTTGATTGGCTTGCCAAACCTCCTAGACAGAAAATTTTTAAAGTAATTCCTTATAAAAGGCCATCAAGTTCATTTGGATATTCTCAAGCTGTAAATGGTACCTGGGAACAATATAAAAAAGAAACAGGAAATAAACTAGCAGTTAGAACTAGGTTTAAGGATAGTGTTGATTTTATTGGTTGGTACACTAAAAAATCTAGCGCTATTTTGAAAATTTCTAAAAATGATGCTTTTAAACAATATGTTGCTTATCACGAAGGATGGGGAAATTATAAACATTATAAAAAAAATAAAAAAATAATTAATTTGGCAAAAAAGGTTGAGAAACAATCTAATGTTTATAAAAATCAGCTAAAAGAATGTGGCACCTCACTGAGCAAAAATAAATATATTATTTTTTAGATAATTCTCTTTTTAACTCTAAATCAACCGAGTCTATTCTTTTACTATTTCTGGCAAGTGCCAAGTACATTGTTGGTGTCACATATAGTGTAAAGAAAGTAGAAATTATCATTCCTCCAAGAATAGTTGCTCCAACAGCTAGTCTAGATGCTTCTCCAGCTCCTGGTCCAATATTTCCAATTACTAAAGGCATCATTGCTATCATGGTACTTATAGATGTCATCATAATTGGTCTAAATCTTAAACTAGATGCTTCTTTTACTGAGCTTACCAAATCTTTACCTGTCGTTCTTATTTGATTAGCATAATCTACAATTAAAATGCTATTTTTAGTTGATATACCAATTAAAATTACAAGAGCAATTTGAGAAAAAATATTTATTGAGCTGTTTAAAAATAGAATAAAAACTAAACCACCAAAAACAGCCAATGGTACTGTAAGCATAATTATAAATGGGTGGACAAAAGAGTTAAATGTTGCGGCCATTACTAAATATGCTGTGAGTAAACCAAGTGCGAAAATAATATAAAGTTCATTGGTAGTTTCTTTGATCTCTTCAGACTCACCTTTCCAAGTAATTTGGTTTGTGGGCGCAACTTCTGACATAATATTTTCTAGATATTCAATTGCCTCAAATAACGAGTAATTTGGATTTACATTCGCTGATATTGTTACTGCTCTTTGTCTATCGTATCTTGCTAGTACTTTTGCGGACCCTTCTTCTTTTAAATCAACTAAGTTTGATAGTGAGATTAATTCACCAGTTATGCTAGATCTTACAAATAGCTTGCTCAAACTATCTTTATCTTTTCTATCAACAAGATATTGCTGAAGAATAATTGGATATTCTTTTCCTAATTTATTAAATGTAGTAACTCTTTTACCACCATATAAAGTTTCTAATGTCTGACCAATAGATCTAGTCGATATTCCTAAATCTTTAGCTTTATTTTTATTTATAACTAATTTTACTTCTGGTTTATTCCTATTAAAATCTGACTCAACTCTTGATAATCCTCTATTTCTTCTAAGTTTGCTTATAACTTCTTTTTGAACACCTTCTAATTCTTCGTATGTACTTCCTAAAATTACCATTTGGACTGGTTTATTGTAGTTGGAAACTCTTATTCCTTGAGGAGAAATTGGAAAAGCTAGAGTTTGAGGTACAGTTACTATCTTGCCTATAGCTTGCCTCATGATTGTCATTGCATCTTTATCTCGTTTTTTCCAATCATCTAGTAAAGCAATTATAATAAAACTATTAAATGAATTTGCAGAGCTTCCAAAACCTGGAACTCTCATGATGAATCTATTATAAGGACTATCTTCAGCCTGTAGCAATGGAAGTAATCTCTTTTCTACATCTTGTGCTTTTTGTTGCGTATAATCAAACGAACTCCCTTCATCCGTAAAACCAATAACCAAATAAACACCTCTATCTTCTTTTGGAAGAAGCTCTTTAGTTGTGTACATAAATAAAGCCGCAGATCCAGCTATAATTAAAAAAATAAAAGTTATTATCGTTTTCTTTTTATTAATCCAATAGTTTAACGTTTCTTGATAAAAATTAGAAAAACCCTGAAAAAAAATATTAAATTTTTTTACAAAAAATCCAGAACTTACTTTTTTATCTAAAAATTTACTCGCTAGCATTGGCGACAAAGTTAAAGCAACAAATGATGATACAACAATTGAAAAAGATAAAGCTATAGCAGTCTCTCTAAATAAAGTTCCTGATATTCCTTTAATAAAAATCAATGGAATAAAAACAGCAAGTAAAATTAAAGTTGTTGCAACAATTGCAAAGGTAATTTGTTTAGACCCTTTATATGCAGCAACTAATGGATTTTCTCCATTTTCTATTCTTCTATATATTGCATCTGTCATAATAACAGAGTCATCAGTTATAATTCCAATTGCGAGTATAAAACTTAGAAGCACAAAAATATTTATTGATAAATCAAATAAATAAATACCTAAAAATGATGCAATTAAGCTCACCGGTAGAGCAACAGCAGGAACTATTACTGCTTTGATGTTGCCTAAAAATAAATAAATTATTATTACAACCAAAACAAACGCAATTGCTAAAGTTTTAAAAACTTCATCAATTGCCGCCTTAACATATGTTGCTCTGTTGAATGAAACTTCTAACTTGAGACCTTCTGGTAAAGTTTTTCTTACTTCAATAATTTTTTTTTGGATTTCTTTTGATAGTTCAACCGTAGAAGCACCACTTTTTGCATAAATCCCAATACCAACCGTTTTTTGATTTAAATTATTTTTACTTTGAGCTTTAAATAATGTTTTTTCAGAAACAGGACCTAATTCTACATTTGCAACATCTGATAATCTTACTATTTTATCTTTTGTTCTTTTAATGGGTAAAAACTTTAATTCATCAATGTTGTTATAGGATTTATCTAAATTGATTGTTAAATCTATATTATCTGCTTCTAAAGTTCCTGCAGGCAGGCTTATATTTTCATTTCTAAGTGCATTTTCTACTTCCTGAATAGTCATATCATTTGCAGCTAGCTTAATAGGATCAATCCAAACTCTAACACTAAGTTCTCTAAGCCCTCCTAGTAGAATTCTTCCAACATTTTTTACACTTGAGAAAGAATCTACCAAATATCTATCTGCATAATCACCAAGTTCTAAATCTGACCATGTTGAAGACGAAACAGAAAGCCACATTGTTGTGGTAAAACCAGCAGCTTGTTTTAATATCTGTGGAGCGTCAGCTTCAGAAGGAAGATTATCAACTACTCTAGCCACTCTTTCTCTTATGTCATTTGCGGCATCATCAAGCTCAATATCTGTGTCAAACTCGATGTTAATACTACTTCTTCCGTTTTCGGACTTAGAGTCGATGTTCTTAATTCCTTCTGCTCCTCCAATAACATCTTCGATAACTTGAGTTATTTCTTGATCTACAATTGGAGCTGACGCAGATTTATAATCAACTTTAACCTGTACTACAGGTGGCTGCAAACCATCAGGTAGCTCTCTTACTGGCAGTTCAGAATAAACAAATAAACCAAATACAATAAGTATTAAAGATAGAACCCAAGCTACAACAGGTCGTTTTATGCTTACTTCGGTGATGTACATTTATTTATTTTTTCTCTGTCTCAGATTTTTTAAATGGGTTTAATTTTTTTAACCAATCAAACTTACTTTTTTTCTGCTCTGTTTTAGCTGGTTTGCCTTTTTTCTTCCAACTTGATGACTTTGGTTTTGAACCATACTTAATTGGTTTAATTTTTCCATTAGGTCTTGTTTTTTTTAGACCCTCAGCAACTACTGTGTCACCATTTTCTAGACCAGATTTGATTTCTACAATTCCTTTTTTTCTTAATCCGATTTCTACTGCTACTTTTTTAATAGTGTTTTCTTTGTCTACTTTATATACATAAACATTATCACCCTCCATTAGCAAACTAGTATCAAGAATACTCAACGAGTTTCTCTCATTATAATTAATAGAAATTTCTAATAGTGATCCAGATAAAAGTTCATTATTAGGGTTATCAAGCTTTATTCTTACAGGTAGAGATCTTTTATTAGTATCTATTCTGCTTGCTGTAGATTCAACAATTCCAGGATATTCTTTAAGATTGTTTCCAGAAAATTTTATATCAACATTTTGATTCTTTTTTACATATGGTGCAAATGTTTCAGGTATATCAACATCAATAAATAGTATCGATGTATCCTCTAAGTTTAATATAATTGAGCTTTTTGATACATCTATATCATTTGAAAAATTTCTTTTTCCAATAATTCCATCAAAAGGAGTGACTATATTTCTATTTTTCAATTTAGCTATTACATCGCCTGTTTTAACTTTAGTATTAAATTTAATTGGTTCTAAAATTTCATATTTTTCAATATTATATGATTTGATTTGTGAAGGAACCGCAGTGCCAAATGTTTCAATAGTATTTTGAAATAATTTTTGCTCGACTATTTTCACAATAATGCCTGGAGGAGGTCTTTTACTGAATTTTTTTTTAAAATGATTTCCTATCATTGTTCTTGCAATGATTACCGCTGCAATGATGAAGAAGAAGATTAATATTATAGATATAATTTTTGTTGATCTTTTCATTTTTAGTTCTTTCCATACTCAGACCAAGAGCCATCGTATATTGTCGGCATATATTTAGCATTTATTAAGGAATATGCTAGTGCCAATACACTTGCAGTAACACCTGAACCGCATGAAAATATTACATTTTTATTATGGTCAAAGCCTATGGAATTAAATTTTTCTACAATTTTATCTTTAGCAATAAACGTATGATCATCGTTATTTAGCAATTCTGAAAAAGGTAAACAAAATGAATTTTTAATCGATCCACTTCTCAAACCTTTTCTGGGCTCAGCAACTTTTCCTTCAAATCTTTCTCTGCTTCTTGCGTCAATAACATTAAACTCATTTTCAGAAATATTTTTATCTATTTCCTGTTTATCTTTTACAAGTTTTTTATTTTCATTAGCTTTGTAGTTTGAAGGTGTGCTAGACACGGTTTTATTATTTGTAATTTTATTTTCTTTTTTCCATTTCTTTAAGCCTCCATCTAGTACATGAACAAGTTTTGGATTGTGACCAAAGTAAATTAGATTATACCAACAGCGACAAGAGCTTATTACGTCTGAATTGTCATAAATTACTATTTCGTCTTTATTTTCAATTCCCATCCTACTAATGAGTAATTCCCATGAATTAATATCAGTTAACATATGTGGTAAGTCTGTATTTATTTTTGAATTTTCATCTAAATCAAAGAAAATTGCATTGGGTATATGTTCTTTATTATATTCTTCAAAACCACTTCTTTCTGTTTGTGGCATATGCCATGAACAATCTATTATTTTTATTTTATTCAGGTTTTTTTCCAACCAATTTGAATCTACTAAAGACATTTTATCTCTTTTTTAAATACTTTTGATGATATTCTTCTGCTGCACAATAGTTTTTTACTAATGAGATTTTAGTTACAACTTTTTCAGATAGTTTTTTATTTTCTTCTTCTATCATTTTTTTTGCAATTATTTTTTGCTGATCATTTAAGTAGAATATTTCGCTTCTATATTGAGTTCCAAAATCTGGTCCTTGAGAGTTTAAAGTTGTTGGATCATGAATTTTAAAAAAAACTTCAAGAATTTTTTCGTATGATATAATTGTAGGATCAAAGTCTAATTTTACTACTTCAGCATGATTGGTTTCACCTGTACACACTTCGTTGTAATTAGTTTGATTACTGTTGCCCCCACAATATCCTACTTCAGTTTTAATTACTCCATCAAGTTTACTAAACTTAATTTCTGGTCCCCAAAAACATCCTAATCCTAAAATTGCTATTTCCATATATTTTACTATAAATTGATTTATAAGTTATTCTATGCTTTCTAAAAATCAATTAGGCTTTTTGTACATGTTTATGTCGGTATGTGCATTTTCCATCATGGATTTAATTGTTAAGTGGTCAGAACATTATCCATTAGGACAAGTGTTGTTTTTTAGAGGTTTTTTTGGAGTAATTTTATATTTTTTTATAATGCCAAGAGAAAGAATAAAAAATTTTTATCAAACAAAAAGAGCTGGTTTGCATTTTTTAAGATGTTTCTTTGGATTAATAGCCTTGATCGCAATATTTATTGCATTAAGAAATCTACCATTGGCTACTGTTGTTAGTATCTCTTTTGCAGCACCAATTTTTACAACAATTTTTTCAATTTTTTTTTTGAGTGAAAAAGTTGGACTTTACAGGTGGCTAGCAGTGCTAATTGGTTTTATTGGAATAATAATAATTACTGAACCAGGTTTTGGTTCGTTAAATATATATTATATATATCCAATTATTTTTTGTTTAGGCCTATCTTATGTTGCTATTGCTATCAGACAATTGTCAACAACAGAACCAGTGTGGCTAATATCTCTAAATTTTTCTGCTGCTATTACATTAGTTAGTTTGTTTACCATACCATTTGGGTGGGTAATGCCTAATATTAAAGATATATTATTATTATGTATGATTGGATTTTTAGGAGGTTTTGCAAATTTATGGCTTAGTCAATCATTTAAATTATCCGAAGTTTCACTTGTATCTCCTCTAAAGTATTTGGCTTTAGTCTTTGGAATAATCTTTGGGTATTTGATTTGGGACGAGATACCAACGATTAAAACTTTATTAGGTGCAATGCTTGTAGTTTTTTCATCATTAATTATTTTAAGAAGAGAAATTTATCATAAAGAGAAAATCCCATCCACAATTAGACATGAGTAAAATACCAAAATATTGGAATTCAGCAAAAAAACATTTATCTAAAAAAGATAAAATAATGTGCCTTTTAATTAAAAAATATTCGCAGCCATCTGAAATTATCCTAACCACAAGAAAAGATGTTTTTTATTCATTGTGCAAAAGTATTATTGGACAACAAATTAGTGTTGCGGCAGCGAATTCTGTATTTTTAAAATTTAAAAAAAAATGTAAAAATAAGATTAATGCAAAAACAATTTATAAGTTAACAACAACTCAATTAAAAAGCTGTGGACTAAGTAGACAAAAAGTTAAAGGGATAAAGAGCTTAGCTAAACAAACGCTAGACAAAACATTTAATCCAAAACTTATTCCAAATATGTCGGATGAGGAGGCAATTATATATTTATCTAAATTAAGACAAATAGGTAGGTGGTCAGCTGAAATGATATTATTATTTACATATAATCGATCAAATATTTGGCCCATACAAGATATTGGTTTACTAAGAGCTATTTCAAAAAATTATAATAAAAAATATTTACCACCTGAAAAATATGTAAGTTTATTAAATAAAAGGTTTTCACCATATTGTTCAGTTGCAACTTGGTATTTGTGGAGAAGTATCGATCCTGAACCTATTCAGTACTAAATCCCTCAACTACCTGCATATGTCTATCAGTCGTATTTTTCGCTAGATCCCATCCAGCCAAATATTCTTTAGAATTATGGCATTCGATAGCTTTTTCATAACTTGGAAATTCCCACACAACTGTTCTTGAAAAATCATCTCCTTCAAATGTTTCGTGTTTTCCACCTCTAACAAGAGGAACTCCACCAAAGCTTTTAATAATTGGTGTTACAACTTCTGAGTATTTTTTTAAATTTTCCTGATTTTCAACTTTTGTATATAAACTGATCCAATAGGCTTTCATAATTTCTCCCTTTTAAAATTTTTTAGTTATGATAGTAAAATTTATGGCAGATAAATTAATTATCACTTTTGATGAGTATAACAAAATTGTTGAGAAATTAGCAATTGAGATTCACAAAAAATACAAACCTACAGTTTTAGTCGGAATAATGAGGGGTGCTGCTCCAATTCTAGATATTCTTTCAAGAATTTTAAAACTACCAATAGCTTATATTGTTATTCAAAGTTATTCGGGAAAAGGCATGGAGGATAAGCAAGGACAACTAATGTTTGCTAGGGAGATTAGTTCTTTAGCTGAAAGTAAAGATTACAATAAAGTACTTTTAGTTGATGATCTTTCAGATACAGGTTTAACATTGAACAAAAGTATAGAGTGGTTAAGAAATTATGCTCCAACTAAAGATTATATTCAAGAAGTAAAAACAGCATGTTTGTGGAAAAAAAAATCGTCAACTTTTGAACCAGATTTTTGTCCAGTAAGGCTAAACTCAGATCCTTGGATTGTTCAGCCAACGGAACATTATGAAGAGTTATCTATAGAAGAAATTATTAAAAGAAATTAATAATAGGGCCAGCTAAACCAGCCCTATTAAATTTTTATTTAAGCAACAGCAAAACTCACAACACTAAGTATCGCAATGACCCAAATTGCTGGAGAAGTGCTTGAGAACTTGCCAGTAAATAATTTGATTAAAGCATACGATACAAAAGCTAAAGCAATACCATTACTAATACTATAAGTTAAAGGCATCGCAATCATTGCAAGAATAGCTGGGGCAGCCTCAGAAATATCGTCCCATTCAATATCTGTAATATTTCTTATAAAAAGAACAGATACAAAAAGTAACGCTGCACCATCAATTTGTTTAGGCAAACTTGTTGCTAAAGGAGCAAAAAATATACAAGCTAAAAATAACAATCCAATAACAAGAGAAGTCATTCCAGTTTTTCCACCAGCTTTTACACCAGCTCCAGATTCTACATAACTTGTAACAGTTGTTGTCCCCATCATAGCACCTGCAACTGTACCAACACTATCTGCCAACATTGCTTTATCAATGTCTTTAACTTTTCCATCTTTACCAACTTTACCAGCAACGTTTGCAACAGAAGTTAAAGTTCCTGCGGTATCAAAAAAGTCAATAAACAATAAAGTAAATATTACAGTAGACATTCCAGCTGTCATTGCAGCAGATAGATCAAAATCAAATAAATATGTCATTGGTGGTGGTGAGCTTGCAATACCATTAAATTTTGCAAGTCCAGTCGCCCAAGCAATAATACTAAAAACTAAAATACCTATAATAATATTACCTTTGACTTTCATTTTTTCTAATACAATAATTGCTATGAATGTAGCACAACCTAACAATACTAAAGGATTACTCAAATCACCTAGCTGCACCAGTGTTACCGGATTATCAACAACGACTTCCATTATTTGAAGACCAATTATTGCTAAGAATAATCCAATACCAGCTCCAATTCCCAACTTAAGACTTTTTGGAATCGAGTTAATTAACCAAGCTCTAATAGGTGTAAGAGATATAATCAAAAACAATACACCAGCAACTAACACTGCACCTAAAGCTTCTTGAGGTGTGTAGCCCATTCCTGCACAAACACCAAAGGCAACGAATGCATTAATTCCCATACCGGGCGCAAGTCCAATCGGCCAAGTCTTTCCATAAAAAGCCATTATAAAACATGCTAATGCTGTTGCTAATATTGTTGCGGTATATACTGCGCCGAAATCAAAGAAACCTTTTTCGGGTCCGGCAAATTCTCCCGATAAGATAAA
>Ga0257115_1002250_pt1 | contig 11794 bp, 8 predicted proteins | sample SI112_100mmetaG_FD_194465 | JGI IMG/M metagenome (GOLD analysis project Ga0257115, IMG submission 194465) | Marine microbial communities from Saanich Inlet, British Columbia, Canada - SI112_100m | ecosystem: Environmental > Aquatic > Marine > Inlet | place: Canada: British Columbia | collected...
CTGGTCTTGAAGAAAAAGATGTGAGTAATATTAAAACTGGAATCGTAATGGGTTCTGGTGGACCTTCAATTGAAAATGTAGTTTTATCAGTCGATAAAACAAGAGCAAAAACTCCAAAACTTATGGGACCATTTGTTGTTCCAAGAACAATGGCAAGTACAGCATCAGCAACACTTGCAGTACCTTTTAAAATCAAAGGTGTAAATTATACAATGAGCTCAGCTTGTGCAACTAGCGGTCACTGTATTGGTCATGCTAGTGAATTAATTCAAATGGGTAAACAAGATATTGTCTTTGCAGGTGGAAGTGAGGAACTTCACTGGGCTATGACTGCTATGTTTGATGCGATGACTGCATTGTCATCTAAATATAATGATACTCCAGAAAAAGCTTCTCGAGCATATGACAAAACTAGAGACGGATTTGTAATTGCTGGTGGTGGTGGAGTGCTAGTGCTTGAAGAATATGAGCACGCTAAAGCTAGAGGTGCTCAAATATACGCTGAATTAACTGGTTATGGAGCAACGTCAGATGGTTACGATATGGTGGCCCCTTCTGGTGAAGGAGCTGTCAGATGTATGAAAATGGCTCTTGCAACAGCTAAAAATAAAATTGATTATATAAATACTCATGGAACTTCTACTCCTGTAGGAGATATTACTGAACTAAGAGGAGTTGGGGAAACTTTTGGACCTGATGTTCCAAAGATAAGTTCAACTAAATCACTATCAGGTCATCCTTTAGGTGCTGCATCAGTTCATGAAGCGATCTATTGTTTAATCATGATGAAAAATAGTTTCATTACTGGGTCTGCAAACATTGTAGATATGGATGATGAGGCTAAGAAATTTCCAATTGTAACTAAAACAGAAACGGGAGTAACTTTAAATACAGTTATGTCTAATAGTTTTGGTTTTGGTGGAACTAACGCAGCTTTAATTTTTGAAAAGGTTTAAATTATGAGTTTAATGAAAGATAAAAAAGGATTGATCATGGGTGTTGCCAATGAAAGATCTATCGCTTGGGGAATTTCACAAAAACTTGCTGAAGCTGGTGCTGAACTTGCATTCACTTATTTAGGTGATGCTTTAAAAAAAAGAGTTATTCCTTTAGCTAAAAAATTAAATTCAAAAGCAACATTTAGTTGTGATGTTGAAAATAAAGATGAAGTAGTAAAATTATTTGAAGATATTAAATCTCAATGGGGACAAATTGATTTTGTAGTTCATGCTGTAGCATTTTCTGATAAATCAGAATTATCAGGTGAGTATTTAAATACTACTAGAGAAAATTTTTTAAGAAGCATGTTAATTTCATGTTTTTCATTTACAGAAGTTGCTAAAGAAGCTTCTAAAGTAATGAAAGAAGGTGGTAGTATGTTAACTTTAACATACGAGTCTACTAAAGCTATTCCAAATTATAATGTAATGGGTGTTTGTAAATCAGCTCTTGAAGCAAGTGTGAAGTATCTTGCAAGAGATCTAGGTGCTAAAGGCATGAGGGTAAATGCAATAAGTGCTGGACCTATTAAAACACTAGCAGCTTCTGCTATTGGTGATGCAAAATTCTTGTATAAATGGAATGAAGACCATTCATTCTTAAAAAGAAACGTAGATATCCATGATGTTGGAAATTCAGCATTATATCTATTAAGTGAGCTAGCGAACGGTGTTACTGGTGAAATTCACTATGTAGATGCTGGATACAACAAAGTAGGAATGCCAGATCCCAAAAATATTTCTTAAATAATAGTTAAATAGATCTAGGCTCTAAAAATACTAGTTATTTTAAATTCACTTTTTGATGGAATATAAATATATCTCAGTTTGTTTTTTGAACGATCTAAAATTAAATATTTCATGTGTATATTTAAATTTAATTGGAGGTTAAATATATAGACTGTTTATTATAGCCTTTAATTAAAGTATTCTGCCAACTAACTTTCAACTTATTATCAAAAAAAATGTTCAATTCTTCAGGATTAAAAGTGGTTTTTAAGTCGAAGTTATCATAAGAAATTAATGATATTTCCTTGGTGTTAAACTTTTTTATAAATTTAATATAGTTTTCAACTACATTCTTTGGCATTTCAACAAAGCTAGCTGCGTTGTGAAAATGATCAATTTCAACATCTACTTTTTCTATTAACCAAGGTGGTATACATAAAATTTCTAATTCATCATTATTAGAAAAATTAATTTTATCTAATCTCTTTAATTCGTTATAATCTTTAACTTTTTCTTTGTAAAAACTTCTTAAATATTCAGTGCCTACATAAATATTAGGAACAGCATCTAAATAAACAATTTTTTTTATGTTAGGAAAATTGGTAATTAAAAAATGTATGTTTGCTCCAAATCCACCTCCAATTTCAAAAAAGCTTGCTATATTATTAAAATTAAACAATTGTGATAATTTATTAATTCTGTCAGCCATTTCCAAGTAATGACAAGAATATTCTTTGTTGTTATGCTTAAATGATAAAACACATCCAAAATTAGTTGAATTATCAAATTTAAATTTATTTAATAAATCTAAAACATTTTTATCATTTTTATAAACGATTGCTTTATTTTTAAGATATAAATTAAGGTAGTTTTTAGTTGTTTTAATTTGAGAGTTAAAAATAACATCTAGCAAAGGAAGAGAAAAAATCTTACCAATAATTCTTCCCTTGATATTAAACTCATTTCTAATATCTATTACTTGATTATCAGCAAATGAGGTTCCAATACCAGCTGTTATTCCTCTAAAGTCACTCAAACCTTTTTTCTTAATCTCTAATATTGCTCTAGTATTTTTATAGTCCCAATAAGCTCCAGATGAATAAAGAGTTCTATTAATTTTTTTTTCATCTCTAATCAATTCATCAATAAGCATTTTTACTTCAATCCTCCAATAAGGGCAATCTGTTGTCAGTTGCCCCTAATTTTATACTATTATTCTGAAGCCTGTTTCATAGAAAGTTTAACTTTACCTCTATCGAAACCAATCACTTTAACTTTTACTTCGTCGCCTTCTTTGACAACGTCAGTAACTTTTTCTACTCTTTTAGGAGCAAGTTCTGAAATATGAACAAGACCATCTTGTTTTCCTAAGAAATTAACAAATGCACCAAATTCCATAATCTTCATAACTTTACCTGAATAAATTTTATTCAGCTCAGCTTTTGCAGTGATGTCTTTAATAAACTGCATAGCGATGTTTCTAGACTCTTCATCTGGAGCAGCAACTGTCACTACACCTTCGTCATTTACATCAACTTTTGCACCTGATTTTTCAACAATCTCTCTGATCGTTGCACCACCTTTTCCAATCACAGCAGCGATATCTTTTTTATCAACTGTAATCTGTTCCATTTTTGGAGTGTGTTGTCCAACATCAGCTCTTGATTCACTTAAAGCTTTATTCATTTCACCTAAGATATGAACTCTTCCTTCTTTAGCCTGCTTTAAAGCCTGCTCCATGATTTCAAAAGTAATACCAGTAATTTTGATATCCATTTGAAGTGAAGTAATTCCATCTTTAGTTCCAGCAACTTTAAAGTCCATGTCTCCTAAGTGATCTTCATCACCTAAAATATCCGATAAGACACTAAAATCATCGCCTTCTTTAATTAAACCCATTGCAATACCTGCAACTGGCTCTTTAATTGGAACACCAGCATCCATTAATGCTAGAGATGCACCACAAACAGTAGCCATTGAAGAAGAACCATTAGACTCTGTAATCTCTGATACTATTCTAAAAGTGTATGGAAAAGCCTCTTTTAAAGGTAGTAAAGAATTAATTGCTCTCCATGCTAATTTTCCGTGACCAACTTCACGTCTTCCAGTTCCAATTCTTCCCGTTTCACCAACTGAAAAAGGAGGAAAGTTGTAATGAAGCATAAATCTTTCTCTGGACTGTCCATCTAGACTTTCTATTCTTTGTTCATCATCAGAAGTACCTAAAGTAGTGACTACAATCGCTTGTGTTTCCCCTCTAGTGAATAATGCTGAACCATGAGTTCTTGGTAAAACACCAACTTCACACTCAATAGTCCTTACATCAGCTAAGCCTCTGCCATCAATTCTTTTTTTGTTTTTAAGAATATCAGTTCTAACAATTTTCTTTTCAAGATTTTTTAACTCATCATTAACATTAAAATCAGAGTAATTTTCATTATCAGCAAAAAGCTGCTTAGCTTTTTCAGATATTTCTGAAATTTGATTTGATCTATCTTGCTTATCTGTTGTCCCAAAAGCTTTAATTAAATCTTCAGTAAATTCACTCTCAAGTTTTTGCTTAACTTCAGATAAATCCTTTTTCTCAACAGTCCATTCTGGCTTTCTACATTCTTTAGCTAACTCCTCAATCATTTCGATTACTGGGACAAAGCCTTCATGACCAAATTTAACTGCAGCTAACATTATTTCTTCGGATAAGCCTGATGTTTCTGATTCAACCATTAGTACGGCATCTTTAGTGCCTGCTACAACTAAATCTAAACTTGAGTTTTCTAATTCAGCTTTTGATGGGTTAAGAATGTACTTACCATCAACATAACCAACTCTAGACGCTCCTACAGGGCCCATAAATGGCATTCCTGAGATTGCTAACGCTGCTGAAGAAGCAATGATTGCTAGGATGTCTGGTTGATTTTCTTTATCATATGAAATTACTGTTGGTAACAACTGCACTTCATTTTTAAATTCACCAGGAAACAAAGGTCTGATAGGTCTATCAATTAATCTTGATATTAATTGTTCACTTTCAGTTGGTCTTGCTTCTCTCTTAAAAAATCCACCTGGAATTTTTCCACCTGCATAATACTTTTCTTGATAATTTACAGATAGAGGAAAATAATCCATATCAGGATTAACTTTTTTTGCTCCTACTACTGTTGCTAAAATAACTGTTTCACCACATGAAGCGATGATTGCTCCGTCTGCCTGTCTTGCTACTTTACCTGTTTCTAAACTTATCTTCTTTCCTGCTACTTCTATTTCTTTCTTGTGTACTTTAAACATTTCATTTCCATTTCGTTTCGTTTCATTCCGTTCTATCTATCTTGATCTTTATTTTCTTAAACCCAATTTCGACAGTACATTTTTGTAAGAATCCATTTTTGTATTTTTTAGATATTCTAACAATTTTTTTCTTCTATTTACCGCTCTCAACAATCCAATAGATGAATGTTTATCTTTTTTGAATTGTTTAATATGTGTAGAGAGAGTTTCAATTTTCTCTGTTAGCAAAGCAATCTGAACCTCTGAGGATCCAGTGTCTTTTTCGTGCATTGCTAATTCTTGCGCCTTTTTGTTCATGCCTTTTTTTTCCTATTTATTTGTTTGTTTTATTAAGTTTTCTATTTTTTCCGCATACTCAAAAGATTCGTCTTTTCTAAAGAGTAGTTTTGGTAAAAATTTCATAACCACTTTTTGTGATAAAATTTTTCTTATTAAAAATGAGTATTCTTTTAAAACTTTAATTGCTTCCTCTGCATTCTTTCCTCCAAGTGGAAGTACATATGCTTTAGCAATTTTCAAATCTTGGCTCATTCTTACCTCGGTAACCGTTATAGTGTTAGTTTCTAAATTCGGGACCTTAGCCTCATTTTTTATAAAAATCATGCTTAAAGACTGCTTAATCATTTCTCCCACTCTTAGCTGTCTTTGTGATATTGGTTTACCAATTCTATCAGTCATTAAATCATTCTCTCAGTGGATGTTACACTAAACGCTTCTATTGTGTCGTTTTTTTGAAAATCCATATAGTCTTTTACTGTAATTCCACATTCTTGACCGTTATTTACCTGTTTTACCTGGTTTTTTTCTCTAAAAAGAGTTCCAACTTTGCCAGTATAAATAATAGCTCCGTCTCTAATTATTCTTACATCTGAAGCAGTAGAAATTTCTCCCTCCATCACTTTTGATCCTGCTACTTTTCCAGCTCCAGAGACTTTGAATATTTCTAAAATTTGAGCTGTTCCAGTAACTGTTTCCTGAATATCTGGAGACAACAACCCTGACATTCTTTTTTTAATATAATCCAAAACTTCATAGATAATATTATATGATGAAATTTTAATTTTCTCATTTTCTGCTAGTTTTTTTGCTTCCTTGCTAGGTTTAACATTGAACGCTATTAGAACTGCATTTGAAGCTTTTGCTAAAGTAACATCTGTTTCTGTTACCATTCCAATATCTGCTAAAATTATTTTTGGTTTAACTTCATCATGTTTAATCTGATTAATTGCATTTTTGATTGCTTCAGATGATCCATGAACGTCAGATTTAATAATCAAATTTAATTTTTCTGCTGACTGATCTGAAAAAGCAGAGTCTTGAGTTGCAAATGATAAAGGATTTTTTGTATCCTTGCTTTCTTGTGCTCTATTTTCACTTAAAGTTTTTGCTTCTTTTTCATTATCAACCACAATAAAATCATCACCTGATTTTGCTGCACCATTAATTCCTAAAATCTCAACTGGTGTTGATGGAAGTGCTTCATTGATATTTTTTCCTTTATCATCAATTATCGCTCTAACTTTCCCCCATCGCAGACCACTTACAAAAAAATCACCTTTTTTTAAGGTTCCAGTAGTTACTATAATTGTTGCGACAGGTCCTCTACCAACATCAATTTTAGATTCAAGCACAATTCCTGTAGCTTTAGATTCAAAATCAGTTTTCAAGTCTAATATTTCAGCTTGAAGAATTATTGCTTCAACCAATTTATCTAGATTTAATTTTGTTGTTGCAGAAATTTCAACCATTAAAGTATCTCCGGATAAATCCTCTGCTATTAATTCGTGTTCTAATAATTGGTTTTTAATTTTTTGTGGGTCTGCATCAGGTAAATCACATTTGTTGATTGCAACAACTATTGGAACATTCGCAGCTTTTGCGTGTTTAATAGACTCTACTGTTTGTGGTTTTACGCCATCATCTGCAGCAACAACTAAAACCACTACATCAGTTAATTTTGATCCTCTTGCTCTCATTTCAGTAAATGCTGCATGACCAGGAGTATCAATAAAAGTCAATTTGTTAGATTGGCTTTCTATTTGATAAGCTCCAATATGCTGGGTAATTCCACCAAATTCTCCTGACACAACATTTGCACTTCTTAAAACATCTAGCACCGAAGTTTTACCATGATCTACATGTCCCATTACAGTTACAATCGGGGGTCTATTTTTTAAATTTTCTACTCTAGTAGCTTTTATTTTTTGAATTATTTCTTCAGCTTTTTCTTCTCTTATTGGATTGTGTCCAAACTCTTTTACTAAGTACTCAGCAGTATCAGCTGCTAATGTTTGGTTAATAGTTACAGTAACACCCATTCCAAATAAAAATTTGATGACATTGCTTGATTGTTCAGCCATTCTATTAGCAAGCTCTCTAACCGTAATAGCTTCTGGAATATTTACATCTCGTTTTACTGGTTTTAAACTTTCTTGAGCCTCTTTTTTAGTTAAGTTTTTATTTTCTTTTTGTCTTGCTCTCTTAACAGAAGCTAAACTTCTTTCTTTTGCCTCAATTTCATCGCTCAAAGCTCTTGAAACTGTTAATTTTGATTCTCTTTTTTTAGTTCCAGCTTTTAATGTTTTCTTATCTTTATTTTCGTCCCCTTTAAGTCTTTTTGTTGCTCTTTGTTCAGCAAGTTTTCTTCGCTCAAAATCGTTTGTTACTACTGGTGATTTAGGTGCAAATGATGGTTTTACATGAGCGCCTTTGTTAAAAGTTGAGGTAGTTTTTGGTTTGAAACCTCCAGGTCTTGGTGATCCACCTCTACTTGGAAATTTACTTGATTGTTTTTCGATTACTACAGAATTTTTTCCTTGAGTTTTTGCAATCTCAATATTTTTGAATGATTTTTTGGCTGTGCCAGATATTGTTAGTTTTGTTTTTTTTTCCATGGCTCATCACTCAATCTTTGTAGACAATATTTCTCGCAGACATAATCAATTCATCTGCTTCTTCTTTTGATAAAGCAAAATCTTCAAGATAACCTTCAATTTTTACTCTTTCACCTTTTACAATATCGTATCCACCTGTTAGTTCATCTGATGCTAAGTCGGCAAAATCCTCCAATGTAAGAATTTTTTGTTCACCTAAAGTCATTAACATACCAGGTGTTAGTCCTTTTAGATTTATTAAAATATCTTGAAGACCTAATTCTTTTATTCTTTGAGAAATATCTTCTTGGTCTTTTTGATGAAACTCTTTTGCTCTTTCTATAAGAGCTTTTGCAGTATCTTCTTCAATACCTTCTATTTTCATCAAGCTTTCTGCTGTAGTGTCTTTAATATCACCTATTGATGAAAATCCTTCTGCCACAAGTAATTGACCTAATGTTTCATCTAATTCTAAATTCTTAACAAAGTTTTCTGTTTTTTCTTTAAATTCAGATTGTCTTCTTTCTGAGTCTTCGGCATCAGTCATTATATTTATTTCATAATTTAATAACTTAGTTGCAAGCCTAACATTTTGACCTCTTCTACCAATCGCTTTACTTAAATTTTCTTCAGTAAGAATTACATCTAGTTTTTTTCTATCTGTGTCTACATTAACTCTCTGAACTTCTGCTGGTGATAAGGCATTTGAAACTAAAATTGCTGGATCTTCAGACCAATTCACAATATCAATTTTTTCACCTTGTAATTCATTAACAACAGCCTGAACTCTAGAACCTCTCATACCAACACAAGCACCAACTGGATCAAGGGAAGCATCAACTGCTTTGACACAAATTTTTGCTCTACTTCCTGGATCTCTTGAAGAAGACTTAATTTCTATCAAGCCATCATAAATTTCAGGAACTTCTTGTACAAAAAGCTTTTCCATATACTTAGGATGCGCTCTTGATAAGAATATTTGTTGACCTCTTGGTTCTCTTCTAACATCATAACAATAAGCTTTAATTCGATCACCAGCTTTTATATTTTCTCTTGGTATCATTTCATTTTTTTGAATAATTGCCTCTGTTCTTCCAAGATCAGCAATTACATTTCCAAATTCTAATCTTTTAACAATACCACTCAAAATTGAATCTTTTTTATCAATAAAATCATTATATTGTCTTTCTCTTTCAGCTTCTCTAACATTAAAGGTAATTACTTGTTTAGCAGTTTGAGCTGCAATTCTTCCAAAATCAAATGAAGGTAAAGGTTGTAATATTTCATCACCAATTGCTTTATCTTTATTTGTTTCGTTTAAATTAATGGCATCTTCAAGTTTAATTTCTATATTAGAATTCTCAGGATTTTCAGCAACGATCAATTTTCTAAAGATTTCAATGTCACCATTATCTCTATTAATCGAAACTTTAATTTCATTTTCTTGACCAAATTTAGATTTAGCGGCTTTTGCAATACCAGTTTCCATAGAACTAATAATAAGCTCTTTGTCGATAGATTTTTCTAAAGCTACTGCTTCAGCAATTCTTAATAATTCTAATTTATCTGCTCTTTTATTTAACATGTTTTAGTTTGCTCCAAAAAAAAATGGGCATATGCCCATTTTGTAAATTCAATAATGTAAGAGCAATATAGTAAAGTTTTTTTTTAATTCAACAGAAACTATTTAGAAAAATGCCCTGTTTTATCTGTTTTTTCCCATGAAAATGAACCGTTATCGTCTGGTGTTCTTCCAAAGTGGCCATAGGCAGCTGTTTTCTCATATATCGGTTTATTTAAATTTAACATCTCTCTAATTCCTCGAGGACTTAAGTCAAAATTTTCATTTATTGAATCTACAACAAATTTATTTTTATCTAAATCGTTATCAAATAAATCAACATAAATTGATAATGGTTTAGAAACACCAATTGCATAAGCTAGTTGGATTATACACTTATCAGCAACTTTTGAAGCAACAACATTTTTTGCAATATATCTTGCTGCATAAGCTGCAGATCTATCTACTTTTGTAGGATCTTTACCAGAAAAAGCTCCACCACCATGAGGTGCTGCACCGCCATACGTATCTACTATAATTTTTCTTCCTGTTAATCCACAATCTCCATCTGGACCTCCAATAACAAAATTACCTGTAGGATTTACATAAAACTCATCTTCGTTAAAACCTTCAAGAAAGTTTGATGGAATAGATTGTAACATATATGGTCTCAATAAATCTCTAACTTGTACTTGATTAACATCTTCAGAGTGCTGAGAAGATATTACTACAGATTTTACTTTAGTGGGTTTACCATTAACATATTCAAAAGTAACTTGGCTTTTACTATCTGGTTCAATATTTTTTAACTTTCCTGACTTTCTATCTTCTGCCATTAATCTTAAAATTTTATGAGAGTAATGAATAGGTGCTGGCATTAAAACATCTGTTTCATTACAAGCATAACCAAACATAATACCTTGATCTCCAGCTCCTTCATCTTTATTTCCAGATGAGTCCACACCCATTGCAATATCAGCAGATTGTGAATGAAGATGACTTTCTATTTTTGTTGCTTCTCGCCAAGTAAATCCTTCTTGATCATATCCAATATCTTTTATGCAATTTCTAATTTTTTCAATTAAATCATCTTGTTTTATTTCAGGTCCTCTAACTTCTCCTGCTAAAACTACTTTGTTAGTTGTTGTAAGTGTTTCACATGCAACTCTTGAGAAAGGGTCTCCAGAAAGATAACTATCAACCACCATATCTGAAATTCTATCTGAAACTTTATCCGGGTGACCTTCAGATACTGACTCACTTGTGAAAAGAAAATTTTTTAAATTACTCATTTTTTAAATCTATTAATTGAAAATATCATAAAAATATATAGTAAAATTAATGTTATAAAAGTTTTATTTCCATATTTAGAAAATAATGTTGGTTGTATTTTTTTGACTTCTTTAAGATCAACATAACCTGATTTACCATATTCAACCTTTTGTTCTACAATCCCTAAAGGATTAATAATAGCTGCAATACCATTATTTGATGAACGTAATAAATATTTACCACTTTCAACTGCTCTAAAAATGCTATGTGCAAAGTGTTGTTTAGGTCCTATTGATTTACCAAACCATCCATCTTCAGAAATATTTACAATTAAATCAAAACCTCGGTTTTTAAATATTTTACCTGAATAAATAATTTCGTAACAAATCAATGGTAATATCTTTAAGGAAAAATCATCTCTTTTTATCTCTATGATTTTTCTACCATTTCCTTTTGAAAATGATTGATAATTATTTGTGATTACACTTAAGCCAAATGATTTTAAAATATTTTCAAAAGGTAAAAATTCACCGAATGGGACTAGATTAATTTTATTATAATAATCTAATATTTCTAAATTATGATCATAAATTGACAAGGAATTGAAATAATTAATATTTTCTTTATTCGTTGTTTGATTATTTATACCAATAAACAATAAATGATTTTTATTAAAAATCTCCTCAAATAACCATTTATATTCAACTAATTCTTTTTGAGAAATATCAGGAAGAATTCCTTCAGGCCAAACAAAAATAATTTTTTCGTCTTTTTTTGGATCACTTATAACAATTAAATCATTTATTACTGAGACTGGATCAACATTAGAATAAAATCTTTCAAGACTAATGTTTGAACCTATGACTCTTACTTTGTAATCATAAGATACAACATCTAAAGAATTAAATTTTTCTTTATAAAATGATCCGTATAGATAAAATAAAAATGGCAAAATTAAAAAAATAATACATACCCCTATGTCTTTTTTTGTTTCTCTTAAAATAAAAATTGCAGGACTAGTAAACAACGAAATGCAAAATAAATTAAATCCGTAAGTTCCTATTAATGAGGTAATA
>Ga0257115_1002252_pt1 | contig 11792 bp, 16 predicted proteins | sample SI112_100mmetaG_FD_194465 | JGI IMG/M metagenome (GOLD analysis project Ga0257115, IMG submission 194465) | Marine microbial communities from Saanich Inlet, British Columbia, Canada - SI112_100m | ecosystem: Environmental > Aquatic > Marine > Inlet | place: Canada: British Columbia | collected...
GGTCATACGTTCGAATCGTATTGGGCGCGCCACTTTTATTATGGCGGGAATAGCTCAGTTGGTAGAGCCCCGGATTGTGATTCCGGTTGTCGCGGGTTCGAGCCCCGTTTCTCGCCCCACTTCCTGCAAGGGATTCAAGAGACTTTCAATTAGATAATTTACCCCGGGTGTAACTCACGTGTAACCTGAAGAGGAGATTATCGTGGCACACATACAAAAGATTAAACGACAAGATGGTTTTGTTTATCGTTCAATTATAAAACGTAAGGGTTCTAAAACAATAACCAAAGTTTTTAAGTCTAAGAAACTAGCTATTGAGTTTGCTAAACATATTGAAGGAAATAGAGAATCTTTATTAGCGTTTAATAAACCAAAACAATCACAACTTTTATTATCTGAGCTTGTTAAAGAATATCTATTAAATGGATATTCAGGGACTCGTTTAAAAGACCAATCCTACAGGCTTGATTTTTGGGTGAATAATCTAGGCTCAAAACAGATAGAAGATATAACCAGAATAGAGATATCTTATCTCTTAACAACACTATCTCCTCGTCTTTCAAATGCTACTATAAATAGATATAAAGCCTCAATCTCAGTTATCTTTACGCACGCTTGTAGATACTACAATCTTAAAGATAATCCATCACGTCATATCCCTTCATTGCCCGAGAATAACGAGAGAACAAGGTTCTTGTCAGAAGCTGAAAGAAAGCGTCTATTTAGCTCTTGTAGAACCTCTCAGTGGGATAAGTTATACCTATTAGTACTGCTTGCTATAACGACTGGAGCACGCAAGGGAGAACTTACTAAACTAAGGTGGAATGACATCGATTTTGATAGAAGAACGGCTTATGTAGCTACCACTAAAAATGGTCAGCCTAAAGTACTGCCTTTGACTGATTCAGTTATTAAAGAGCTGCAACTATTTGATACCAAAGATAGTAGTCTCATCTTTGCTTCTAAGATTAAAGAAGAGGTCGCTTATTGCTTTACGAAACCTTGGAAGAAGGCTCTCGAGGATGCCGAAATTGAGGACTTTAGATTCCACGACCTTCGTCATTCCTGTGCGTCATATTTAGCCCAATCAGGGGCTTCTCTGCTTGAGATAGCAGATGTATTAGGACATAAACAAATAGAGGTGACTAAACGTTATAGCCACCTTTGTATCGCACATAAAACAAATCTTATTAATCGAGTGATGGGTGGTATTTAGATTCAGATTAAACTACAATTATAGTTATGAAGAAACTACTCTTAATTTTATTGATATCTTTTTTTATGCAAGGCTGCTCTTCGAGTGATAGTGATTATGACGAAGGTGAAGGAGACGGATATGCTGCTGGTTACAATACCACTTGTAACATTAGAGCAACGATGGTTAAAGGTGATTGGGATAATAAAGACTATTCAGAGGGCTATAGAGACGGCTATGCAGCAGGCTCTTTTGATTGTAAAAATAAGTAAATACATATGAAAAAACTACTCATTATTTTTATATTCTCTCTTGGCGTCATAAGTCAATCTATAGCTGGAGAATATGCATATGAATGCACTATTGGAAATGTATACACTTTGACTGATGATGGAAAGATTAAAGAGACTGGTCAAAATTGGCAAGGTATATTTCAAGGTGAGAGGTTTTATGTTTCTCGTTTAAATGGAGAAATAGTAGGAAGCACTCTTCCAACAGCCTTAGCGGATGAAATAAGAATTATTAATCCAGGCTCCTCAGAATATGATTTTCAGACATTAGCTGTCTTTAAAACTGATTCAGGAGTTGAATGGCAAGTGCTTTCTATAGAAGAATATAAAGAGGGCAAAATAAAGCCATTTTCGGCATTTACGGCTGCTGGGATAACATCAGGAGTGTGCGAATAGTGCATATCACCAGACAAATATGATTTGGAAATTCTTTAAATTTATCTTTCTTTCTATACTGTCTATTATTGCCTTGATAGCAATATTTATTGTTTTAATTAATGTAACCCAATCAAAAACATATTATGAATGCAATGGGAACTTAAAGGGTTATGGAGAAAGGGAGCTTTTTCTTACTTTAGAGGGCTATGGACCATTTCAATTTTGGGTAGAATCTTACGGAAGAATTAAGATAGAAATGCCTAAACTTATTCCACTTGAGTATTACTCAAAACTCGAAGACTTGGATGATTTACTTCATATATATAAAAATGTTAGGTCTTCAGAGTTAAAAGGAAGTTTTTCTAGATTAAGCAAAGATATTATGTTGGATACATCTTATGGATTTTATGATGGCAGATGTAAAAAGATTGAATTGTGACCGATAATCAAATACTACTTTTATACTCTCTTGGCATAATTTTAGTTATTTTTGTTGCCTGGAAAGTTTTGAAATTTCTTATAGAGATTGCCTGGAAGGGTTTATGTGATATTTTTTATAGATACAATACAATTCTAGTCATCTTTTATATCTTTTTTTTATTCCCAGTCGCAGCCTGTCACATAATGATTCTTGGTTGGCTCAATGAATCAAATGACACCCCTTTGGAAGATGAAGAGACTGAAGATAAAGAGGATATTAAACCTATCAAACCTAAAAATGAAGATTTGAATTCTCGAATAAAGGATGCACAATCTCCAAATGTAAAAAAATTATTAGCTTTAAATGCGTGTGATGGTGGCGACTTGAGTGGTGAAAATCTAAGTAAATTTGAACTTATTTCTGCCTCCATCAAAAATGCTGATTTGACTGGTGCAAATCTAAGTTCTGCCAGACTATATGGGGCAATTTTATCTGAGTCAAACTTTAATAATGCAAACCTTGAGCAAGCTAACCTTGAAAAAGCCCAATGTTGGGAAACTCAATTTAAAGATGCAAATCTTAGACGTGCAGTCTTAAGTTGGGCATCTGTAGAAAATTCTAACTTTGAGAATGCTAATCTAGAATTAGCGGACCTAAGTCAAGCAAATCTTGAGGGAGCTAACTTAGAGAATGCTAATCTTGAGGGAGCTAACTTAGAGAATGCAAATCTTGAGGGAGCTAACTTAGAGAATGCTAATCTTGAAGGTGCTTTGCTTTCTGGAGCTTCATTTGAAAAAGCTATATTAACAAATGCAAATTTATCAAGCTCAGAAATTGGTCTTGCTAATTTTAATTCAGCTAATCTGCATAAAGCTCAACTTAATAATTTAATCCTAGGTCAAGAAGAAGATAATTATTACACTTCTTCGGTCCTTTTAACTAGCTTTAGAAATGCAGATTTATCTGAAGTGGAATTTACACAATCAACCCTAATGTGCGTTAAATTTGAAGGAGCTAACCTTAATAAAGCAAACTTTTCAGGGTCAGAATTACCTCAATCAAATTTTAAAAATTCAAATCTTAGTAAAGCTAACTTTACTGGAGCATTATTAAGAAATGCAAGTTTTACTGGTGCTAACCTTGAAGATGCAAATTTTACTGAATCAGACCTCAGGGACACAAGTATTAATAAGGCTGTCCTATCCAATACTATTATGCCTTGGGGTATAGAAAATGAAAACTAATCCATCCTCTTTTATATTTATAGCGAGCAACCAAAGGAAATTAGGAGAGTCACCTTTGATGTGAGAGAACCCGCTATTTAACTAATCTCACTTTAGTATTAGGAGAACAACATACACAATTCTATTGATTGTAAAGAATTGCTTAGTGTTTAATTGATGAATTTATGGTGTAGATTAACCCATAATTCATAAAAGGATATATACTTCAGATTACTTAATTGCTAATAAAGGGTCATTCAAATTTCTATATTTAATTTTCTTCCTATCCCATTAACATCTGGATGGTTATTTGTTCCTTTCTATGGAATGCTCCTTCATTACTCTACCAATTATAAAAAGACAGGGATTACGCTGATAATTCTATTTTTTGTTCCATTTATTGTAGTGACTGCTTCTCTTGTCTTTTGGCTTACTTCGTGCTCTGATTTGTGGGTATGCCTTCAAGATAGTTTCTGGGATTCGCCTTGATTAACTTTCTCAATTCAGTTCCACTTTACCCGGGATGGTTATTTCTCTTCTTCTTTGGGCTATTTTTCATCAAGCTCACAAAATATCGTAAGCTAGGAAAAGTAATCATAATTCTATTCTCTATCCCTATTTTGTTTATTGTCGCCTCAATGTTTTTTGGGATATGGCTAATGGAGACTAATCCAGGAGTTTTTCCAGGTGGGGAGGCTTACTCGCCTTGATAGCAATCTTTCTATTTCTTTTACTTTTGGGCTTTATATGGGTTGCCGTGCCTCAAGACAGCAAGAGGGTGGCTGATATTCAATACAAGCTAGTTATTGTTGGATTAGGATTGATTTTGCTTCTAGGTATTTACTTTACTGTAGCAATTTATAAAGGATGGATAGTATTAGGCTTATGAACACTAAACATCCATTCAATAAGCAAGCTAAATGGACTGGAGGCTTCTTCCTAGCATTTGTTGTTGGAACTACTATTTGGGCAGGCTTCTTACTTAATAACTATTATATTTCTCAATGAATTTAACTTATCTATGAAAAAAATACCTCTATATAAATAATGCATATTCCTGTATTAATTCTACAATGGCTAGTAACTATAGCTGATGCGATTATTTATGGAGTTGTTACCTTCTTTGGTTTAATATTTTTTATGATTGTTATTGGTTTTGCAGATGGAGATGACTATTGGGCAGAAGGTGGGATGCCACTTCCTGATGAATCTAAAATCGAATCAACTAAGTAAATATGAAAACTTTAGAAAAAAATCCTATCAAAAAAAGATATTGGATTACCTGGGGTATTAGCTCTTTCATAGGGCTAATAATGTTTATAACTTCTCTACAAGGGCCTCATCTTTGTTCACCCGTAGTAGGCTGTGGAGTTGAAGTGCCGATGCTTATTGCAATTATTATTTCAATGATATTAATATTATTCCGAGTCTTTAAAAAGAACAAGCTAAAGCTAATAACTCCATTAATACTATTAGTAACCCTTACTCCAAGTCTGTTAATCTTCTTAATTAACACCGTATGAATAATAGTTGGACTGAAGAACAAACAATAGCTTCAGTCAATAAGCAGAAGAAAGCCCTTTATGTAGTTCTTCCAATTTTTTTTATACTTATTGCAGGTCTATATTATTTATTTGCATCTTTGTATCAGGCTGAGATAGAACTATTAATTCAAATGGGATACCTTGGAGAGAATTTTACAAAGGCGGAGTTGTCTGACTTTTGTCTTACTTACTACAATGAACTTTGGTACGAAGGTTTAACTATTGCTTGTTTTTGGTCTTTGTAATAAATAAAAGCACTTAGTTCAGATTGAATTATAATTCTATTATGAAGAAATTACTCCTATCAATCTTTTTATCTATTTTTTTAAGTTCTCCATCATTTGCTAAGCAAATTATATGCACTACTACTAATTATTTTGGCGACCCCGTTCTTATGGATTTTAAGAATCCTAAACCTTTTGGGGAAATCAAATTAGATGAATGGTTATTAGATGGAAAACAACCATTTTGGGAAACAACCTTTGAGAGTGAATCAGTTATGGTTTTACAAAATTTTTCAAAAAATTCTGGAATTCTTTCCACAATCCATATTGCTAAAAAATCAAATAAACTGGTCTATACAACTATTTGGGGCATATATGAAAGAGACACTAGTGTTTCTTATGGACAGTGTAAGTTTATAGATTAAATAATGATGAAAAAAGACCCAACTATTAAAGCAACTAATTCTGAACAAGAATCCTATTATGAGGAGGCACTTAATGAAATGAATTCTGGTGATAGGCGACCAGGAATATATGCCAAAGCAATCGCAGATAGCCTAGGTGATGAAAAGAAAGTTGATTCACTTTATCTTAAATACAGAGCTCAATCTCTTATGGAAGAGGCTGAAAGAATTGCGGCTGAAAAAATTGCGGCTGAAAGAATTGAGGCTGAAAGAATAGCTGAGGAAGAAAGACTTGAAGCTGAAAGAATAGCTGAGGAAGAAAGACTTGAAGCTGAAAGAAAAGCTAAAGAAGAAAGACTTGAAGCTGAAGAAGAAAGACTTGAAGCTGAAAGAAAAGCTGAAAAACTCGAAGCAGAAAGAAAAGCTGAAGAAGAAAGAATTTGGAATGAAAGATTAGATGATAAAAGTAACAAAATGGTTTTTAGCGACCTTCTAAAAGGGTTTTTGTTATCTATATTTTTAATTACAGCTGTTCTATTTTTATTGCTTCTTGCTGCGCCGAGCGTTATATGAACAAAATAACATTAACTACAGATATCTTAGTTCCTACATTTACATTAGTAATGATTATGGTTTGCATTGTTGCAGCAACTATTGGAATAAATTCTTTAATGAAAGGTAAAGTAATCAACTTCCTTCTAAATAAAAAACTACTTTTAATAACTGCCTCAATCATATCGGCTCACTTAACTTTTGCTTTTATGATGGTAGATGAATATAACCGTGTCTGGGGTGAAGTGTTTTGGTTTATGTACTTTATAGGCTTTATTTTTATAGGAGCAAAATACACACCCGACCTCGTATTACACCTAAAAAAGATTCATCTAAGTAACCTAGAGGATGCTAAAGAGCAAGAATTAAGGAAAGCTGATTGAACAAACTACTAAAAACCCTCCTCATCATTGGTGTAATTGCTATTTTAATAATTATGATAATAGGAGGCGTACCAGCCACTAATAGTGAGTTCACTTTTTATATTGCTTTTCTCCTTTTAGTTTTTGGCTACTATCTTGCAAATTATTCTAACTATCGAAGAATAGGTATTATTATTTCAATCGTCTTCTCTCTGCCTTTACTCATATTTATGCTTTCTTTATTTGGAGGATTATTGCTTGGTTGGATAATTGGTCCAGGGGATATAGTGGATTAAATATGAAGAAACTACTTCTACTTTTATTCATCTCATTTGCCTTAACAGCCTGTTCTGGGAAAGAAGATGAACCTAACTATTACGTTAGTGGTGGAGAATTCTATACACCTTCAGGAGTAATACCTGCAGAGTGTTTTGCTAATTTTATGGCTGAACTGAATGGCGATAATTATATTGGGAGTATTAATGTGCCCTTATGTAGAAGCGCAGATATTCCATATGCCTACGGCTCAACTGAGACAAAGGAAGGAGACATAAACTATACAATCGAAAAAGAATTAAAAAATCATAAATATAGAATCAATGTCTGTCAAAAGGTTTATGGAAGTATGGGTGGCTACTGTAATGAAATCGTCATTCAATTTACTACTCGTGACTTTGAAAGAGATGACGTCACTATTGGAAAAAACCCACTTTATATCGATTATCTGGGTGATGAGGGATAATATGAAAAAACTACCTCTATTCTTATTCATCTCTTTTGGGTTAATTGGTTGTGCCACTAACCAAATGTTAGATGATGGTTATTTCTATAAGGATATTGGTGGTGGTGATTGTCAAAGTTATCAAGTCGTTTCACCTAAACGAATTAAATGTTTTGATAGTGAAGGGAACTTTACTTATGAACAGGATGCTATGACTGACCACGAAGTAATCGCCTGGAAGATGGATGAACAGAATGCTGCAATTATGTCTATTCAATCTCAACAGATGTGGAGTAATATAAATTCAGGTGGCAACTATCAAAGAAACATTAACCAACAGAACCTTAACAATATGTGGTGGGATTATTAATGCGAAAGTATCTAATTACTTTTCTTTTAAGTCAAGACGATAAGTTTTACCACGAGGATACAGTTGGTATTGAGATGGAAGCTAATGACCTGAAAGAACTATTTAATATTATTGGTGATGTTGAAACTGACGTAATAACTTCATCTAGAATAGTGCGAGCAGTAGAAGGAAGTGGATTGGTATTTGACTCATATGCACCAATAGTGATTGGTGAGTTTAATGAAGATGGGATTCCAATAATTGTTTGGGAAGATAAGGATTATAGATTCAATCACGAATCTAGTAATTTACACTAATAAATGCTAAGAATAATCATTCTAGCTCTTTGGATTTTCAGTCTCATTAATGGGATTCAAAGGCTTCGTTCTAATCGTCGAAAGTCAGGCATAGCCCTCATATCAATCTTTTTAATTGTTGCTTTATTTTTGTATATGTCTTTTACTGCTTTTGACCCAAGGTTTATCAATTAAGAGAACTAAATGCTACTACTTATCTTCTTAGCCCTTTGGGCATTCAGTCTCTTCTATGGTATTAGCCTAATACGCACTGACCGACGTAAGCTAGGTATTCGATACTTAATCATATTTTCAGTGCCATTAGGTATATTTACTTTAGCATTTTGGTTAATGGACTATGAGCAGCTAAACTGTATGCTTAATGGTTCAGGAGATATGCAATACTGCAGATAAAAGAGAGCGTGATTATCAATACAGTACTAAATATCTACAATTAATGGCTCATATACCCAAAATAAACCTCTTTCTAGACGTCAATATGCCTCATTTAGAGGAGTTAACAAACCAGCTAGGAAAAGACCTTGGTATGAGGCAAGGTACTCAATTTAAAGCCCTCAGACTCCTGTTATGTAATATGTACATACAGGGTCAGAGAAGGGTTATGGTCGCTCGCACAAAGCAGTCCTTAGGAGGCAAAAGATATAATCCATTAGGCATTGGATATAGGTCAATAATTGCATCTTTAGATGCTCTTGAGAGTAAAGGCTATATCACTCAGGAATTAGGCAGTTACGACGAGAAAAAAAGAACCACTATGATGCCTACTGACAAGCTATTACAGTGGTTTGAAGACACTGGATGGTCAGATGAGGGCATAGACAAAAGAGTTGGTACTTATATAACGCTTAGAAAAGCTAAAAAAGATAATGATAAGCCTGCTTTTATTGATTATGAAGACACTGTCTACTCAAAGTGGCTAAGTGAAGAAATTAAAAAGTATGACCACCTGCTAAGTAATAGTAGGATTGTCCTTCTAAATGACGATGGCACTGAGGATAGAGAATTTAAAAAGGTCAAGATTCAAAGAAGGTTTATAAAACATAAAACTCAGTTTAGTAATATGGAGTTTGCCTTTGGTGGCAGGATGCCCGGTCCTTGGGTTAATCTATCATCAGAGCTCAGAAAGAATATAACTATAGATGGTCAGCCAACGATTGAGTTAGACAGAACGGCGTCCCATCTAAATGCTATGTACCAAGTAATCACTGGAGCTCCATATCCTTATGACGATGACCCTTACCACATAGTTGTTAATGGTTATGAAGTGCCAAGGCATATTGCTAAGAATTTCTCTTCATTTATGCAAGGCAGCAAGTCGACTATAGGAACAGCTCATTCAGTCATTAATCATTATAAATATAAGGCTCTTAAAGTTAAAAATCCTAAAGATAAAGATATCAAAAAGCACGAAGAATATATAAAGTTTAGGAAGAAAGTAAAGCCTTCAGACATTGCTAAAGCAATCTTAAAGAAACACCCCAAGGTTGCTGAGAACTACAATAATGGAAAAGTCTATGGAGACTTCATAAGCTGCTGGGAGTCTGATATAGTCTTTGAAGTAGTAATGGAATTAACTAAGAGAGGAATACCTTGTCTCACTATTTATGATTCTTTTATAGTGCCAATCCAGTATAAAGATTTAGTAGACAATATGAAGGATATTACACCTTATATAAATAGAAGAGGACTACCTAAAGAGGTATTCAAGATTGATAACTATAATGATAACTAATAAGGATATATCTTAAGTCTTTAGGTCTGAGGAGAACCTAAGAAACCTATAGAGGGGTCAACTCAAATCTTCTCTAGAACAAGTCTAAATTAAGAGACTTTCTTCCTGAACAATATGGACACTGAGTCCCTCTAGCTCTATTACCAATTAAAGCCTCATATTCGTGTCCTTTTGAGCATTTCCACCAAACTTTATAACTACTTCCGTGACTATAATCATTAGGTGTTAAGGGATAATTTTTTTCGTAATTCCACTCTGCACTAATTAATGGATGGGATATTGCCAAAGAATTTTCAGGAAGAGGCATTGGAAAATAACTTTTATATTCTCTGAAAAGTTCTTCATTAACAAAAGATGGCTTGTCTAAATACTCATTTATCTTATTAAGATTATCATCATCAATTAATGAAGTAATTGTATTGAGCACTTTATTAACATCTTCTTTAATCAACTGTTTGCTGCTCACAATAATATCATTTTCTGTTAATGGCTTTAAAGGGTGTTGTCTTACTCTAATTAGCTTAATACCTCGAGATAACAAATGTTTATTCTTTTCTAAGTCTGCTTCTTCCTTGTCTTTATGCCAATAGCTTCCATCAAACTCAACCCCTATATTTAAAGAAGGTATGAATATATCAACTTCTTTTCCATCAATTTTATGGCGATTATTTACCTCTTTGAAAATCCATCTTAATTCAGACAAGATTCTTAACTCTTCTACAGAAGACTGTCTTGAGCAAAATGTACAACCACTTTTTTGTATTGTTCTAATTTTAATAGTCGTTTCATAGCTATGACCTTTAGGACATAGCCACCAAACTTTCTTTTTGCTTCCACGAGTATAGTGCTCAGGCTTTAGTTCGCCATTCATCAATGGATGCCATTCTTTAGCAATTTCTGGAAAGACAACAGATAGGTTATTATCATCTCCAGCCTTTCTTCCTTGACAATTTGGACAATTAGTCTTCATTGATGTTCTTCGATTAACTGAAGCATTAAAGTTGTGTCCATTAGAACATAACCACCATATCTTTTTAGACGTGCCAAATGTAACGTCATTTGGTAATAAATCACCATTCAAAGTTGGATGCCATTCTTTAGCAATTTTAGGAAAGTTAGATAGTAGGTTATTTTCTTCGCTTACTTTTTTGCCTGAGCAATAGGAACAGCCTGTTTTTCCAGCGGTTCTTCCATTTGGCTTTGATTGATAACTATGCCCCTTTGGACACAACCACCAGACTTTCTTTCTACTTCCGTGAGTAAAGTCATCAGGAGTTAACTCTCCATTCTTAGTTGGATGCCATTCTTTAACTAAGTGAGGGTAGGAAGATAGGTTCATATTTGAATTATAAGTCCAAATCTCCTCAGAAATGAGTGCGAGGCAATAATATTAATTCTATAGGTCTAATTGAGCCTCCCCCGGTGTCTTTAATTTCGTGCAATTCACATCTACCTCAGTTTCCTCCTATTAACTAGTGATTCTAAAGTGGTGAGGTCTATTTTGAGCCAAATTAATCATTATTAAGGAATAGTTAAATTATGAATAAACTATTCCTACTTCTAATTCTATCCTTCTTTTCAGCCCAAGGTATTGCGGGGTCTTGCCCTGATGGCAGTGAGCCGGTTAAGAGTATCTCCGATGATGGTACTTATTATGTAACCAACCTTGTGGTAGTTGTACCTTTTGACTCCAAGAGATGTTCTTGCACGCGGAGTGATGAGTGCATTATTTCTACAAAGTTGTAGGTTAAATAGTAGTAAGTTAAGAGTCTTAAACTGCTCTATTCTTTTTAAGCCAATAGTCTTTCCTAACTCTTTTGAAGAGCTAAGAATATGAGGCTCGTGACTGTTAATATATAGGTCAAGCGATTGAGCCTTTTCTTTGGTTATTATTGCGTTCTTGTCGAACAATTAATTAATGTCATTTAGTCAATAACTTATTATACCATATCCACTAATAACCACTACTGAAACAGTTTTATTATTGTAGTAAAATCAATGACTTACATAGAATTTATTAGTAAATAATAGTCCCTAGAAATATGCCTTATTTATGCCTCTGAGAGTCCCAAATTAGCCC
>Ga0257115_1002267_pt1 | contig 11749 bp, 11 predicted proteins | sample SI112_100mmetaG_FD_194465 | JGI IMG/M metagenome (GOLD analysis project Ga0257115, IMG submission 194465) | Marine microbial communities from Saanich Inlet, British Columbia, Canada - SI112_100m | ecosystem: Environmental > Aquatic > Marine > Inlet | place: Canada: British Columbia | collected...
ATATTCTTTCTGAAGAAAGATTGCCTTATGTGGATCAGAAAAAACACTAATCACAAGCTTCATTATGGATTGTGTAACTTTCGATGGATCAAAAACTTTTTCTATTTCGCTTGTGCCTTGCTGCTTCTTTGTAATTTGTTCTAAGATTTGAAAGTATTTCTTCAAAACATCTGCTGAATTTTGTAGAACTTGCATCCCGTCCTGAAATCTCTCAGAAGTAATAATAGAATCACACTTTGGTTTAGTCGCTTGTTTTATTGTGTTGTCGTCTTGCATATGTAATTTTTTTTTTAATTATATCTCAACTAACAAATCAAAAAACAAATTGTTGTTCAAGTTCGCAATTATCTTTAAAAAAAAATTCGAAATACCGTATACTAAAAATATTAATTTGAACTTGAGAGGTAAAAGACATGTCAAGAGTAGCACTTATAACTGGCGGAACAAAAGGGATAGGGGAAGAAATTTGTAAAGCTTTTAAGAAAAAAGGTTACATAGTTGTGGCGACTTACGCACATAATGATGACACAGCACAAAAATTTAAACAAGAAACCGGAATCGAGGTTTTTAAATGGGACGTTGCCAATTACGATCAATGCATATCCGGAGTCACAAAAGTTCAAGAGAAGTTAAAGAAGAATATCGAAATACTTGTAAATAATGCAGGCATAACACGAGATGGAATGCTTCATAAATCTAAGTTCGAAGATTGGCAAGCTGTGATCAATACAAACCTAACCTCTTGTTATAATATGTGTCGCGCAGTGATCGGTAATATGCGAGAAAATAACTTCGGTCGAATCATAAGCATTAGTTCAATCAACGGACTGAAAGGACAACTCGGTCAAACAAATTATTCTGCTGCCAAAGCTGGCATCATAGGCTTCACAAAATCACTTGCTCTCGAAAGCGCTAGAAAAGGAATTACTGTAAATGCAATTGCTCCGGGCTATACCAATACAGAAATGGTTTCTAAATTAGATCCAGAGATCATCGAAGCAATTAAAAAACAAATTCCCGTCCAAAGACTTGGAGAGCCAAAGGACATTGCAAGAACAGCTGTATTCTTAGCTGCAGATGAAGCTAGCTTTATTACTGGCGAAACTGTTTCTGTCAACGGCGGACAGTATATGCAGTAACAAAATACATTGCCGCCAATATTTTATTTTTTGACAATTCTTATTATAAGGAGACATCTATACTTGAGTGCTTTACATTGTTGATGACAGCAAGCACGAAGTAGAGAGAGACAATAGCAAACAAATAGAGCGTGAACGAGACAGAGAGAGCGGGAGAGCAGCGACAAGAGAGGGACAAATGAGCTGGCGACGAGAGAGAAGAGCAAGACGGAGATCTTCCGACAAGAGAGAGTAGAGTGAGACTGAGGAGAGCAACGACGAGATAGGATGACGGAGGAGAGAGCACGAGGATAGAAGGAGAGCAACGGCAAGAGAAGAGACCAAGACGAAGATAGCGACGATGAGAGAGCTGATAAGAGAGTAATAACAAGCAAGCAAATGACATCCCCACCTCAGCGTCATCCTCGCGCATGCGGAGATCCAGGGTTGCTTGGAAAAAACCTCAAAAAATTAAAAATTGTTGCTATTGTTACATTGTAGAAATTGTCCTCTTCGAGGAATCTTTTGTCGCTGGATCCCCGCATGCGCGAGGATGACGCTGGGGTACGTAAAAAATATTATTTTCTCTATGGCGCAAAGACGAAGAAAGAGGAGCAAGGACAAGACCTGACGACAAAACGATCTAAAAATAGTAGTTATGCAGCAGTTTTTAAGAACGAGGATGAGTTTTGTTATACACATCCAAAATCTTTTTCACGTCCAAAGAAGTATAAATTTGTGTGGTAGATAAATTTTTATGACCGAGTAATTCTTGAATGGAGCGCAAGTCAGCGCCGCCTGATAACAGATGTGTAGCGAATGTGTGACGAAGCGTGTGTGGAGTTACAGATTCTGATAATCCCAAATTATTTCTGATCTTCCTAATCTGTCTTTGAAACACTCCAGGGTTTAGTTTTTGTCCTCGTGCTCCGACAAATATATTTGATGTTGGAGAAAATTTATACGGACACAACTTCAAATATTTTTCTAGTGCAAGCTTAACTTCTTCAAGCAAAGGAATGCTTCTTTCCTTGTTGCCCTTCCCGATTACAGAAATATATTCTCCGTTCACATCTGAAAGTTTGATTGACAATGCTTCCGAGATTCGAAGACCGCATCCATAAATCAAACTGATCAACGCGTAATCACGAACCTGCATCCAAAGTTCCTTTGACGCATCTGACGAACCATCGATCATTCCCTTTGTGTCTGACTCTGTTAATGCCTTCGGTAAATTTTTATTTTGCCTCTTAACGCGCGTGCTCTTCACATTTAAATTAGTAATGCCTTCAAACTTATGTAAGTAGTTGAAAAAATTTTTTATTGCCGCCAAGTATCGTGCGTAAGATGAAATCTTATACTCTTTGATCTTTAAGCTAGCAAGCCATGCTCGCACATTCTGCGATGTAATGCTTCGCAAATGAGAAATAGAGACCTCTTCATTCAAGTAGTTGTTCAAAAATCTCAAAAACATCGAAAGATCCGTGATGTACGCAGAGCTTGTGTTGCGCGAATAATTTTTCTCCGTCTTCATCCACTTAATCCAGCGATCGATTAGCAACTGTAGTTCGTTAGAATTCATTAGTATAACCAGTAATAAAATAATCAATTGAAAAGAAGCGTCACTCTCATTATGATGAGGATAAACTATTAACGCAAATACTTATTTATGGGAAAAGAAGAACTATTAGAATTTCAAGGACAAGTTACCGAAGCTTTGCCAAACACAATGTTCAGAGTGACACTCGAGAACGGGCATCCCATTCTCGCGCACGCGTCCGGCAAAATTAAAAAAAACAGAATTAGAATTATCGTCGGAGACAAAGTAACCGTAGAGATGACTCCGTACGACCTAACGAAAGGAAGAATCACTCACAGATTTAAATAATCTTACGGTCATGCATTCTAATAAATTTTTAATATTAGCTTCAAGTTCGAAGAATAGACTCGAATTATTGAGGAGCGTGAAGATCGAACCAGATTTGATAATTGCTCCTAATACAGATGAAACTCCACTGCCAAAAGAAATACCAACAACTTACTGCCAACGAATAACTGAAAATAAATTTCAAGCTGCCATAAAAAAACTTGAGAAAGAAAAGCTTCCTGTTAATACCTACATCGTAATAGTAGCAGATACAATTGCGGCATGCGGCAGAAGGTTGCTCAACAAATCTTATGATCCAGAACAAATTCGCAAACATCTAGAATTAATTTCTGGCAGACGACATAAACTTTTCACAGGCGTTTGCTGTGGCCTTGTGGAAAAAGGAAAACTAAAAACAGTGAGAAAAAAACTTGTCATCTCAATTGAAAAATTCAAAAGACTGACAAAAAAAGAAATTGAAGAACTCGTGCATTCTAGACAATGTGAAGGCATGGCAGGCGGCTACACCTTGAACGGACTAGCAAGCAAGTACTTACAGTTCATGAGCGGTTCATATTCAAATATCATCGGCTTACCGCTGTATGAAACCACGCAGATGCTGACATCACTTGGATATGATTCAATTACAAAAAAATAAAACTCCTCTCAAGTTCACGTCAACTCCTCACAAGACAGCCATTTCAATGGCAAAATGAAATTGGTTTCACTTGTTTAAACAAAATCCCTTCTGTATAGTTTTAGTAATTAATTAGTGGACACATAAATATGGCAGGACATTCAAAATTTAAAAACATTCAGCATCGAAAGGGAGCGCAAGATGCTAAGCGTGCTAAGTTGTTCACGAAGTTGACACGAGAAATTTTAGTAGCGGCGAAAAGCGGTGGCGGTGATCCCGGCTTCAATCCAAGACTTCGTACTGCGCTTGCTGCAGCGCGTGCTGCGAACGTTCCGAATCATCGTATCGATACTGCAATTAAAAAAGCTACGTCTGCGAGTGAGTCTGAAAATTTTGAAGAAATAACATACGAATGTTATCTGCCAGGTGGAGTCGCTCTTGTCGTTGACACGCTAACAGACAATAAGAACCGTACATCCAGCGAAATAAAATCTATCTTGAATAAACATGGCGGGAGTCTTGCTGCATCCGGCGCGGTTTTATATTTGTTCGAACGACTTGGTTTAATTGAATTCAAAGATAAAAATATTTCTCCAGAAAAAATTTTAGAAGCAACGATCGAAGTTGGCGGAACCGACTGCGAATCTTTTTCAGGAGAGCATCAAGTAACTTGTGACCACGATAAGCTGCATGAGATTCAAATGTCCCTGACTGAAAAATTCGGCGATCCGACAAGTGCAAAATTAATTTGGAAACCAAAGACAACAATTGCGATTGATACACAAGAGAAAGCAGAAAAAATTCTAACCGCACTCGATGTACTCGAAGATAGTGATGACGTGCAAAATATTTATGGTAACTATGAAATCTCCGACAAAGTAATCGCAAAATTAAATCAACCACAGTAACAACCATGCTACTCGTACTTGGTATCGATCCTGGCTTAAATAATACCGGCTGGGGATTGGTGAGCTATATCAACAATACCTTTGGTTACATCGCCAGCGGAACAGTCAAAAACGGGGGTACACTTGAAACTTGCGTAAAGCTGAAAAATATTTACGACGAATTGATCAGCGTAATTCAAAAAGAAACGCCGACCGAGTGCGCGATCGAAGATACATTCGTCAATAAAAATCCTCGCATCTCTTTGAAACTCGGTTATGCAAAAGGAGTCGCGATGCTTGCGGCCACAAAAAATAATTTGCAAGTATTTGAATACGCACCACGAGAAATTAAAAGCGCATTCGCCGGTAGCGGAAAGGCAAGTAAAGAGCAGATGACCGGCATGTTAAAATATTTATTGCCATTACATAAGGCTTCCTCCGAACATGAAGTAGACGCACTGGCGATCGCAATCTGTCATATCAACACAGAATCCTTTAAAAAAAAACTCAAAGAGTATCCTTCTTTGATCGCAGGTTCGAAGTAGAACATCTCGCGAACACACATGATACAAGAGGTAATGTTTTGTCCATTAAAAAATTATTTTGAACTCAACAACTGTAAAACGTTATCCAGCTCAGCTAAGTCTGTGTAAAAAATCTGCACAACCTTCTTGACGTTATCAATTTGCACATTGAGGTTTGCTTTTTCTCGTAGCAAAGATTCGATCAGCGCTATGTCTGAATCTTTTTGTACAACACGCGATTTTGTTGGAACAGCAGTCGATGATTGCTTTGTGGGTCTTCCTTTTTTTATAAAAGCCTCCACCTGTCTTACATTAAGATTATCTTTGATTATTTTATTTGCTAGCTGCTCGACATTGTCTTGGCCTATTAAAATTTTTGCTTGCCCCAAGTTGATTTTCCCATCTCTCAAGAGCTCAATTACCTTTGCTGGAAGTGATAATAGTCTCAATATATTTGCGATGTGGCTTCGGCTTTTACCAACGATATTTGAAAGTTCACTTTGATTGTAAGAATAATTACCTATCAAAGCATGATATGCCTTTGCTTCTTCAATAATGTTTAGATCTTGCCTTTGAACATTTTCTATAATTGAAAGTTCAAGCGCGCTTGTGTCATCTACTTCTTTCAAAAGAATTGGTACGGCTGTGAGTCCAGCAATCTTTGCTGCGCGATATCGACGTTCTCCAGCAATGATTTCGAATTTACCTTGAGTTTTTTCTCTCACGAGAATTGGAGAAATAATTCCCTTTTGTTTTATAGACGAGGCCAGTTCTTCTAGCGCCTCTTTATCAAAATGCTTTCGTGGTTGGTTTTTGTTTGAATAGACATTTTTAATTTTCACATTAATTATACTCACTCCAGAAGGTCTCTCTAGTAGTTCATCAAAATCTTCCTTACAAATGAGAGACGATAGTCCCCTTCCTAAATTCTTTTCTTTCTTTGTCATTGCAAAACCTCTTGATTGACTTGTTCTTTTTGTAAAAATTCTTTTGTCATACTAATATATGCTACAGCACCCGAGCAATTTTTGTCATACATAAGAATTGGTTTGCCATGCGAACCCGCCTCTGACAGTCTAATGTTACGCGGTATAACAGTTTCGTAAACCACTGACCCCAAACAATTTCGTACATCTTTTTCAATTAATCGAGTTAGGTTATTTCTACAATCATACATAGTAAGGAGCACTCCATTTATTTTGAGATCGCCATTTAAATTTTCTTTCACAAGCTTAATTGTTCCCATTAAGTGCTTTAAACCTTCAAGCGCAAAAAACTCACACTGCAGCGGAATTAAAATAGATGAAGATGCGGCCAACGCGTTGACAGTCAAAAGCCCTAGCGCTGGTGGACAATCAATTATTATGTAATCAAAATTTCTTTTTACGCTCTCTATACTTTTTTTTAAGATCGTTCTGAAATTACTTTGACCAACAAGCTCTACCTCAACTGCTGCTAGATTTATATCAGCCGGAGCGATCAACAGACCTGGTATGCAACTCTCCACCAACACCTTAGATATGGTTACCGCGCCAACCATTACATCGTAAATGGTTTTTATTTTCTCTTTGTTGATTCCAAAGCCACTTGTTGTATTTCCTTGTGGATCGTTATCTACAAGAAGAACCTTCTTGCCCACAGCCGCAAGTGCAGTGGCTAAATTGCATGCTGTTGTTGTTTTGCCAACCCCGCCCTTTTGATTAACAATGGAGATTATTTTACAACTCATGTCCTTTTAAAATTCGATAAGATTGCAATTGTACCACCCTCTTCAGAGTTACCGTGCTTGACTTCAAAATCAAACTTCCATTCACTCCCAAAACTTTCGTCTAGCTCAACTTGACACCTATCGCCCTTCATCAACATCACCTTAACTTTGCTATTTAAAAATCCGTCGACTAATTTTAAAAACTTGCGAACGGTTGTAACACCCCTAGAAACAATTATATCAGGTGAAAAATTATTTGTCTCTTCAATTGTTTTGTTTTCAACAACTACATTTGCACCAGTTAGACTTTGCGCCTCACTTAAAAAGATGCACTTCTTTTTATTTCGCTCAACCAATACAACCTTCCACCCCTTTACAATGGAAAGCACAACACCAGGAAAGCCGCCACCAGATCCAACATCAAGTATAAGAGGATCGTCAGCGTCTATATACTTACTTAATTGCACGGAAGCCAAGACATGTTTTTTCCAAACAAGCTCCGCGGAGTTCCTTCCGATTAAATTTATTTTTTCATTCCATTTAAGCAAAAGGCTTACGAAGCTTTCTAGAATTAAAAATGTTCCACGTGGAACATTTAATGCCTCGACAATTTTTGCACTTGGCAAAATATCTTTGTTGTTGTTCAAATCACAATCATTTTTGTTGCACGAAAAAGAATTGTAACAGCAGCGGTGGGTGCCGCGCAAGACGTTCTATTTGTTTTGTATGTAATTTTTGTATAAAAGACAAAAACATTGACCGCCCTCCATATAGACCCCAAACAAATATGCGTTTTTTAACCAAACAAATAGCCGTTGTATTTTTATCTGTATCATGTGTTACAAACCCGAGTTAAGGATTAAATAATCGCCCAAAGATCAGACAGAGCTCACCTTGTACTTCCCTTTCTGCCATTGCGAAAAGCACTTGCCGGGGCGAAGGAGGGAAGCGACGCGGCAATCCATAATGACGAAGATTAAAGAAAAAACTTGAAATTCAAAAAAGAAAGCTGGATCTCCGCGCCACGTTCGCGATAGCAAGATTTTTTGTCACCTTGCGTTGAATCGTTTTTTCCATAGTCTTTTCTCTCATATTTAATACAACCAAAACACGAAGGCCTTGCACTTCCTTATTTGCGCATGCCTTTTTATCCACAACTCTGGTTGCAACAACAACAAATCAAGACAAAGTAGAGCTAAAATAAAATCCCAATGGCATGCTCATGCCCAGAATCTGATGCTTTGAATTTCTACTTATACTTTGTTTATGCACACAATAGATCCTTCTATCTGCCACAACAGCAGAGCAAGAAAAGGAACGTCATTTAATATATTCACTAAGGAAGCCTAGTGTCGGCACAGATTATATGGAGGAAAAATCGAAACAAGAGACACTTCGATGTTTAGTGGAAGTGAGCAAATACCAGAATTTAGATACCACTAAAGTTCTGAGTGGTCGTCATGACTTTCGTGCAGTTTTGTGTGGCTCTGAGGACACGAACCTATCAAGTCCCTAAAATTATAAATGAAGCTATGTTTATTTATGCGCTCTATAAAAAGATCGTTTTGTTCTAAAAAATTATAAAGACCATGGTCTCCATTATAAAATTGGCAATAATATGTGTCTATACACGATGGCACTCTACTTTCTGCGCTAAAAGGCGATTTAAACTGAGTCTGATACCTACATACATTTGAAGTACCCTCACCTCTATCATCTAAAATGTCATGGTAATATAAATTACTCACACACTTTACAGAGGAATTTTTTTTAACCATTATATCGCGCCCAGCACGCCCCATTGCACTATTTGAAGGACACATAAGGTAAGTTGTTTCTAGATCTTTTTGTAAAAAATGCTCCGCGTTAAGATTTTTCTCGCCAAGACCCTCCTTATAGATAAACTCGTCAATTGTACCAAGTCTACTGAAAAACAATCCCTCTATAAACATAACTCCACTTGGTTTTGTTAATTTATACATTTGTAAAAATGTACCAAGAGGATCAACCAAATGTCTTAAAGTCCACTGCGATACAGTTAAGTCAACTTTATTAGTTAAGTATAAACCTCTTTCATGAAAAGCTTCGATAATATTCTCTGTTTTAAAATCACCAAATTTATAAATTTTACAATTCTCTGTAGTTTCTACTTCGTCTACACCTTCAGCATTAACACCTATAATATGATATTGTTTATCACTGGGTAATTCACTGTTATTACAAAGCAATTTACGTGTATTATCTACCCATTGATACATTCCAGCTCCAACATCTAGGAAGTAAAAGTCTTTTTGTTCCGGAGAAGACTCAACTCTATTCAAGATAAGCCTTTCGTCATCTACCCCACATATCTCGTATGAAGAAGCTCCATTAACACCCCAATTACTTTTTGAACTCTTAGATTGCATGTTAAATAATAAATCTATCTTGCTTTGTACAGACTCTGGTCTTTGGGTGTAATTTAAGTAATAAGTCATATTATGATTGATTGTAAAACTATTCTTACTAACAAACTAATATGCTAATTGGACTAATTCTAATGATCAACTATATTAAAATTAAAAAACACACTACAACGCCCGTTAACTAGTCTGTCAAGTTTTTGTTGTCACATTAGCCTACATAATTCACAAACTTATCAAAAATTTAAATAAACGCCAACCCAAGAACCAAACATAGGGACCTTACAAAAGGTACTGGCTAATGTTATTCAAGATAATCTTGTAAGTTGGCCCAGTACTTTATAAAATGTACTTTAGTACAATTATTGTAATTTTTATTAGCAGATGACAGCCGCTCACATAAAGTCTAACCAAAAATTTTCAAATTCATTAGTTAAAAAACTTGATGAGAAACTACAAATGGCCAGTATTGTTCATAGTTTTTTGGGAGACAAGTGTGCGAGCTCACTGCAAAAGGCAACGGCGCTTGCTCCAAGCATACTTGAGTTAATTGCAAGACTAGATGTAGAGGAAATAGACATTAATAAAATAGAGACCTCACCATGGGGAAGTGGGGTCAAGCACGTCGATGAAATAATCGACATTCTTCCAAAAGTAATAAAAAATTGGCGGCGAATTGCAAAGCAAAAAGGCTTGGGTATGAGAGATAAATTGCATAGCAAAACAAGAATAATAACGTCTCAAATTAGTGCAATTCGTAACCTCAATGACATTGAGTGCGTAGAGTGCAAGTCTTTGAGAGAAGAGGCGCTCTGCACCTTAATTAGAACGAAAGAAATTTTAAAAGACTCAGATAAAAAAACAGTTTCGATTGTGTCGGACAACCCGCAGTTAATAAAAATTATTTCATCTTTATCAAAATTGTGGGACATCAAAATTAATAATTGCTTTGGCGCCCCATTTCAAGAGTTAGAACAGATAGATTTTATTCGACTGATTTTTGAAACTGTTAAACAAAACTTTGCGCCAGCTCATTTACTCGCGCTATTGCGCCACAAAATGTTTGCACTTAACAAAAAAGATTTTGATTTTAATTGTTTAATCGCAAAGCTTGAGCGCAAATACTTGCTAGGAGTTAGGCGGTATGAAACGCTTGAAGAGTTGGTTGAACTTGTTTCCGAGAATCAATTGAGAGTTTTTTTGTGGTTACTACAAGAGGAGCTTAAAAGCTTTATCGAGCTAATGTCAAAGGACTCTGTGTCGTTCCAAAATATTTTAAAAGAACTTGGTGGGCTTGCTGTGCGTATCTCTCATTTATCAGAAACCTCCATTTTGCACGACCTAGTTCGGATCAATGTCGACACAGGCAATATCTCTCCAAGTTCCTTCTTAAAAATATTTGACTCTCTAATTGCCAATGAAAGGCTTTGTTTAACACCCACCAAACAAGCTAGGGTAAAAATCTTTTCATTAATAGACAAAAAAGCACTTGATTGTGACTATGTGATTATAACTGGACTAAACGAAGAAACCTTTTTCAAGAGTCGCTCATATGACGTTCGTATAATTCAAGCTACCTATGAAATTTTGGGATTAAAAAAAAATGACCGTGAATTTGCAAGAGTCGAACAAGCGTTTGTTAATTTACTACATAGAAAAAACGCACTTCTAACGCGCGCTACAATCATTAATGGAGCCCCACAGACTCCATCTAGACTTTTAGTGAAGCTTGAGTTAATGGCAAGAAAACTTCGCGTGCAAAGCCTTTATAACAAAGATCTATCACAAGAGGTGCGTACGCTTTATGAGCCCTCAGAGTTCGCACAACTCTCTTTACCATCTCCCACTCCTCCAGTTGAAAAAAGACTAAATAGATTGTCCGTCACTCAAGTAGAGACTTTAATTCGCGACCCATATGGCGTTTATGTTGACCATATTTTGAAACTTAAGAGGTTGGAAAAGGTAGATAAGGAATTGGGGCAACTTGAATTTGGGAAATTTATTCACGGAGTAATAGATAGATTTTCTAGAAATTATGCAATCGGCAAGAGCAATCAACATTATTTTAAAGAGGTTATGTGCTGTGGACGAGAGCAAGCTGCAAACATGATTAAATTTCCCGCCGTCAAAAGTATTTGGCTTACTCAATTAAAAAAAGTAGCAGATTGGATTATAAGTTTTGAAGCTAGAAAACGTAACAAGAAGATGAGTGTTAAAATTTATACGGAAAGAAGAGGTGCAATAAAACTTTCTATATCACATGACAATAATTTTATACTTTCTTGCAAAGCAGATAGAATTGAAATCACTGATGGATGCGCTACAATTATTGATTTCAAAACAGGTGGAGCTCCATCAAAAAAAGAAGTTTTTTCTGGTGTATCTCCACAACTTCCACTAGAGGCCTTAATCTTACTTGAGAAAGGATTTGATGATATGCCGGTTTCGAAAAAAACAAAACTAGATATTTGCGAGCTCAGTTATATAACTTTGGGCGCTGGAGTGAAGTTTGGTAATGTAGTTTCGTTTACAGATGGATTGAAAGCTTTGATAGACGAAACGTGCGTAGGAGTAAAAGAGTTAATAACGTTTTACAGCAAAGCAAC
>Ga0257115_1002272_pt1 | contig 11716 bp, 12 predicted proteins | sample SI112_100mmetaG_FD_194465 | JGI IMG/M metagenome (GOLD analysis project Ga0257115, IMG submission 194465) | Marine microbial communities from Saanich Inlet, British Columbia, Canada - SI112_100m | ecosystem: Environmental > Aquatic > Marine > Inlet | place: Canada: British Columbia | collected...
CACATCGCTTAATTCCAAAAAGTGTACACCAATAGTAAATGGGTCTAGGAACAAAACAAGTATGGAAATGTGATGTTTGTAATCATGAATGGTTATCAAGAAATAAAGATAAACCAATTAGATGTGCAAGCTGTAAAACACCGTATTGGAATAAATTTGAAAAGAAGGTGAAAGAACATGAATAGTTCAACAATCATGACAATAATAGGAATAGCAATGATATCAGGTGCTACTGTAGGATATGGTGCAACACTTTCCACACCATTAGAGTTTAATCTAATCGGTGCAAGTGATAATACAGCAGTAGGAGCAGCAAGGGCAAATGTAACTTCAATTAGTTTTATTCAAGAAGTAGGAGCTAACGGAGTAATTCAAATTAATGGAACAAATTTTTCAATAGGAAATATTGACACCGTCAATGCACATGTGTTTCAAGTATGTCTGACAATGGAGGGACCAATAGGGACATTTACACCAGCAGCAGGAGAAAGTCCAGCATGTACTACAACAGCATCTATTGCAGCTAATGCAATACATACGAGCCACACAATAAATTTTGTAACTAATATGAACGTCACAAGTCTTCAAAACATCAGTGTATCAGTACAAGAAACCACATAATCAAATTTGGATAAAACTTGGATTCAAATAATCATCAATGTCAAAAAATAGGCACAAAAATAGATAATTTTGATAAATTAAGATTGTTTTGGGTTTAACGGGGTCGCAACATTCCATAAAAATTTACATAAACTAAAAATATTATTTGTCATTTCAGGGGCATCAGTACATAATGAAATATCAGAATTCTCATCCATGAAATCATTAGTATTAGTAGAATCAGACATGAACATTTGTGTATTTTTAAAAACAGTAATTCTACCATTAGAAGGTAATTTACCAATTTTATTTTCAGTGGCATTAAGTCTCTTAATGTATGGTATCATTAATTTTTCAGAAGAATCAGTAATTAGAAAAACAGTACCCCCATTTTTTTTACATATTTTTATTTTATCAGGAATATCACTATGATACATTCGCATAATATCTTTAATTGGAGTTACAATGTAAACAATATTTTTTGCAGTTTCCAATGCAAGACTAATACCAGAATAAACATTTTCCAATCCTTGTATTACTCTGAATGTAGGCATAGATGTTCCAAAAGGAGAAGAAACAACCCCATTAACTTTTTTGATAATATCTTTTTTAATTTTATTAATACGTTCAATGTCCTTTTTCTTTTTTTGTAAAACTAATTCAATTGAATTTTCAGGATCAGTAGGAATACATAATTTTGGGCTAGACAGAGTCATAGAAACAAAACCTTCACTAACTAATTCATCTATTTTTCTATAAATTTTATTTCTGTCAATTTTCATTTCTTTTGCCAAAGAACCAGTAGTGACAGGACCCAATCTTAAAAGAGTCATGTAAATCTGACCAGATTGAAAATCTAACCCCAAGGCAGAAGAAAATGCTAAACTAACATCATTGATTTTTTCAATAATGTCAAGTTCAGTGGAAGTCTGCTCAAAATTGGTTTTTTGTCTTTGCAATGGAAATATTACTCATTTTTACTTAATACCAGTCAAGGTGTTCATAATGAACAAGAGGTTCATCAAGAGGGAAAATGAAAAAATATGCTCAAAATAAGCATACTCGAGCATTTTAGATAGAATAATGGACATATAATATGGAAAAAGACGTTATCGAAAGAAGGAATGTAATGATTAGTGGATTTAAAGTTAAAGAATCAACAAATAATAATTTAGGGATAAGAGGGACATCGCAAAGAGAGTTAAAAGAATCACTACAAAAAACTGAAAACGATTTAATGAATGCACTATTTGAACAAAATCCAGCATACAATCAAACAATAGCCACATTAAAACAATTCAATGAGTATAAACTACAATTAGCAAAAAATCAAGTGGAAAGAGAACTAAAACTTTCAAAAGCTTTTGAACAAAGAGTAATTCAAAATTTAAAAAATGTTGCAAATAATGAAAGAAAATTAAAAGAGCAAAAATTTAATCTTCAAGAAAAAATGAACAAAGCATCAGAAAAACTTTCAGATTCAGAAAGACTCATGGTAATAGGGGAACTTGCTACAAGATTCAGTCATGATGTTAAAAATCCTTTAACGCTCATTCAAACTCAGCTTGAAATTCTACAATTAAAATTATTAAAAGAAGATGACAGAGATTCCAAAGTTGCATTTTTAAGAATTTTTTATGCATTATCTGGAGTCAATCATATGGCAGAACAAGTTTTAGATTATTCTCATGAAAAACCACTACAAATAACACAAACCAATCTATCAGATATTTTGAAATTATGTATAATGGGAATGGTTATTCCTGAAGATATAAAAATTACATTGCCAGAAGAAGACTACATCATAGCATGTGATGATTATCAAATGGGAATCGCATTTAATAATTTGATTTTAAATTCCATAGAATCACTAGAAGAGGGAGGAGAAATTAAAATAAATGTGAATAAACAACCAGGCAATGTCACTATAGAATTTCAAGATTCAGGTCCAGGAATCTCAAAGAACATACTGGAAAAAATCTTTGAACCAATGTTTACAACTAAACAGAAGGGTACAGGGTTAGGATTGGCAAGTTGTGTTAGAGTAATAAAACAGCATAAAGGTACAATTAATGTACAAAATAATCCTACAAGATTTTTGATAAAACTTCCAATAGAACAACAGAGTATAGACTCAAAAAAAATAGATTAAAAAATTAATGTGAAATTAATTAGTACTAATTACAGGCGGAGAGTCAGAAACAGGAAGATCTTTTATTGGAAGACTAAAGTAAAAAATAGAACCCTCACCAAGATTACTTTCCACACCAATTAATCCATCCATACTACGAACTATTCCTTTACAAATAGACAATCCAAGACCAGAACCACCATGTTCTCGAGTAGTAGATGCATTTACCTGATAAAATTTTTGAAATAATTTTTTTTGATTCTCTTTTGAAATTCCTATACCATTATCTTTGACATAAAATGTAACATACGGATCATTTCTTTTTGTGGCAATCTCAATTTTCCCATTTTCAGGTACAAAATCAATTGCATTAATTATAAAATTTTTCAATACTTGTTCAATACGATTTTGATCCCCATATACAACATAATCATCATTACAAGATAAAGAAAAATCAATATTTTTTTCATTCATTATGCTTTCATATTCATCAAAAACAGATTGGATAATTTTACATGAGGATAAATCAGAAAAAACAAATGCCATTTTACCCAAATCAAGTTTTCTAGCATCCAATAAATCACCAACCATGGTTACTAATTTGTCAGCATTATGATGTATTTTTTCAATACTTTGTCGTTGTTTTGGGTTTAAAACACCATAAGCATCTTGTTCTAAAATTGAACACCAACTAATTATCGGAGTTAGTGGAGTCTTTAGTTCATGTGAAATCATAGATGTAAACTCTGATTTTAGTTGATCAGCTTTTTTTGCTTCTTCTATAAGATTAGTAACAATATTACTTCTCCATTCTAGTTCTCGAAGATATCTTTTTTCTATTTTCTTTTGTTCAGTCAATTCAGATATTGTTTGATTCAATTGTATTTTTGTTTCATCCAAATAGTGAATTTTATTTTGTAATTCACTATCTTTATTTTCTAATTCTGAGATTTTTAGTTCATAATTTTTTGATTTTTCAATAAATTTTTCACTCAATTTATTAATTGAATTACCTAATTGACCCAATTCATCATTGTTTTCTATTTTCAATAATGTTTTTCCGTCATCAGAAATCAAATCAGTATTTTTGGTGAATTTTTTTACCTCTGATGAAACATGTCTTACCAAAAGAATAGCAGTTGCACCAAATGCAAAAATTGCAGTTATTGAAATACTAAAAAATAGAAATTTATCAGTAGGATCAGAAAAATAATATCCATAAAATATCAAACATGTCATTATTGCAAGAAATGAACCAATTTTTATCAAAAATTTAGATAGCATGCCTAAAAAGTAATGGTCCTAATCTTTTGTCAAGCAATGTATCATCAAATTAAACAAGCTACAGCTAAACTTGTCATCCAAGAACAAATGATAATGGTATCAGTAATAGTAGTTGAAGATAATGTTGATTCAATGGGAGTATTATGTGAATTTTTACAGATTAAGGATTTGGATGTGATCGGACGAGGAAAAAATGGTCAAGATGCCATTAAGTTGTATAGTCAACTTCGTCCAGATGCTGTAATTATGGACGTAATGATGCCTGAATTTGATGGATATTACGGTCTAGAAGGAATCAAAAAATCAGATCCAAATGCAGTAATAGTTATGGTGACAGCAGACAAGACTGATGCCACCAGGAAAAAATTAATGAATTTGAATGCATCATCGATATTATACAAACCAAATGATGTAAACAAAATAAAGCCAACAGTGGAAACATTAGTTAGCAAAAAAGTTCAATCAATTAAATTTTAAAAATACAGACAATTTTAAAAAAATATAATACTCAATAAAGTAATTAGACAGAACAAATCGATGTAATTAGTGCAAAAGAAATTCCCAGAAGCTGAAGTGTTTGAAACAAAAAAAATAGAATTAAAAAATCCAATAATTTTTGCAGGATTTGTAGGAGCAGGATTAGTTGGTCCTGTTGCAATAAATCACATTATTGAGAAATTAAAAATGGATGAAATAGGAGTAATGAGATCAAAGTATCTTCCACCATCCACAGTGTTCATGAAAGGTAGATTACGCCATCCATTTAGATTTTATTCAAACCAAGAAGGGACTGTATGTGCAATAATTTGCGAGATAACATTGAGAATGGATGGACTTTATTCTCTAGTAGCATCAATTCTAGATTGGGCAGCTGAAAAAGGATCAAAAGAAATAGTAATTTTAGATGGGGTTGCAAGTACTGAACACGATGATAAAGCATACTGTGCAGCCGAAGAAGATCTAATCAGAACAATGGCAGACAAAGACATCAGCATGATTCCTCAAGGGTTCATCACAGGAATTCCTGGAGGAATATTAAATGAATGTCTGGTAAGAGAGATTCAAGGTTTGACCCTATTAGCAAAAGCAGACAAGGTTGCACCAGATTCAGCTGCTGCTGCCACACTAATTGAGGCTCTAAATAGGCTCTACGATATGAATATTGATACGGCTGATCTTCAAAAAGACCAAGAGAGAATTAATTCAGAATTTAGTGAACTATCTCAAAAATATGTAGAACATAGAGAAGAGATTGCCGGCATGTACATGTGATCGAAATAACAGGCAAATTCTTTTATTCACAATATAGGAGCATCAAACCATGGCTCTAACCTACAAAAAAGCTGGAGTAGATATTTCACAAATTAAACAAAGTCAAAAAGCTATTGGGAAGTTAATTTCATCAACTCACAAACTTCAGAAAAAAGCAAAAATGACACATGGTTTTGGACATTATGCAGGAATTGTAGAGATTCCAGGTGGGAAACTTTTGGCAACACACACAGATGGAGTAGGAACTAAAGTAGTAATTGCAAATATGATGAAAAAATACAACACAATAGGAATTGATTGTGTTGCAATGAATGTTAATGATATAATTTGCATTGGTGCAACACCGATATCATTTGTAGATTATATTGCTTCAAACAAAAATGATGTAACAATTTTTAAAAAAATTGTTGAAGGCCTAGTTACGGGTGCAAAAAAATCATCAATGCCAATCGTAGGTGGAGAAACTGCAATAATGCCAGATGTAATTGATGGTAAAGGATTTGCATTTGATTTAGCAGGAATGGTTGTTGGGCTATTAGATAAAAAAGATATGATTCTTGGAAATAAAATAAAACTAGGCGATGTAATTATTGGTGCAAATAGTACAGGGTTTCATTCAAATGGATATTCACTTGCAAGAAAAGCAATACTAAAAAAATATTCCATCAAAGATAAAGTAAAAGGAGTAGGAAACATCGGAGATGCAATGCTCAAACCAACTGAAATTTATACAAATCCAGTATTAGAAATGATTCAAAAATGTAAAATTAACGGTCTGGCACACATCACAGGAGGAGCATTTACCAAACTATTGAGATTAAAAAATATAGGTTATCAAATTAATTCACTACCAAAAATCCCGCCAATTATGGGATTAGTGCAAGAACAAGGAGTAAAAAATGAAGAGATGTACAAGACGTTTAACATGGGTGTGGGTTTCTGTGTAATTGCGCCAGAAAATCAAGCAACAAAAATCAAATCAATATTCAAAAAACATAAAATCTTAAGTCAAGAAATAGGACAAGTGATTTCAAAGAAAGGGGTTTTTGTAAATTCTTCAAAAATTGCTTAATGAAAATATAAAACACATTGTAAAAGGGGTTAATTTCTTTTCTCTAAAATATTCAATTAAAAATATTTGACATCAATGATAAAATATCAATTTCATAATTAATTGTAAAAATTAACTTGCGTCTGCTTTGTATGCTTTTGTTGAAAAATCAATAATTATTTTTTTTAATTCTTCAAATCTATTAATGTAAGATTCTTTGATGAAGGTGTTTTCAGAAGACGTAGGCATTCTTTGAAATTTTTCCAAGAATATTGAAAAAAGAAGCCCCTCACACATACCAGAATAATAATTCATGTATCCATTAAGATAAGAAGTATAGTCATTGCTTTCTACCAACATTGTTCTAAATGTAATGGGTTCAGGTGAAGTTTCTATTGCATGAATGCTCTTAATTGTTGTATCATAAGCCATACTTAACATCTCATCAATTTCCATTTTCAAATCTAAATCAGACATTTTTAAATAATATTGTATACTGTGAATATAATCTTTAGGTCACATCAGTACAAATTCAACTAATATGATATTTTTAACAATAATAAAATAATTTTAAACCTGATATTACCTTATATGACATATTTCTTTGATTTGATCAGAGGAAAATGAGTGAGGCCCATTTTATTGAAACAATTATCGGCGTAGGAATACTTCTTTTTGCAGCTAAATTAATGGCAGAACTTTTCCTCAGATTAAAACTTCCAATTGTATTGGGTGAACTTTTAGCTGGAATGATAGTAGGACCGTTTGCATTAGGAGGATTTTTTGTAATTGATGGAAAACAATTATTGCAAATTAACGATGAAATTAAAATTCTTGGAGAGATGGGGGCAATTGTAATTTTATTTATGGCAGGACTTGAAATGACACCAAGAGAATTTCTCAAAGGAGGTAAAGCATCATTTACAGTAGGAACACTAGGAGTAGTAATCCCATTCTTTGCAGGTCTTGCAGTTTTCCAACTATTTGGATTTGATGCATTACAATCAATGTTAATTGCTACAGCACTTACTGCAACAAGTATTGCAATTTCAATTCAAGTATTAAGTGAATTTGGAAAAATTAAAACTCCTGAAGCGAGATTGATTATTGGTGCAGCAGTAGTAGATGATATTTTAGCAATTGCAGTTTTGTCAGTTGTTTCATCAATTGCAGCATCAGATGGAGGAGTAGACAACATCGATATCACTCAAGTTACATGGACAATTTTACAAGTATTAGGATTCTTTGCAATCATGCTCATTGTAGCAGTAGTAGTAATCCCAAAAGTCATCACTCCAAGAATTTGGAAAGCAAAAGGAAGTGTGGAGGGAATTGCCACTGCGGCGTTTTTTGGAGCAGCGGCGCTTGCAGGATCCATAGGACTGTCACCGATTGTAGGGGCGTTTGCAGTAGGTATGGCACTATCAACTACCAAAGTATTTGAGAAAGTAGAGAGTTATGTTGGAAAAATTGGTTTGATTTTTGCACCACTGTTCTTTGCGATCATAGGTGCACAAGTAGACCTAAGAGCAGTAGACTTGAATATTTTGATACTTAGTGGGGCAGTCATAGCAGTTGCAGTTGTGACAAAATTGTTTGGATGTGGGTTACCAGCAATGTGGTTTTTGAAAAGTAAAGCACAAGGCATGAGAGTGGGAATCGGAATGATATCAAGAGGAGAAGTAGGATTAATTGTTGCAGGAGTTGGAGTTACAGCAGGAATTCTCACATCAGAAGTATATTCTACAATTGTAATCATGGTAGCAGTAACAACTATCATTACACCAATTTGGCTAAAGATAGAATACAGAAAAGAACAAAAAAAAGGTGATGATCCATCAAAAACAAAACCAGAGCCAACTATAGAATAAATTCAGATATAATAAAATGATACAAAAAATGATCACTGAAAGATATTTACAATAAGGAGGATTTAGAGTAAACAATATGACTGTAAATTATAATGAATTAACAAAACAAGTTCTCAACATATATCCAGAAGTGAAATTTGCAGGGATTGTTAACGTTAAAGGGGAAATTGTGGCAGGAGGTCACAAAGAAAATGTCACACAAATACTAGAAGGTGACGAAGTAAAAATGTCAATACATTATGCAATACAGAAAAGAGATCTGTATACAAATTTAGCATATAAAATTGGTCATGAAAAATCAGCAATTACCGAATTTGAAAAAGTAATAATGATTAGCATTCCAATGAATTCTAATGAATTATTTTTAGTTCGAACAGACAAAGGGATTAATTATTTAAAAATTATAGAGTTCATTTATTCAAAAATAGATCCTCAGAAACACATTCGTGATGAAATCAATATAATCCAAAATGAAATTGAGAACTTGAAAAATATGAAAGTTAGTAAATCAAAGAAAAGAGTAGTAAAAAGAAAACCAGCTAGAAAAACTGCAAAGAAAAGAGTAGTAAAAAGAAAACCAGCTAGAAAAACTGCAAAGAAAAGAGTAGTAAAAAGAAAACCAGCTAGAAAAACTGCAAAGAAAAGAGTAGTAAAAAGAAAACCAGCTAGAAGTAACAAATCCAAAAGAAAAACACGAAGATAGGCCATTCAAGCCGAATTGTTTAACGAATTTATGTCTAAATTACAATGAATATTCATGAATAAACTAGATCCCATACTTGCCAAAGCATGTAGTGAGATTACTCAAAATCTTCTAACAATCAGCCAGCCAAATAAAAAACAAGTCAAAGAAGAAATCATCAAAATTTGCACAAAATATGCACTTGAGCGCATTCCCAGAAACTATGAAATTCTATCAACTGTAAAAGATTCAGATTTTGAAAAATTAAAAAAAGTATTACTAAGAAAACCAACAAAGACCGCATCAGGAGTTTCAGTTGTGGCATTGATGCCAAAACCATATGCATGTCCCCATGGACGATGCACATATTGTCCAGGAGGAATAGAATTTAATTCTCCTAATAGCTATACAGGAAAAGAACCATCATCACTAAATGCAATTGAAAGTAAATTTGATCCTAAATTACAAATTACATCAAAGATTGAAAAATTAATTTCTTTTGGACATGACCCAAGTAAAATGGAAATTGTAATTGTGGGAGGAACGTTTCTGTTCATGCCAAAGGACTATCAAACTAATTTCATTAAATCATGTTATGATGCATTAAATGGAACTGATTCAAAAAATTTGGAAGAAGCAAAATCAAACAACGAACATGCTGCAATTAGAAATGTAGGATTTACAATTGAGACAAAACCAGACTATTGTAAAAAAGAACATGTAGATATGATGTTAGGTTATGGAATTACAAGAATAGAGGTAGGAGTACAATCATTGCAAGAAAGAGTTTATGAGATTGTTAACAGAGGACACAAATATAATGATGTAACAGAATCATTTCAAATTTCAAAAGATGCAGGATACAAGATTGTTGCACATATGATGCCAGGATTACCTACAATGACACCAGAAGGAGACATTGAAGATTTTAAAAAATTATTTTCAGACCCACAGTTACGTCCAGACATGTTGAAAATTTATCCATCCCTAGTAATTGAAAATACCCCACTATATCAAGAATACAAAGACGGGAAATATACACCATATTCTGATGAAGATATGATCAAAGTTCTAACAGAAGCTAAAAGAAATGTTCCAAAATGGGTCAGAATAATGAGAATTCAAAGAGAGATTTCACCAAAAGAGATCATTGCAGGACCAAAATCAGGCAATCTAAGACAGATTGTACATCAAAATCTTGCCAAACTAGGCATATCATGCAAATGTATCAGATGTAGAGAGGCAGGGCTATCCAATAAGAAAACAGATGCAGGAGATGTAAAATTAACTCGAATTAACTATGATTCATCAGGAGGAAAAGAGGTCTTTTTGTCTTATGAAGACAAAAATGAATCAATTTACGGATTTTTGAGATTACGAAAACCAAGTGCAGATGCACATAGAGACGAAATTAATCAAGACACATGTATTGTAAGAGAAATTCACGTGTATGGGAAATCTTTGAAACTAGGAGAAAAAGGAGATGATGAAATTCAACATTCAGGTCTTGGAAAAAATTTGATGAAAGAAGCTGAAAAAATATCTAAAGAAGAATTTGATGCAAAGAAAATGCTAGTGATTAGTGCCATAGGTACAAGAGAATATTATCAAAAGTTAGGGTATTCGTTATATGGGCCATACATGTCTAAATCATTGAATTAGTGAATTGAGATGACTGAACAAAATATTATTGGTAAAGGTACTTGGATTGACAAATTAGCATCAGAGTTACTAGAACGTGAAAAAGTTCTTGGAAGAAATACAGATATTCTTAGAGTAGAAAGTGGTCTTGGTGCATCGGGGATTCCACATATTGGAAGTCTAGGGGATGCAGTAAGAGCATACGGAGTAAAGCTAGCATTAGAAAACTTGGGATATAAATCAGAATTAATTGCATACTCTGATGACCTTGACGGATTAAGAAAAATTCCAGAGGGAATGCAAGAGTTTGGTTTAGAGGAACATATTGCAAAACCAGTATCACTCATTCCAGATCCATATGGATGTCATGACTCGTATGGAATGCACATGAGCAGTATTCTATTAGAAGGACTAGAGAAAGTTGGAATAAAATATGAATTTAGAAGAGCAGTTGACACTTACAAACAAGGATTACTAAAAGATCAAATCCACACAATATTACAAAATAGTACAAAGATTGGAGAAAAGATTGCAGAACTAGTAGGACAAGAAAAATATCAAAAATATTTACCGTACTTTCCAGTTTGTGCAAATTGTAATCGACTATACACAGCAGAAGCTACTGAATACATTTCAGATGAAAAGAAAGTAAAATACACATGCCATGATACAGAAATAGGCTCAAAAAGGGTCAAAGGTTGCGGGCATATTGGAGAGGCGGACATTGGAAAAGACCTAGGAAAATTAGCATGGAAAGTAGAATTTGCTGCAAGATGGACTGCATTTGATATTAGATTTGAAGCATATGGAAAAGACATCATGGATTCAGTCAAAGTAAATGATTGGGTAGCAGATGAAATTTTAAAATGCCCACATCCACATCATGTAAAATATGAAATGTTCCTAGACAAGGGAGGAAAAAAGATTTCAAAATCATTAGGTAATGTAATCACTGCACAAAAATGGTTAGAATTTGGGACTCCAAAATCAATTCTGTTATTACTATACAAGAGAATCACAGGTGCACGAGAATTAGGATTTGATGATATTCCATCATTAATGGCAGAATATAATGAACTTGAAGATATTTACTTTGGACGAATCAAAGTAGACAATCAAGCAAAATTGATAAAATCAAAAGGACTATTTGAATATGTAAATTTACTAAATCCTCCAAAACAATC
>Ga0257115_1002276_pt1 | contig 11707 bp, 14 predicted proteins | sample SI112_100mmetaG_FD_194465 | JGI IMG/M metagenome (GOLD analysis project Ga0257115, IMG submission 194465) | Marine microbial communities from Saanich Inlet, British Columbia, Canada - SI112_100m | ecosystem: Environmental > Aquatic > Marine > Inlet | place: Canada: British Columbia | collected...
ATAGTATTCGGGGTTAAGTCATTGCGTTTATTACGATACTTTAAAAAATCATGCTTTGTAAAGTTACAAATCATTGGGTTTTTTAAGTGACTCACAATTAGGTTTAAAATCTGCAAGCGACCTTGTGCATCTTTAAGTCTTTTCCCATGATATTCGTACCATAAGTTAACAAGCTCATCTAGTCTGCGCTCGTCTCTTTCATGGGTGTGATTCCAGTCTTTGTCTTTTTTATATTCAGATCTTATGTGAAGGTCATACCTTTTTGCTTCAGCCTGAGTTTCAAATGTTTTTTGGACTCGTTTACCGTTTCTGCCACCAAGCTTAGCGTCCCAAACCCATTTTCCATTTTTCTTTTTAATCATTTTGATTTACCTCTCTATTGATATGCTTCACTTGCAAGCCCGTTAATTTTCTTTAAAGATTTTCTTCATCCTTGATTCGTTGTTGTCTCATCTCATACATATATGGATCTATATGATTAGGCGGATCTGTTCTTTCTGTCATTAGCCAGAGTGTGTATTCTGGAAACTTCATGCACAGTCTTTGTGTGAATTTATTCTTTGGTTCAATATTTCCATTTTCATATTGCTGATAGGTCGAGTATCCAATTTTTAGCAGTTCGGCAAATTCTTTTTGCTTATAGCCCATTGTTTTTCTGATCTTTTTCATTCTTTTTGCAAAATTCACATATTTCTCCTTGACATTATATTTGTATAGTGTTTATAATTAAAAATAACTAACTTACTAAGTAATTATACATAATTTTATCAGTAAGTAAACTAAAAACAGCCTAAAACATCTAAAAAAGGCTTAAAACAATTTAAACACAGAAAAAGAGTACCGATATGAAGGATTTAAATACAACTGTTAGCCAAATACAACTTCCTGAAATCAGTGCAAAGGCCTATGCAAAACTGAACGGCCTTACTTTGCCAATTGTTAATCAAATGTGTAGTAATGGTGTTTTGGTTGCTCGCAAGATTAATTCAAAAGGTGTGTGTATTGATAATTTTGAAAGAGGTAGCTGGTGGATCAATCTTGTACAGCTTACTGAGGAGTTAAAAAAATGAGTAATATTAAATTCAACGATGTTGTTTATTGTGTTGGCAACAGCAATATGCCATTGGCTTTTGAGGTGGTGGCACTCTCCGAAACTCAAGCACTGTGTCAGCCAATTCTTGAGCGCAAGCACAATCCTAAAGACAAGCCCAGCCAGTATTGGATGGATCAAAAAAGTCTAAGCCTTAACCTTAGTTCTGTTATTACTCTTTGCAGCTTTAACCATGATGAGCAAATTGCCTCTACTGTTGCTGAATTTACGCGAGTCCATCATGCTTGGTAATAAGGCGAAATCTCACAGCACCTACACCAGAGATAATCTTAAAAGAATCAACATGGTTGGTGCTTTTAAGAGCTCTATTGATGGTTTAACGGATGCTTCACAAGATAATCGAATTAATAACTTCAAACTTAGAGACGTTGCTGGTTCAATCATGAACGACCAACGAGTTTGTAAGTGTGGCAAAGTACCGACTGCTTCAAAGGTTAAAGTTAATCGTCATAAGGATAGTAGTAAGGCGCATTATTCTGGCCTGCAAACTTGTGGCTCTGTCTGGGTTTGCCCAGTCTGTGCCTCAAAAACTTCTGAGAAGCGTAGGTTGGAATTATCTAACGGTACTGATCAATGGATTAAGATGGGTGGTGAGATATTGTTAGTAACATTCACCTTCCCTCATTCTAAAGGTGATAGTCTTAAAGAGTTACTAACCAAACAAGCATTAGCCTTTAAATACTTTAAAGGTAGAAGCGCTTACACCAAGCACATTAGATCTGAATATGAGATTAAAGGCACGATTAAGTCTTTAGAGACAACACACTCAGATGCTAATGGCTGGCATCCACACGTACATGAGCTTTGGTTTGTTAAACGTGGCTTCTCTATTGTAAAGTTACGCAAGCAAGTTTATGCCGCTTGGGCAAGAGCTTGTGAAGATGCAGGCCTTGGTCGTCCTAGTATTGCCAATGGTGTAGATATCAAATCAGGTGACTTCGCAGCTAACTATGTTGCCAAGTGGGGTCTTGATTATGAGATTGCCAAAGCACACATTAAAAAAGGTAAATCTAAAATCTCAAAAACCCCATTCCAACTACTAGATGAATATGACCAAGGTGATAGTAGGGCAGGGGCACTATTTAGAGAATACGCCGAAGCCTTTAAAGGCAAACGCCAACTGTTTTGGTCACGAGGACTTAAAGACTTTTTTGGTATTAAGCAAAAGAGTGACCAAGATTTACTTGATGAGCAAGTAGAAGAGGTGGTTGAAGTGCTTACCATTGGTTACAAAGACTGGATGCATGTGCTTAGACATAAAGCGCAAGCTTATATCTTAACTTTGGTTGAACTCAGATCTAAACACGAAGTCTATCGGTTTATTAATGAGCTTAAAAATACCGATCCAGCAGATAGTCATAGACATGCATACGTTCAGGCAGCTTAATAGTTTTGATTTAAAAAAGAAGATAAAAAATGATTTGATAACAACAATAACTAGGAATAAAAAATGACAAACACAAAAATGAATAGTAAAGATAAATGTAAGACCAATAATAATAAAACTGATGAGACATCAGTAAGTTTCAATCACGCTGATTGGTCAATTATTGTTGCACATAGTGCACAATCTCAAATATTAAACATATTGGAAGTTCGTGGTAAACAAGCAGTTTTGAACTTTGTACACAAGCTTAAACAACTTCCAATACCAGATAAGCGGAGCTATCCGCCTATGCAGTGAGGGCCTGCTTAAACGCCTAAAACAATTCTTTTGATTATTAACAACTAATTCTGATCGCTGAACAGTTGAAAGAAGTAATAAACCAAAGCTATGGCAATAGTGTTGTAGCTGTTAATAAACAAAAGGAAGTAAAAAATGACAACAATTAATAAAACCAATGGGCCTAGAACTGTTATTAATTCAGGCTATGAGATTGAGATCAAAAATGATTCTCAAATAGATGTAATCCAAGGCAACAGCCAAAAGACCGGCAAACCTTACAAGATGGTTAAGCAAGAAGCTTGGCTACATAAGGGCCATGGTTATCCAACACGTGTATATATCCCGCTACGTGATGAAGAAAGTACACTAGCCGAGAACATGGCTTATCCAGCAGGTTACTACCTAATGGGCGATTTGTTAGATGTCGGTGGTTGGGGCGATCTACAAATCTCACGCGATCTTAAACTCGTGCCAAAAGTTAGCAAGTAATTAACTAACTGTTAAGCAATGAGCAATTCAAAAAACTTACATGTCGTAGTGTGTCTTAACGATCTGAGGATCAAGCCTCTACGTTCTGGGTTTCAGGTTCAAACACCACTGGCTTTGGTACTAGTGTTGTTGTGCGAGCCTGTTTTTGCTTTTAATTCAACATGGTTCCCCACAGAAGCAGACTATCGGAATACTTTTTTATCACTACTACTATTTATGGTGGTGAGCTTCTCTATGGCCTATCTTGGGAAACTTGTAAGAACCGCAGGTAATGATGTATGAGAGAGATACTAACAAATGACTGAAGTCGTTAGTCTTCTAGATTTTATCTTTGTATTGGCATTGTTAGTACTGACATTGTCGCTGTATGTGTTCTTTAGTTAGCTTAGATGAATGGGTAAATGGTCTGCCCCTTCAGGCTTAAAGATTAAATAAAAGGAATAAACAAATGAACAAAACTTTAAAAAATATCTTGTTAATCGGCTTTGCACCAGCAGTGCTACTTGCCTCTAGTCAATCAATGGCAGTAGACATGTATCAGTACTCAGCAGGTACTGGGCCTGATAGTACAACCACTGATAGTTATATTGTTGATAACCATGATAGTGGTAGTAACTATTACTATCTGAACGCTGGTACTGGTTCGTATGAGAATATCTATGGCAACAGTTTTAACGGTGCAACAGACATCCTAACGGTATATGACGGCTCTACGCATGATGTCTTTAGTGCAGCAGCTGAATCAGCTACTTACTTTGATTATGCAATGTGGGCAGATGAGAATCCTGATGCAGGTACAACTACTGATACAGCAGCTGACACCAGTGGTGATACAACCACTACGGGTGCAACCGGTAGTGTCAGTTACAACGCAGATGATATTACTGGAACCATTAGCAATATCCAAAACACGGCTATTGCAGTCATGGGTGCTTTGATTACATTAGGGTTAACCGTGATGTTTTATAGAAAGATAAGAGGCCTTGCTTCTCGGGGTTAGTTAAACAGTAAACAAGCATTAAGCAAATGACAATAAATTAATGACAAAAGAATGCTAAAGCTAATTTAACAACAACAAAGCAAAATGATAAAAGGGTAAATGATCTGCCCCTTCAGATCTATGAACAGGGGAATGATATGAACAAGTTAAAACTTGCATTGACATCTTTAGTGGTAATGGGTGCAAACTCAGCATATGCAGCAACCGTAACTTACGATGCAGCAGATATTACTGGCACGATCACTAATATCCAAACAACTGCAGTAGCAGTAATGGGTGCATTCATTACACTTGGTCTGACGGTAATGTTTTACCGCAAGATCCGTGGCTTAGCGTCACGTGGCTAGTACTTAAAAAAGTACAAACCTTTTAGAGAGTCTCGCCTCCTTGAGGCTCTCTATTTTTAATTAACTACCAAAACCAGTAACGACAAAGTAAACAAACAACAACCTATGATCAAACAACTCTTCACTGCTCTTGCCTTTACATTAGCACTCATGCCCATGAGTGCTAATGCTTGTGATGAATGTGAAGAGCTACTCGCCGCCGCTGAAGATATTGTTTGGCAGATGGAGTCTTTGCTGGATGATGTTAGTGGCTATGCAGATAGCGCCAGTATGAATAGTGATGATGCTCAAGCCTATGGTGATCTATCCGCTCAGTGGTCAGACATTAGTGAGACTTGGGCTAGTGTGGCAGAACAGAACTCTGATAATGCTGGGGCTTTTGCAGACAATGCACAAGCTTATCAAGATTTAGCAGAGCAATACATTAATGCTATTGGCAGTTATCATGATATTGCTTCACAATATGTTGATGACATCGCTAGTTTTAGAGATGAAGCAGATAGTGCTAGTAGTAGCGCACTAGATTCTGCTATCAGTGCCGCAGATTTTGCCATCAGTGCCGGAGAGTCTGCTCAAAGTGCACAAACCATTATTGATGATCTAAACAGTGTTAGTCAATCAGCAGGAGATGTGACTAATCTACTCAGTGAGTTAGGAACAATCACTGAGGCAATAAACCTTCTCTCAGAAAATGCCATTGCTCGTACTGATCTAATATTGTCTCTACATGATGAGATAGAGCAAGACGTTCAAGTTATTGAACAAAAGAAACAAGAAGTAACCGACAGTGCTGATGCATCCATGAACAGCTTTACCATTACCGAACAGCAACTAGAAACTCAGTATGGTATCAAACTTCAATCTTTTGATACTAAAGAGGCAGAGTTAGAACAAGACAAACAAACAGCCACACAAGCTATTGAGACTAAACAAGTAACGTCTAGTACAGCCATGGACAACTTCGTTAACGAGGTTGAATCTTCCAAGGCTCAAGCACAGACTTTAATTGATAATCTTAGTACTTTAGTGGAAACTTCCAAAACTCAATCGGTTGACTCTATGAGTGATCTGGTGAGTTTAGTCAGTGATACCCAAGCTCAAGCAACAGCAGATATTGATAGTTTTGTTAGTTCTGTAGAACAAAGCAAAACCCAAGCAGTGAGTACCATAGAGAACTACACCAATACTCAAGACTTTGATACTTTAGTCACCAACATCGTTGAGGCTTATGTCGGTGATGTTGCAGTGCCTGATAATTCTGCTCAAGTGGCTGCACTTGATGCCAATACTTCCGCAGTAGAATCCAACACCACGGCAACCGATGTAAACACCACTTCGGTTAATGCCAATACTGAATCTAATACAGCCAACACCAATGCTTTATCTGAATCTACAACAGCAACCAGTGATAACACCAATGCATTAAGCACCAACACACAAGCCACTACAGGCAACACTAACGAGCTAGCAGGGCTTAAAGCCGCAGTGGAGGCTAACACCGCTGCTTTAAAATCAGGTGGATCTGTATCAGAAGGTGAGTTTACCGGTGAAGTGAACTACACCGATATTGGTACGACTTATATTGATGGTTTATCGACTAATCTTACTAATCTGTTATCAAGTGATACCAATGCTGATGGCAGCGCTACAGCACCATCTTTTACTAATGACTTTAACATTGGCACACTCGCCACCCTAGGCGGCTCTACTTCCAATTATGGGCAAGATGCTAACTTTTCTGGTAGTGGTGGTACTTGTCCTTTTGAGTCATTCACCTTTAATCTAATTGGTGGCAAGGTCATTACTGTAGATACCTCATTCATTTGTATGTACTCAAGACCGATTGTTAATCTAATGATGACCATCATTATCTTACTAACCTTAGTAATGGGCTTTAGATATGTCACTCGATAAAGTTTTCTACTGTCGAAAACTTTTAGCTCTAATAACCAAGCAATTGGAGGAGTATTGATATGGGCGCAATCGTTGCAGCAATTAATGTTGTTCTTAGGTTTATCACTGGAGCAAAAGTATTAAGCTTTAGCTTCTTCACTTGGATAAGCTCAAACTTTATTACCTTCTTCTTTGCCTTCCAGTTTATCACCTGGATTGCCAGTGCTATCTTTACCCTAATGCTTGGGTTTTACGGCACTGAGATTATCTCAAGTATATTGGATGTAACCGGTGTGCAAACCTATGTCAGTTCACTGCTTAGTAATGTGTTTGATTTTGGCAACTCAATTGATGTATCAGGCAATGCATTTGGCACAACACTGGATGATGCACTTCTGTACTTCCACTTCTATGACTTCTTTAATTTAATCATCTCTTTATGGTTTGGCATCTTTGCTCTGAAGATCAATATTGCTGTGTTCCGTGCCACAAGATTTAACGCATCCAGGTCAGGCATCCTTGGCTCTATGGGTGGCTATAAGGGCTAGTACCAATGGTAAACCATAATAGACAAATATCCATCAAAAAGTGTTCCGAGGGGAACAGTAAAACACTTATTTTTTTAATTAAACAATATTAATAAACAACTATGATCCATCTAATCACCGGCAGACCCGGACACGGCAAAAACATCTATGCACTCACCTTCCTAGAAAAAGAACAGTTCATCAACTACGATAAAGAAACTAAAACCTTTAGTTCTACTATTGACCGGCCTTTGTTCTTCATTGCCTTTGATGGTATTGATATTGTTGATAGTACAACAGCTAAGTATGAAGATTTGGATAACCTCCCAACCGATCAAGAACATGACAATACTTCTAAGTTCCCAGACAACTCGGTTATTGTTATTGATGAAGCTCATCGCTACTCACCAAAGTCAACCAACAAAGAAGGCTTTACCAGCTTTGTCTCATTTTTAAAGATTCATCGCCATTATGGTTTTGACTTTATCTTTATAACCCAGAGTCAAAAAGATCTTAATATTGATATACGCAATCTGGTGGAGAATCACTTTAGAGTTAACAGGCCTTTTGGCACACAAAAGAGCTTTGTTAATCACTACTTAGGTGCAGAGACATCAGAGAACAAACAACCCGTTAAACAATCATCCAAACCGTTTGTATTAGACAAGCGCTTTTTTGAAGTTTATAAGTCTGCCAGCATTCATAACTACAAATCCAGCATTCCTAAGAAGTACTACGTTTTTATCTTATTCTTTATTTTGTTTATTGGCTTTATTATTAGCAAAGGCATCTATGTTTATGATGCTTTTAGTTCTGGTGATATGATGAACTTTGGTAAGAGCGTGCAGAGTGAGTTATTGGGAGGCAGTGGTAGTAATACGTCTGCAAACAATAACCAAGCAGGCACTAATGGAGCGCAAACAGTTGAGAATCGGGGCGCCAGATCTTCTAATCTGGTCAAACCCTATTTTTATCTGTTTAAGAACAAGGATAAGTTTAAAGAATCTGGGGCAATCTTTAATACCGTCTCACCAACCGTTGTTCTGAATGAATCCTCTATCTTTTGTTACTGCACCGTTAAAGAGATTGAGATTATTGATAATATTGTCAGGCTGATGGACACCAGTAATAATATCAAGATTGATTTTATATTGGTGTCGTTTAGTAAAAAAGACTACCTAGATTTTAGTATTAAATACACTTTTGAGAATGAGTTCTTTAGAGTTAGTCCATCTACAGCACTGATATCAAACATATTGCTGCTTGATTACCTTAAGAATGATTATCAAACTCTTACCAAGATTAACTCCTCAGCACTGGTAGAGGTGGGTTACGGTTTTAGCTCTAACTTTGTCACCAAGTACCCAATCATTCTCAAGAACTACAAGTCATCGAGTGTGAGTAGTGTTAGGCTTAAAGCTGATACAGCCAATAAGCTATCACCGAGTAAGAACAACTCCAAACAACAGCCCTCAGACAGGGTGGTAGGTGAGAAGATATCTTTTAATGATGTGGGCTTTAAGTTTAGGATTGATACTAAGTATGTAGATGATCAAACAGTCTCTATTAAACTCAATCAATCACATTCATTCTTACAAGGATTTGTAGATGATATACCAGTGACCGATAAAAGAGATTTTAAGTCACAGTTCTTGTTAAAAGATGGGCAGTTAGTGCCACTATTTAATCTGTCTAGCTTACTCAACTCAAAATCCAAAAAAGAAACCATTCCATTCTTAAGCTACTTCTTGCCAGGCAAGGTAGATGATGACAACTCTAGCTATCAGGTGTTTTTACGCTTTAGGTTTGATGAGAAGCTAAAAACAAAGCAGAAGAAAGCAGAGATAAGCCAAGATCAAATTGTAGAGCTAGAGAGCGCTACTAAAACTGTAGAATTGGAAAATATAGAAGATATAGTTGGTGTAGATAGTTTGGATAAAAAAGACAAAGAATTGGCCAATGAACTATTGGTAAATTAAATGCCAAGAGAAGAGCCAACTGGGTTGGCCTTCTTGGCATTTTTTAATTGATTAGTAATTTTTACTATGTTGTTACAATTAACAACAATATGAAATACATATTATTATTTATATTTTTGTTTGGCATGGCTCATGCCAACCTAGAAGCTTTTGATAAAGAAGGCAGGTTTAAAGAGGTTAAGTTTGAATATGGCACACCTAAGGTTATGAGAGTACTTACTGAAGATGGTAATCTCTCTGAACAGAAGGGGTGGATTGACAAGAAGATTATTGAGAGGATTGTAGGGTGGTCAAGAAGATAGGTCTTGTAAAAAGCAACTTGAAATGTGTCCAAGATTAACGGACCACTACATAGTAAGATTAGATGTTTTGAAAAGTTTTTAGTTGTCATTAAGTTTTTAAAACTATAAATGCTTGGTTAAAATGAGCTTAATTTTTGTTAAATTAATTGCTTGAAATGTCAAGACTTACAGAACTTATATCACAAACAAAATCTAAAGACCCACAATTAGGCGCTGATCTTGAAAGAGAGTTTAAAGCTTTGTCATCCCGTAGAGAGTTTGGTTTGAATTTTGAGCGTCACAGGCCTGAAATCGTAGAATTACCAAATAGAATGATTCGTAAAGGTGATAAGGTGCGGGTATTGCCGGAAAGAGGATCTACTAAAAAAAACGATCAACAATTGTGGCTTGTCAAAAAAATTAAAAAGAATAAAAAAGTAAGTATTGCGACTCTTGAGTCCACGACTAAAGAAGAAAAAGAGACTAAAGAAAGTAGCATAGACGACTTAATTGTTATTGCTGAGTTCCAAGATTATATCTATCCTGGACTAGTAAGTACAGGTAAGGTTGAGAATGGTGATGACAAACCATATCACACTGTAATAAATGGAGAGAATTATCATGCACTTAAAGCACTAACCTTTACTCACAAAGGTAAAATTGATGCCATATACATTGACCCACCATATAATTCAGGGGCGCGTGATTGGAAATACAATAATGATTATGTAGAATCTGAAGATAATTATCGTCATAGTAAATGGTTAGCATTTATGGAGCGTAGGTTACTTATCGCAAAAGATCTATTAGATCCAGATAACTCTGTGTTAATTGTTACGATAGATGAAAAAGAATACTTGAGGTTAGGAATGTTATTGGAACAAGTGTTCTCTGAGGCTAATATTCAAATGGTGACAAGTGTTATAAGCCCTTTTGGTGTTGCAAGGCCTAGTGGGCTTTCTCGTGTCGAAGAGTATATTTATTATGTGGCTTTAGGTGATGCAAAGTTGGGAGCTCCCAATGATTCAAGAGTATTGCTTGCTAGAGAAGATGAAAAGCAAGTTGATTTGAATAAGAATACTGAAACATTTTGGTATTCTCTAATGCGTGCCGGTTCAAACTCAACAAGGAAAAGGTCTCCAGGTTGTTTTTATCCAATATATACAGATGAAGATGGGGTGTTTCATTCCATAGGTAATGCTTTGCATAGAGAATTAGATAGAAAAAAAGTAGAACACCCAAAGGGATTAGTGCCTAATTGGCCAATTAATCAAAATGGAGATGAAGCTGTTTGGCAAGTCTCACCAGAAAATGCTGTTAAATTGTTTGAAAAAGGTTTTGCTCGCACCGGAAGATATGATAAAAAACTTAATCGATACAGCATTACTTATCTGAGAGAAGGAACAATATCAAGATTAGCATCAGGAGATTTAAAGTTTGATAAATCGGGAAAAATTGAAGTTGTTAAAGAATCAACCAATTCTGGAAGAACGGTATGGGCGTTTAGCTCACATAATGCTACCTCTCACGGCACAAAACTTTTAAAGAAAATACTTCCAGATAGGAAATTTCCCTATCCTAAAAGTTTATATGCGGTAGAAGATACTCTAAGGGTATGCTTAAAAGAAAAACCAAATGCTACAGTATTGGACTTTTTTGCAGGATCGGGAACAACCGCTCATGCCATTATGAGATTAAATAAACAAGACAATGGAAATAGAGTAAGTATTTCTGTAACGAATAATGAAGTTTCTGCGGATGAACAGGATGATTTGAGGAAAAAGGGATTAAGACCTGGTGATTCAGATTGGGAGAAATGGGGGGTTTGCGATTACATTACCAAACCCCGTATAAATAGTGTCATTAGTGGCATTTCTTCAGTTAAAAAGGAGATTGTTGGAGATTATAAATACAACGATCTATTTCCTTTAAAAGAAGGTTTAAAGGAAAATTCTGAATTCTTCACATTAACCTATGAAACGCCTATATCCATAAATTATAATCTAGCTTTCGAACAAATAGCCCCATTGTTATGGATGCGTGCCGGAAGTAAGGGGAAACGAATCGATTCAATTCCAGTATCTGGCTGGGCTGTAGCAGATAGTTATGGAGTTTTGTTTGACCTTGATAAAAGCAGCGAATTCTATAAAGCAATAAATGCTCAAACCAATATTAAAATTGCATACATAGTTACAGATGATGACAGACGTTATCAATCAATCGCAAAACGCTTACCTAAGACAGTTGAGCCTGTTAGATTATACGAATCCTATTTAAAGAATTTTCAATTTACAAATGACATTTAAAATATGAAGTTTACACTGAAAGATTATCAAGAAGAAGCTGTTGCGGATGTACTTGTGAATATGCGAAAGGCATCAAAACGCTGGCAAGAAGAAGGTGATATACACGCT
>Ga0257115_1002282_pt1 | contig 11665 bp, 10 predicted proteins | sample SI112_100mmetaG_FD_194465 | JGI IMG/M metagenome (GOLD analysis project Ga0257115, IMG submission 194465) | Marine microbial communities from Saanich Inlet, British Columbia, Canada - SI112_100m | ecosystem: Environmental > Aquatic > Marine > Inlet | place: Canada: British Columbia | collected...
TTATTAGAAATCATTCGCACTTCATCCCAGCTCGGCGTCCACGAAAAGTCAGTCGGGTAAAGCTCAGGCACCAGTCGTTCGTGAAATCCATGCAGCATATCGGGACCAACAAAATGCTGTTTTCCAGACAAGCAGGTACGGTAACCCGCCAGACGAAGGTAATGTGCAACCGTTGGAATCTGTGCCAGATATTCAGCGCCATTATCAAAAGCCCCGATACGTGAGGGCAACATTCCTGACAGCATCGAGAAACGTGAAGGGGCGCACAATGGAAAATTGCAGTACGCATTCTCAAACACCACACCTTGATCCGCCAGTTGATCCAAATAGGGAGTAACAGCGAGCCCTCCATAACTGCTGAGTACCTGGGGCTTAAGTTGATCGGCCTGAATCAACAGGATATTGGGTCTGTTATGTGGCATAGCAAGTGCTCAGTAGGTTTCGCCCTTTCGGCCAGAAATAAAACCAGCTAACTGGGATTTGTGGCAATAGTAAGCTTAAAAAAATAGATCGACAAAACGTTGGTAGGCGTCTTTATCTTCGTTTGGCCATACCGCCCTAATTTGTCCGAACTTAAACAGACATCGGCGCATCTTTTCACTGCTCGGACATATTCACGGCAAAATCCCTCATTTATTCATGTCAGTGACTTTGTCGTTCTGAAAGTCAAATTGAGGTCATTGCGCGGTGCGTGCTACCGTTTTTGTCTTCTGCCATTAAAGGGCGACGATTTATCCCGGGCGCTTATCGAACGCTGGAATGTCTTCAGGAATATGGTGGAAATCCTGCTTATCGCAGGTAAAGATCGCTACAGCCGGAGCGAAAATTGAAGGGTCATCGAGGGTTCCCACCTTGATCACAATCGAACCTGGCCTGCTTGGGGTTTCTGATGCGACTCCAGTTCCGCATTTCTCACAAAAATGTCGGGTCACCGGTCGTTCAAGATCAGAGCGACGGAATTGCTTCATTTCACCAGATGTCAACTGAAAGCCCTCAAGAGGAAAAATCATAAGCGCCGCTGGATTTCCTCCGCTGATGTACTGACACTCCCGGCAATGGCACTGAAGTGATGCTTGTGCCTCACTGGTAATTTCATAACGAACTGCACCACAGTAACATCCTCCGGCTATCTTCATTTTTGCGCTCCTCCTACATGGTGTTTCTTCACGCGCTATTATAAGGCGAGCTATAAGGCGAGCGGTGTTTCGGCAATTACTTGATCGCAAAGGTCCCGCGATTGAACCTGACTGGGTCGTTTAATTGGCGCAGCACCTTTTCCCAACCCTCGTAAGTACTTTTTTATCATGGGTTAGGCAAGGATCGAAGCTGTATCCACCTGTCCAAAGTCAGATGGTCTGCCCACACTCCAGACCGCTCTTATACCGTGCACTAGAAAACTTCGATTTTGCAAAAACCTTCTTGCTTATCTCAGGAGTGCTTTTGTTTTTGTTAACAATGCAAGAGGAGTTACATTGGCTATCTTACTGCGGCAGCACGGCCAAGTGATTATTGCTGATGCGCGAATATCGCTTTGATTAACGAAAATTGAAATACTCAGACGATGATTAACCCAACCCCAAGGAGTCCCAAACCGACTATCGCAGCTGCTCCTAGCAGGGCTATCATGCCTACGCGAAAGATAAACACGGCTACTAATGCCGCAACGACGAGTGCTACCGCTATCGGGTCAAGGGTTATGGGATCTGGAACTGCTACGCGTAGCCCAAAGGCTTCAAATGTTCCCACATCTTTGAACATCACATGCAACGCAAACCATACTGCCAGGTTAAGAATAACTCCAACAACAGCGGCGGTGATGGCAACAAACGCTGCCGACAGCACCTGGCTTTGTCGAAGCTGTTCTACATAAGGTGCGCCCATAAAAATCCATAAGAAGCAAGGCACAAAAGTCACCCAGGTTGTCAACAAACCGCCTAGGACGCCTGCTACCAATGGTGCCAGACCGCCCGCATCCCGGAATGCCCCTAAGAACCCTACAAACTGGGTTACCATAATTAACGGGCCCGGAGTAGTCTCAGCGAGGCCAAGCCCGTCCAGCATCTCTCCTGGCTCAAGCCAGCCGTACGTTTCCACAGCCGCCTGCGCTACATAGGCCAATACGGCATAGGCACCACCAAATGTTACGACCGCCATTTTCGAGAAAAATACTGAGATGTCGACAAATACATTACCCGGGCCGAGAAACAAGACCAGGCCTATTACCGGCGTGGCCCAAAGCAGTAACAAAACGACACTGATACCAAGAACACGACTAGCCCCAGGCCGGGCATGGTCGGGAACCTTCTCCCCGAGAATAGAATTGCCGCCCCCAACTCCCTCTCCATCTGTCGCGGTGGCCCCAGCACCTAGAAAGCTCTGTACGCCGTATCGGCCACTTAGGGCGCCAACCACTGCAGCAGCGATGATGATTACCGGAAAAGATATATCAAAGAAAAAAATACCCATAAAAGATAAGCCGGCCAATGTCGCCATCACGCTATTACGCAATGCCTTTTTACCGATCCTGACAACCGCCTGTAACACGATCGCCAGCACCGCTGCTTTTAGACCAAAGAACATGGCTGCGACGACATCCACCTCGCCATACAGGGCATAAATGCAGGTCAGCACCATTACCGCCAGCATGCCCGGAAGAATAAATAAAACACCTGCGACTAATCCACCCCGCCGCTGGTGCATCAGCCATCCCAAATATATGGTCAGTTGTTGGGCTTCTGGCCCTGGTAGTAACATGCAAAAATTCAGCGCGTGAAGGAAGCGGGCCTCCCCTATCCAACGTTTTTCTTCAACAACTATGCGGTGCATCACAGCGATCTGCCCAGCTGGGCCACCAAAACTTAACATCGCAACTCGTAACCAAACGACAGCCGCTTCGCGAAAACTCGGCCACGGCCGTCCATCAGCACCTATCGTTGGCGATTTTGGGGTCACTACATTAGACATCGTGTCGCAATACTCTTATTAGCATGTTCATTGGCTATTCGGAATAGACAGTGGCCACGCCAAATCCAAACCGGCATCCTCTAGGAAAAAATCAGAAAGCTGAGACCAGCACGATAAACACGCCAACACCGGCACAAACCGCGAGCAGAACTCTGCGACCCAGCAAAAAGAAGACCGCAAGCCCGACAATAACCCCAAAAATTCTAAAAGATAGAGGCGTTTGAGTTAACGGGCCTATTGGCAGAACAATCATCCGGGCGATAAGCCCCCCCAGCATCGCGTAAGAAACGCAGGTGACCCATTGAAAGACTGCACCCTCATGATTGATACGTGACGCGAACAAAACTCCTAAGCCACGCCAAAGATAAGTGGCGCCGATGGCACCCAATGTCACTAATCCGATATCGATAGCCTGCACATCAATCATGATATTTTTTCCGATCCTGACGCATTTTCCCTACGAGAAAAGCCAGCGTACCTCCAACCACTCCCGTTATCAGTAGATCCAGATCAGGCGCTATCAGATGAAAAAGCACGCCAAGCGGAGCGCCAATCAGCAACGCGGTAGATGCACTGAGACCTTGAGCGCCTGCCAACAAAATAGCAAAGAACAACGGATTCAGGAAAATCAGTCCGAGCGCAATTGGCCGTGGCAACAGACCAACCCCTAAGAACCCGATAGCAGTGCCCAGCAACCCCGAGGCCATACAAATAGATGCAAATACAATGTAATAACGCTGCCGCAATTCAGGTGAGATTGCTGGAAAACGCCTCAGTCCTGCAGCCCAGGAATTAATCGACAACATCTGAACCAGGACAAACATCCATCCAGGGTGCGTAGCGCTGGACCGTATCAGCGGGACAAAGGATACGACCATTGGCAAGAAACGTGCGTTGGCCAGAGCCACAGCCAGAATGACAAAAAAGGCTGAAGCGCCGGCCGCATGTAGTTCGACCAGAGTCAACTGCCCTGGCAACCCCCAAATCCCGGCGGTTGCAGCCAACGCCACTGTAAAGGGCAATCCACTTTCGTGAACCAGCGAGCCAAATCCCGTCATGCTCGCAAGTAAAGTCAATGCGGGAAAACCAATCGCGTCTTTAACAGCAAGGCGGGTAACCTCGCCAGATTGATTAAGCATAAATTCGGCTAAGGTTTAGGGGGGAACACTGGTTGGAGATTCTTATGGCAACCATTTTGTATCGAATGACCGGTTAAATTGGAGGGCTTGCTTTTAATTGGAGGATGCCTTTTTCAAACCTTCGTAAGTGTCTGATTTATGGCGGGCCGTGTAGGGTTCGAACCTGCGACCACCTGATTAAAAGTCATACGGTATCACTGTCTACAATTGCTTTTTAACACTGATTATCGTTCCGTCAATGATTCGTCAATGAAATGCTTTGTCCATTGTCTTACTCCCAACATCCCGCTAAAACTATAAACCTTTCTAGAATATTTCACCAAGTGAACTAACACTAATTTAGTTTAATTCCTTCCACATTAGGACAACGTCGCCAGTGTCTTCGGAACTGGGGAAATGGACATATGGCCTACGACCCACTTCGACGTAGCCATTTCTCTGATACGTTTTGAAAGCAACCTCATTTACCTCTTCCACCTGTAAAGCGATCCTATTTGTACCAGAATCCTTAGCTATACTTTCCGCTTTGCCTAAAAGTTGTCGGGCTAATCCTTTCCCTCGATATTGCGGCAATATGGCAATTGCCTGCAGCAACCAACATCCACTAGCTATTCTTTCAAGTTCTACACATGGTCGAAAACATTCTGGCACAGCATTAAGGTCAATATCTGGATAGGGGTCATCCACGGAAAACCCAAAAAATGCGCCTACAAATTTAGATTGAAATTCTGCTACCAGCCAGTTTTTAAAATAAGCATTGTAATTGGCATCGGTTCTAATTCTTTCTCTGCCATACTCAAAATAGGATTGCCCTTGCCCCACTTCTTGGCTCCAAAGGTAAGATGGCATCCTTCTACCCGCTATATCCCGAATTAGCGCCAGTTCTGTACAGTCGTATTCTGTTGCCGTTCTAAATTGTAGTGCATCGCCCATGAAACTTACCCAAGAGTGTATGTGTATTTCATTCCCAACATCCCGCTAACACTGTAAACCTTTCAGCCTTTTCTGCTATGGCAATCGACATTCTTATCTCCTACCGATGAGTAGATTCCTTGAAATCATGTCATCCATCTCATATAGGTCTTCCCGCAATTCGTGTCGGGACTTCGCCATGCATGTTAGTCATTTGATATTGACAGGCGTTTAATTTAGCCGCCGAATTTTGTTGAAGGCATGCCCGAATTGAGAGAATCTATCGTTTTGGAGGATTCCTTTCTCAAACCCTCGGAAGTGTCTGATTTATGGTGGGCGCTCCAGGGTTCGAGCCTGCGACCACCTGATTAAAACTCAGATAGGCTAGCCTCGACAATAATCGGATTGAAGGCGCTGCGGAACAGCGTCGCATCCATCTCGTCGGCGATCTGTTCGAGCCGCCCCTTGAGGACCGCGAGTGTTACCGGATCAATCATTTGTTTTCTCGAAAGCTTTGGAATCGTAGCCAGCACCCAGCGCCAGCATGTCGTTAGTGTTGAGCAATTCGTTGAGGCGGTCGAAATCCAGCATCTGCTCCCGAAATGGCAGCGTCGAGCCATGTTCGCTCAGGCTGGCCAGATAGGCCTGCGCAGTGTAAGCCATCACGCGCACCATACCGCCGGGAAATATAACCAATGAAAAACCTAAAGCTTCAAGCTCTGAAGCGGTTTTATGGGGCGTTTTACCGCCTTCAACCATATTTGCCAACAAAGGAATACGGCCGTTGAACTGCTTGGAGATGGCATGCATCTGGTCTTGTGTTTGCGGGGCCTCGATAAAAAGCACATCAGCACCGGCTTCCAGATAGTGCTCGGCGCGCTCGGTCGCAGAGGCAAAGCCTTCAGTGGCAATACTATCGGTACGTGCGATGATCAGCGTTTCGGTGCTACGGCGCGCGTCCAGTGCGGACTTTATCTTGCCCACCATTTCTCCAGTAGGCACCAGCGTCTTGCCAGCCAGGTGTCCACATCGCTTCGGCAAAGTTTGATCTTCTAACTGGATGGCCGCCGCGCCAATGTTTTCGAACAGGCGCACCGTGCGCATGACGTTAAGGGCGTTACCGAATCCGGTGTCGGCATCGACGATGATAGGAAGGCTGGAGCGTTCGGTAATCGCCGATAAAACATCTGCGACTTCACTCATGCTGACCAGGCCAATGTCTGGCTGCCCAAAGCGGGTATAGGCGATGGAAGCCCCGGAAAGATAGGCAGAGTGAAACCCAGCCTGTTCTACCAGCACCGCACCTAAGGCATCGAATATACCCGGCGCCACAACAATACCGTCGTCGGATAACTGTTTTTCAAGATTTAAGTGTTTGGTCATTGTTCAATACTCTTTATTCGCCGAGTGCGTCAGTTTCTTTTTTGAGGTGCAGAACCAACCCGCCATCATGCACCATGGCAAGATCGACCGAACAGGTGATGATCTCTCTTGGAGCAACTTTATGCCGGCCCGCGGCACGGGCAATAATCTTTTCTGCGAGTGTTGTGGACATGATGACTTAACGTTCCAAACAGGGTTTTCCGTTCAGGATTGCCTCGGCGGTTTCGGTTCCTTCATCATGGTCCGCACAATACCAGTATCTGCTGCGCGCCACCCGATAACCTGCCGCCCAATCAGGAATAGCCATTTGCTTTTGGCAGATACGACGCCTTGAGCGGGGCGCATCGTTGTCACAAACGCTATTTAAAAAAACGGGCAACACACGGCCTGAACTGATCTTGCTGGTTTTATGACCGATCGTGCTAACTGTCTAAAAACTTGTCAAAAATGTTTCTCATCAGCCTTGAAATATTGTTGTTAAAATCGTTGTAAGGCAGGCTACCGCAGAAAGTGATCGAACCAGTTGAGAACACCGCACCACCTGAAGGTGTATCAAAGTACAGCATGTCAGCACGAATCAGTTCCTCGTTCGGCACTCCTGGCCAGTTGGTGATATGAGTGAGTTGCTCTTCAGGAACCAGAACGAAAGTATCATTGTGATTCTCGGACGAAGCAATCACCACAGCGTTTTCTGGTGAGCCCAGGTAGCGGTCATAGCGGTCGAGTTCGAATCCAGCTGCGCCACCACCGCTGAAGCCGAAATCACCAATCAGTTCATCGGTTATGCCTTCGAACATCCAGCTGAAACGTTGATCGTAGCTGTCGGGAGTGCGGCGATAGTAGGAACCGAAAAACCGACCCTGAGACGAGAATCCTACACCCGCTAGGGCTTGCGGTGGTCGTCCGTTACGACGCCACAAGCCACCATATTGGCCATCAAAAGCGTTGTAGTACTCGCCGGGTTCCGCTGCCCAAGCCCGTATGCCACCTTCGGCTCTGCGGATTTCGATGAGCGAACTATTCTCGGGGTGGATCGCAACACGCCAATAAAACCCATTGCCGCCCAGATAGGCGAGGTGGCCGCCCTGGTCGCGGTACTGCTGCAACGCATCGAGTGTCTGGGCAGTGTGGTACTCGGGATGAGATCCTGTCGTCACCGCAGCATATCCACTCAGTACAGCCACACCTTCATCATGCAACTCCTTGTCGGTAATAATATCGAAGGCATAACCCTGATTTTCCAGCCAGGCTGTCAGGTGGCTGTCGGCCTGAAAATGGCGCAATCCTGAACACGCGTTCGCACCGAATGTGAGATAACCAGGCCTCAGATTGAACAATGGCCGGCGATGGCTGGCATGACAGATGCCGCTGCGGTCCAGGTGAAAATTGTAGGTAGAGCACCCATAGTGTGGATACTCGGCGGGATTCCAGGGATAGGCGTTCCAGGCCTCGTTTTTGTCGAGCCAAGAAGGTTCGTAGTCAGGTCGGGCATGGTTACCATAGACCGTGTAGGTAAAGGTCGACACCAAGACGCATAATTGGGCAGTCCGTTTTCCGCGCGGCGGGCAGACAAACAGTGGGATCGTGTCATGCTGTTCTCCCTGCTCGAGTCGAATACCGTAGACCCCGGATTGGAGATCGTCAGGTACCGCAAACGCAAAATCTGTTTCCCACTCGAAGTCGTAAATGTCATCTTCATGAAAATGGATCGCGCCGTACTGGTTCGGCAAGTGTCGCCAACACATCTCAGTACCATCCCAGTTGGCCCCCGTCATTGCGCGAGCGGGAAAATTCACCAGCTCGCCGCTCAACTGGTGGGGGCCTGTATCGACAACACTACAACTGGATATGTCGCGTGAAAAATCCCAGCAAGCAAACACCGGTACACCGCTGGTTTGCGCTTCCAGCATATCCAGATTCAGCTGTCCCATATAAATCGTCGGACTATCTATCTTGCCGTTGAAGTGCATCTGCCGCTCGGTCTTTTCAGACGCCGCAACCATCAGGCAGTCCATCATTTCCAACTTTAGCGCGCTCGACCCGCTGAATTCTGCGTGCGAAGCTTCAGTGAACTGATCACCACTACAACGCAGAGTCAGCAAACCTTCTAAATGGCTGACGCTGGCCGAGAGCCGGACCCAGTAACGATCACCGATCGGATTGTCCAGCACACATTCGATCCAGTTGTGATCGGCCATCCTGATAGCAGCCCTGGGTTTACCAGCGCCGTCCAGGCCTAAGAAAAATGCACACCCAGATTCTGCCGCCCCCACTGAAACCACTGCCTGAGCCCCTTGTCCAGGCCTCGTTGGCCAGATCATTGCGGTCACCGTAAACGAGTCAGGCAACTGGCTATCTGCTTCCAAAGGCACTTTCAGACAGGATCCGGGCACAAACGGCTGTACACGTGCCGGATAAGCGCGTGCAAAATTACAATCGACCGCTTCCTCAACCAGTCCGGTCCCTTCAGGATTTGGGTCGGCGCAAATCGTACGCACAAGACGCGCCGTGTATTCACCGTCTATATAACTGCTGACCTTAACCTCGACCATCTCTTTGGGCCTGGCAGATAGCCGGTCAGCATAGCCTAGCAGTGGGGGATTCTGACGATTCATGTCTGGATTACCTGTGGCGTGGCTGGGCCATCACTGGAGATGACGGTTTGACGGATGTCTCTCAAATCCTTGGTCTCATTGAAGCGTCGAACACGATGCATGATCTGTCGATTGTCCCACATCACGGGGCCATGTGATTGCCAGTGGTGTACATAGACTGTATGTCGTCAAACCAAACTAGATAAATGTTCTCCTGATTTAAGAGACGGTTCAGCTCATCAGATTTAAGTTATTGCATTTATCGTAATGCATCTTTGGGCGCAGGGTCTGCTTGCTTTCCTCCAGCAGCATGTCACTCAGCCAGCCTTCAGTTGCCGCCTGCGTTGGCAACCTCGAACATTGACTCTCTGGGACAATCGCGGCTGCATTCACCAGGCGTTTAATGATTATGATGGATTCAGACGTGAGATGTACCGAACCACAGTGAATGGAAAAGTCCCACGGTAATGTCCAGCCTATCGGCGTCGCCACGACTGTCCATCTGGCCGGAATGCTTTCTGGGTTTTACAGCCAAGCCTTGCTGAGTCGAATCTGCGTCTACCCGACACCACAAACCCCGAGCGCCGCATCTGCCAAAAGCAAATTCCTATTCCTTATTCCTTTCCTTATTCCTTTCCTTATTCCTTTCCTTATTCCTTAACAAGAGCATTTGATAATGTCAGTCTGGCTCACCCACCGTGCCAACGGAAATTGCACGGCCAAGGAAGAAAAAGAAGAAAGGTGGAAATGGGTGTCAGGTGACGTTGCCTAGCGCTCTACACAGTCGCTAGACTAGTATGGTTTAATTCGCCATTCATCAGATCATCAAAATCAGGAGATTAAAATGAGTCAAGTTTGTATTGTCACCGGGGCGTCTCGCGGTCTTGGCAGAGGTATCGCTCTCGTGCTTGCCCGCGAAGAGGGCTGTACGGTTTACGCGACTGCCCGTAATGAAGACGCTTTGAATGCTCTGGCCGAAGAAGCGGCCGACGGTGGCAAGGGTGGCAGTGTGAAGCCCTGCGTGCTTGACCAGAGTGATGACAGTGCCGTGCGCGCATTCGTAGAACAGGTAAACGCCAACGAGGGCCATGTGGACCTGCTGGTGAACAGCGCCTATGCCGGCTTACCCGCCATCAAGCCGCATTTTGGCAAACCATTCTGGGAGCGCCCACTTTCGGTATTTGATGCATCGATAGGGATTGGGCTGCGCAGTGCGCATGTGATGAGCGCGCTGGTCGCACCCATCATGGTAAGAAATCAGTCCGGGCTGATGGTACAGGTCTCAAGCTTTGGCGGCGTGACCTATCTTTTCGACATCGGGTATGGCGTGGGAAAGGCAGGTCTTGACCGTCTCACGGCAGATATGGCCGCCGAACTCAAATCCCATGGCGTACACGCGGTGACCTTGTACCCGGGCGCCGGGGTCACGGAGACCACAGCGTTTCCAGGTGGAGAAACGCCCGTCTTTACCGGAAGGGCCGTCGGTGCCCTGCTCAACAAGACTTCTAAAGAAACACTTGAACGCTACAGCGGAAAAATCGTACAGACAGTCGAACTGGCAGTGGACTACTCGTTCACTGATGTTGGTGGGGAGATGCCCGATGGACCCTTCTCCGGGATCGAGGCCGGCAAGCGTTGTCGCGAGGCAATGAGCCAGCCTCTGTTTCAGTACAACCTGGACGCCGAACTGCCCGACCCGATGGAAACCAACAACGCAGATATTGCGGGGCTTTTCCCAGGCGCCTGAAAATCAGTAATGGGGGGCGGTACCGACTAAGGGTGTGGGAGCCGCCTCCCTCCTGATTTTTAAAACTCTCGTAAGTGTCTTAATTTATGGTGGGCCGTGCAGGGTTCGAACCTGCGACCACCTGATTAAAAGTCAGATGGCCTAACCCACCGAAAGACTATTATTACAGAGTGAGTGCAAATGCACTCCCCAATTCATTTCAGAGTTTACAGCAATTTTCTCCCGACTCTCAGGAGTTTTCCGACTTTCTATTGGGGATCAATGGAGCAACATTGGTGACGTTACTGCGGTAGAGCTTCTTAGTTGTTGCAGCGAACGAATGGCCTAGACGATCTGATGCAATCTCTAACTCATCTTGAGAGTCAACAAGGTTGCTGATTAAGCGTTCAGAGAATCGTTTCTCCTTCGGTAGTTTGCGTTGTCACCTCTGGCATTGAGAATCAAATCCAGTGGCGGTGTTGACATGCTTCAACTGACTCGTAAATGTCTGCAGGTTCGCGCTCTATAAGTACGATCGCATTCATCCATTCTGCGTGGCGCCGATATAGTTTTCACTTCTGAAAACTGGCAACTAACTGTCACAATGTGGAACAACCCAGGAAACCCTAAGGACTGATATTCCACTCTCGATCTGACCCGTTACCAATCTTTGTAGGTATGAGATTCCTCGAGGCTTTTTTTAAGTATCACTCCATAGAATCCTTCGAAATCATATCGTCTTAAAGCGTATCGAAATAGCGACAGCATATGCCTTCTTGGGAACATATGAAATACTTCTTCATGTATCGGCTTCCAACCAGAAAACCGAAATATCAACTTCCAATCCTCGGGAGATAATTCAAATATGTGGGTATTTTCTGCATTAATTTCTTTGAACCGCCTGACTGAACCTGGCTTACGTAAATGCTTTAATCCAACCCGACTCC
>Ga0257115_1002283_pt1 | contig 11664 bp, 13 predicted proteins | sample SI112_100mmetaG_FD_194465 | JGI IMG/M metagenome (GOLD analysis project Ga0257115, IMG submission 194465) | Marine microbial communities from Saanich Inlet, British Columbia, Canada - SI112_100m | ecosystem: Environmental > Aquatic > Marine > Inlet | place: Canada: British Columbia | collected...
AAAATCTCTTGGAATATGTCTTTAAATCTACCATCGTATTGTTTCAAAATTGTATTTTTTGTAGACATGTAAACAGGCCACTTCTTAATTAGCCCATAGCTAAAGCAAGATCTTGCAAAGTCTTCAATTGATTTATCTAAATTGTACATTGAAAGCGCAACACCAGGACCAGTAAAATTAAATACTTCGTATTTAATTTCATCCTTTCCATCTTCGGATGTCCATTTAACTTCCATCTTTCCTTTTCCAGGTACTTTAAAATCTGTTGCTCTATATTGATCTCCAAAAGCGTGTCTTCCAATAACAACAGGATCTTTCCAAGAAGGAACAAGTTTTGGTATATTTTTGCAGATAATTGGTTCTCTAAATACAGTTCCACCGATTATATTTCTTATAGTTCCGTTTGGTGATCTCCACATTTTTTTAAGATCGAATTCTTTAACTCTATCTTCATCAGGTGTAATTGTTGCACATTTAATTCCAACACCAATTTTTTTAATAGCATTTGCAGAGTCTATTGTGATCTGATCATCAGAGTTATCTCTACTTTTCATTCCAAGGTCATAGTATTCAATACCAAGATCAAGATATGGAAGAATAAGCTTATTTTTAATAAACTCCCATATGATACGAGTCATTTCATCGCCATCTAGCTCTACAACAGGGTTTTTTACCTTGATTTTACTCATTTAAATAATTTATGTTATTAATTGAATTTGATTGGTTTATATACATATTAATCAAAAATTAGCAAATAGAAGAATATGTTTAGTAAGATATTTCCAAAGATACATACAGAGGGTTACAAATTTTTAGTAATCGCAGGATTTGTTACACTCATTTTATTATCCTTAAGTAGTTTTTTAGGAACAATAGGATTGTTGTTAACTGTCTGGGTATACTATTTTTTCAGAGACCCTGATAGAGTTATAATTGGAGACGACAACTACTTAGTAAGCCCAGCAGATGGTGAAGTAATTAAAGTTGAGGAAGTAGATGGACCAAAGGAAGTTGGTTTAGAAAATAAAAAATTTAAAAAAATAAGTATCTTTATGAATGTTTTTGATTGTCATGTTAATAGAACCCCATGTTCAGGTAAAGTAGAAGAAATTTTATATAAGCCAGGAAAATTTTTAAATGCATCATTTGATAAAGCTAGCGAAGACAATGAGAGAAATTATTATAAATTAAAAGACCAAAGTGGAAATGATATTATAGTTGTTCAAATAGCAGGATTGATTGCAAGAAGAATTGTGTGTGAAACAAACAATGGACAAGAGCTCAATCAAGGTGACAGAATTGGCATGATTAGATTTGGAAGTCGTGCAGATGTTTATTATGAAAATTATGAACCTTTAGTAAAAATTGGGCAAAGAACAATTTCTGGTGAAACTTTGTTAGCTAAAAAATAAAAAATGGAACAACAAAAAAATAATTTTAAAATAGTGGCAGAAAAGAAAAATGCAAGAATGCTTTTGCCGAATATGCTTACACTAATAGGAGTTTGTATTGGACTAACTTCTATTAGATTTGCTTTAAGTGGTGAGTTTCATTTATCAATAATTGCCATAATTTTTGCTGCTTTAATAGATGGTCTCGATGGAAGAATAGCAAGATTAATAAAAGGAACCTCAAAGGTTGGTAAAGAATTAGACTCACTTACTGACATGATTAGTTTTGGAGTTGCGCCAGCATTTATAATGTATTTTTGGAAATTGAATACTTTAGGAAGATTTGGATGGTTGTTATGTTTGATTTATGTAATTTGTGTAGCCTTAAGATTGGCTAGATTTAATATAAATTCAAATCAAGAGCCTTCGTGGAAAGATAACTTTTTTGAAGGAGTTCCTTCTCCAGCTGGCGGTATATTAGTTTTAACACCGTTAATTATTAGTTTAAGTGGATTTGATTATATAGAATTGAACTACAATATAATTACACCTGTATTTTTTATTGGAACATCTTTTTTGTTAATTAGTAAATTTCCAAGCTATTCATTTAAAAAAATTGTTATTCAGAGAAAAACTACAATTTTTTTATTATTTAGCATTGTTTTGTTTTTTGGATTATTATTAATATATACATTTGAAGTAATTTCTATAAGCAGCATAATTTACTTAGCGATGTTACCAATAAGTTTTTTACATTACCGAAAAATAAAAAAAATTCATGAAAATGAAAAAATCCAGGACGATGACGATCTTGAAGATGAACTTTAATGAAAAAAAATGTAATTGTTTCATTGGCTGATGCTAATTATTATCCTTTATTAGATGAATTAGTCGACTCTATTAAGAAATTTAAAGAAAGTGAAAATGTAGCTATCTGTATTTTAGATGCGGGATTAACAAGCGATCAAAGGCAAAAATTATCTAATAAAGTTGATGAAATTAAATCTGCTGAATGGGATATTGAAGTACCAGGATTTAAGGTGAGAGGAAAAGAGTGGTTAAAAAGTCAAGTTTCAAGAGCATTTTTACCAAAATACTTTCCAAATTATGAAAAGTATTTATGGATAGATTGTGATGCTTGGGTAAATGATTGGAATTGTATTGAGTTGTATTTTAAAGCTTGTGAAGATGGAAAGTTAGGTATCACGCAAACTATTGGGCCTGGATATAAAATAACTTCAAAAGTAAATTGGTTAGTTGGAAAACTGGCTATCATTAAATCTCAAAACTTTAAACATGCCGTTAAATCAAAAATTGGTTACGATAAAGCACGTAAATTAGCTTTTGCCCCCCATATCAACATTGGTGTTTTTTCTTTAGAAAAGAATTCAAAAGGATGGATGTCATGGCAAAATAATTTGTCAAAAACTCTTAAGGCTGGAAATATTTTCGGTTCTGAAGGGTTAGCTATCAATATGTCTGTATACATAGATGATTTAGAAACAGAATTTTTACCTTTAAACTGCAATTGGATTACTAGTAATTTACTTCCAAAGTTTGATGAAACAAACAATACGTTTGTTGAACCATTTTTACCTAACTATAAAATAGGAATTATGCATCTTGCAGCGGGGATTTGGAAAGATGGAGCAGATATGAGAGTTAATAAAGATATTAAAATTAATGTCCAAACTTTAAATAATAAAAATATTCTTAAGAGTCTAAGATATAATAATTAATTGAAAAAAAATAAAATTTCTAAAAACTGGGTTAATAAACAAAGAAGAGACACTTATGTACGTCAATCAAAAGTTGACGGGTACAGAGCAAGATCAGCTTATAAATTAATGGAAATAGATGATAAATTTAATATTTTTAAAGGTGGATTGTCTGTTATTGATATTGGAGCGGCACCAGGTAGTTGGTCACAATATGTAGCAAAAACATCGAAAAGTGGCAGATTAGTATCTATTGATTTAAAAGAAATGGAACCAATAGGAAATACAGTGCAAATTTGTGGAGATTTTACTGAGGAAAAGACTCAAGATGAAATTAAAAAACATATCCAAAATAAAGTTGATGTAGTGATGTCAGATATGGCGGTAAATACCACGGGAATTAAAAATATAGACTCAATTCAAACAGGAGAATTATGCAAAGAGGCCATGTTTTTTGCAAAAGATATATTGATAGATAACGGTTTTTTTATTTCAAAAATTTTTATGGGAGGTACATTTAATGAAATAGTCTCTGAAGGTAAAAAATTTTTCAAGGAAGTCAAGGTTTTCAAACCAAAATCTAGCAGAAAAGACTCTAAAGAAAGTTTTATAATTTGCAGAAAACTTCGATAGTGTCTTTAAATTTTGAAGGAATCGTATATAAAAGATCATGGTTCCCATTAAAGAAGCTCTTACCTTTGACGATGTTACGTTAGCGCCTAAATACTCAGAAATATTGCCATCTGAAGTAAATACAGAGGTTACATTAACTAAGAATTTAATTCTTAAAATACCACTTTTGTCTTCTGCTATGGACACAGTTACAGAGAGTAAAATGGCAATTGCTATTGCAAAAGCAGGAGGCATAGGAGTCATTCACAGAAATTTAGATATTAAAAAACAAATATTAGAAATCAAAAAAGTAAAAAAACAAAAACTGCAAGTTGGTGCAGCAGTTGGGGCTGGACCTAATGAGTTTATTAGAGCAAAAGCGATAATTAGAGAAGGAGTTGATTTAATAGTAGTGGATACAGCTCATGGACATACTAAAAAAGTAGCTGAAATAATTAAGTTTATTAAAAGAATAAAAAACAGTAAAATTGCGTTATGTGCTGGAAATATTGCCACTCCAGAAGCAGCAAAATTTTTAATTAAGTTGGGCGTTGACATTATTAAAGTTGGAATAGGACCTGGATCTATCTGTACAACTAGATTAGTTGCGGGGATAGGTGTTCCTCAATTAAGTGCAATATTATCAGTAAGGAATGGTTTGAAAAATAAAAACATAAAAATTATTTCAGATGGTGGAATTAAGTATTCAGGCGACCTTGCAAAAGCTTTTGCAGCTGGAGCTGATGCAATAATGATTGGCTCATTATTTGCTGGTGCAGATGAAACACCAGGTAAATTAATTAAAAAAAATGGCAAAATGTTTAAAAGCTTTAGAGGAATGGGTTCTGTTGGTGCTATGAATAAAGGTTCAGCAGATAGATATTTTCAAACAAAACAAAAGGATACTTCTAAATATGTTCCAGAAGGTGTTGAAGGATTTGTGAAATATAAAGGCGATGTTGGAAGTATTATATATAAATTGATTGGTGGTTTAAGATCATCCATGGGCTATCTTGGATCAAAAAATATTATTAAATTAAGAAATAAACCAAATTTTGTTAAGATTACTAAAGCTGGGTTTTACGAAAGTATGGTTCACAATGTTGATGTAGTTAAAAATGATAGTAAATATTAATGAAAAAAATTTTTAAAATTATAACTTCTTTCTGCATAGTATTTTTTTTTCTTACTAACGCTCAGAGTAAAGAAAATTTTTTTGAAGAAGCTTTAAAGAAATTTCAAAGTGAAAAATATGATGATGCTCGATTTTTGTTTGAACGAAATATTGTTTTTAACCCTAAAGATGCCAAATCATATTTATATCTAGCTAAAATTTATAATCATGAGGAAAATCAGAGAAAAGAGGAGAATAATTTAGAAACAGCATTACTAATTGAACCTAATAACGAAGAAGCTTTATTACTGTTGATGAAGATAGCATTAAAAAAATCTAATTATTCTCAGGTTAAAGATCTTTCTGAAACTTTTATCAAAGTTTGTGAAAAACTATGTGATGAAAACAACCAAGTTCAAAAGTCTCTAAAAAATATAGAACCTAAAAATGAGTCTTGATCAAAATCTCAACAAAATCCTAATAATAGATTTTGGTTCTCAATTTACGCAATTAATAGCCAGAAGAATAAGAGAATTAGGTGTTTTTTCTGAAATAATTAGTCACAAAAAGATCAAGATCAAAGATGTTGATAAATCAATCAAAGGAATAATTTTATCTGGCGGACCATTAAATGTGTATCAAATAAATAAATATTCATTCGACAAAAAAATTATAAATTTAAATATCCCAATTTTGGGAATTTGTTTTGGACATCAAATATTATCTAAGCTCAATGGAGGAAGAGTCAAACAATCAAAACACCGTGAATTTGGATTAGCAAATATTTATAAAAAAAATGAAAGCCTTTTAATCAAGAATTTTTTCAACAAGCAAAAATTTAAAAAGGTTTGGATGAGCCATGCTGACCAAGTATCAAAACTTCCAAAAAATTTTAAAGTTGTTGCCTCAAGCACTAACTCAAAATTTGCCATTGTAGAAAATAAATTAAAAAAATTTTATGGAATTCAATTTCATCCAGAGGTAACTCACACTGAAAATGGAAAAAAATTGATTAGTAATTTTATTTTTTTAATTTGTAAATTCAAACGTAATTGGTCGTCTAAAGATCAAAAGATTCAGCTAATTAAAGAAGTTAAAGATCAAGTTGGATCAGACAAAGTTATTTGTGCTTTATCAGGTGGTGTTGATAGTAGTGTTGTTGCTCAGTTGCTTAATAAGGCTATTGGTAAAAAATTATATTGTATCTTTGTTAATACTGGTCTTTTGAGAAAAAATGAAGAAGTGCAGGTTGTCCAGACTTTTAAGAAACGTTTAAAAATGAACTTGATTTATGTAAATGCAGAAAAAGAATTTTTACAAAAGCTTCACAATATTTCTGATCCTGAAAAAAAGAGAAAAATTATTGGCAATCTCTTTATAAAAATTTTTGAAAGATATGCAAAAAAAATTAAAAATGTAAAATTCTTAGCTCAGGGAACTCTTTATCCAGATCTAATTGAAAGTAAATCTGTAACGGGAAGCCAAACCTCTAAAATTAAGTCACATCATAATGTTGGAGGACTTCCAAAAAAAATGAAATTAAAATTAGTTGAACCTTTAAAGTTTCTTTTTAAAGATGAAGTTAGAAAGTTAGGTTTAGAGTTAAATTTAAACAAGGATATTATCTCTAGACATCCTTTTCCAGGACCAGGTTTAGCAATTAGAATGCCAGGTTTAATTACAAATGAAAAAATAAAAATACTAAAGGAAGCTGATTATTATTTTATTCAAGCTTTAAAAGATTATGGTCTTTATCATAAAATATGGCAAGCTTATGCTGCTTTGTTGCCAGTTAAAACTGTAGGTGTTATGGGTGACAATCGTACTTATGAGTATTTATGTTTATTAAGAGCTATTACTTCAGAAGATGGCATGACAGCAGATTTTTATGAATTTAAAAAGTCTTTTATGCAAACAATTTCAAACAAAATTGTAAATAGTATAAGAGGAATTAATAGGGTCGTATATGATGTTACCTCTAAACCACCAAGCACTATTGAATTAGAATAATTTTCTTAATATAAATTATTATTATGAAATATTTACACACGATGATTAGAGTTAAAGATGTTGATGAATCGTTAAGATTTTTTTGTGAAGGTCTTGGATTGAAAGAAACTAGACGAATGGAAAATGAAAAAGGAAGATTTACTCTAATTTTTCTTGCAGCTCCTAATGATAATAATGCTGAAATTGAGCTAACTTATAATTGGGATGGAGATCAACTAGGAGATGGTTCACGAAATTTTGGTCACCTTGCTTACAGAGTAGACAATATATATGAAACTTGTCAGAGATTGATGGATATGGGCTACACAATTAATAGACCTCCTCGTGATGGTCACATGGCATTTGTAAGGTCACCAGATAAAATTTCAATTGAAATTTTACAAGAAGGGAGTTTAGAACCAAAAGAACCATGGGTCTCAATGGAAAACAGCGGCTCATGGTAAGTCGATGAAAAAAAAAATACTAAATATAATTAATAAAAAAAATAAATCTAAGATTGTAAGCTTAACCGCTTATTCAAAAAATATAGCTTCAATTTTAGATAACTTCTGCGATATAATTTTAGTAGGGGATTCACTTGGTTCTGTTTTGTATAATTATAAATCTACAAGAGAAGTAAGTCTAAACACGATGATAGAACATTCTAAAAGTGTGAGGATGGGTATCAAAAAAAGTTTAATGGTTGTTGATATGCCTCATAATACATATCGAAATCCTAAAGAGGCTTTGCAAAATGCAAAAAAAATAATTTTAGAAACTAAATGCGATGCAGTTAAATTAGAAGGAGGGAAAAAGATACTTAATATTATTAAAGCTTTAACTAAAAACAATATATCAGTAATGGGTCATTTAGGGTTACTTCCTCAGTCAGATAAAAATTTTAAATTTAAAGGAAAAAAAAGCTCTGAAAGGAATAAGATTTTAAACGATGCCAAATTATTAGAAAGTGCAGGTGTATTTTCAATCGTTCTTGAATGCGTAGAAACTACACTAGCAAAAAAAGTAACAAATCAAATTACTATTCCAACCATTGGAATAGGAGCATCAAATAATTGTGATGGTCAAATCTTAGTATTGGATGATTTGATGGGTCTTAATCCAATAAACGTAAGATTTGTTAAAAAATACACCGATGTAAGAAAACATATCAAGAAAGCTGTATTCAATTATGCAAACGATGTAAAAAAGAAAAAATTTCCTTCAAAAAAACATTCTTATTAATTTAAATACTTATTATCTTATTGAAAAAGGATCTAATGAAGGTTCATCCGATGTATAAAACCAAGTAGTTTTTACCCTTGTATAATCTTTAATTGACTCAATTCCTGCTTCTTTACCATAGCCACTATCCTTAATGCCTCCAAAAGGAGCTGATGGAGAAATTAATCTATAAGTATTTACAAAAGTTATCCCAGCTCTTATTGCTTTAGACACCCTCATGCCTCTTGAAAGATTACTAGTATAAACACCCGAAGATAAACCATATTGATTATCATTCATTTTATTAATTACTTCTTCCTCTGTATTAAATTTCATAACTGACAAAACAGGTCCAAATAACTCATTTTCTGCAACAGGTAAATTGTGATTGTCACATTCAATAATTGTTGGGGGAAAGTAGTATCCTTTATTAGAAAAGGAGTCTCGTTTACCCCCACATTTAACTTTTCCACCTTGATCAATTGTATCTTTTATATTTTTCTCAATAGTTTCTAATTGTTTAAAACTACTTAGTGGCCCCATCTCAGTTTCTGGATCCATGGGTGTACCAATTTTAATTTTGGATGCACGATTAGAGAGTTTGTCTAAAAACTCATCATAAATACCTTCTTGAATATAAAGTCTAGATCCAGCTATACAGCTTTGACCACTTGCGCCAAATATTCCTGCAACAATTCCGTTTATTGCATTTTCTTGCTCAGCATCATCAAATACTGCAACTGGACTTTTTCCACCTAGTTCGAGACTAACTTCAGATAAATTATCTGCTGAATTTCTAATTATATGTCTTGCTGTTTCAGGACCACCTGTGAAAGCAATTTTTTCAACTAAGTTATGTGTTGTTAGCGTTTTACCACATGGATCACCAAATCCAGTGATAACATTTATCACTCCTTTAGGAATACCAGTTTTTTCAATAAGTTTTGCAAATTCAAACATAACTGCAGGAGCAAGCTCTGAAGATTTAATAACCACAGTATTACCCATGGCAAGGGCAGGAGCTAATTTTGTTGCTGTTAAAAACATTTGTGAATTCCAAGGAATAATTGCTGCAATTACACCAATTGGAATTCTTGTAGTTATTGCTTGAATGTTTGGTTTATCAATTGGAAGAACTGTTCCTTCAACTTTATCAGCAAGGCCGGCATAATAATCGTAATAGTCAGCGATATAAATTGCTTGTTTTTTAGTTTCTCTGATAATTTTACCCGTATCAATAGTTTCTATCTCACCTAGCATTTCGGCATTGTCTCTTAATTGTTTTCCAATCAATCTTAAAAATTTTGCTCTTTCCTTAGGAAGTAATTTAGGCCAATCACCTTCAAATGCTTTTTGTGCTGCATTAACTGCATTGTTTACGTCTTTAGCGCTTGCCTCAGGAACAACTGCCCAAGGTTCATTGTTTTCTGGGTTTAAAGTTTCAAAAGTTTTTTTACTTTCAGAGTCAACCCACTCTCCATTAATAAACATTTTATACTGTTTTAATTTAGTCATTTTTATCTACAAAATTTTTGATTGCTAAATTTACATCATCTGCACATTCAATGCCACAAAGATGTTTACCATCTTTGATGATCTTTAATTCACTGTTATTAATTAAATCTTTTAATTGTTGTGACATTTCAATTGTAGAACCAACATCATTTTCTCCAGTCATTACTAAGGTTTTGCAATAGATCTTTTCAAAGTCTTCATCATTTTTATGCCTAACAAATAACTCATAAACTTTCAAAAAATTAGTCATATTATTTGCAGATAAAATTGAACTAATTTTTTTATAAGTATCCGGATTATTCTCTAAATACTTATCGGTGAACCATCTTTTTAATGCTTGGCTTGAAAGTTTTAATTCTTTTTTAGCTTGTTCAAATCTTTCATTAACTGTTTTTTGTTGTTGTTCAGATCGTTTATATATTGAGCCTAAAAGAATTAATGATTGTAATCGTTCACTATATCTAGTTGCAAAATTTCTAGCTATTAAAGATCCAATTGAAAAACCAACTAAATGAATTTTTTCAATTTTAAGCTCATTAATTAATTCTATAAGTTGCTCTGAAAAATCATCAAAGTTTATATTTTGCTTTTTTAAAGATGACTTGCCGTGTCCAAGAATATCGTATGAAAGATTAGAGTAACTTTTAAAAAAATCTAATTGAGGTTGCCAAATTTCATAAGTTAAGCCAACGCCGTGAATAAAAACTATTGGGGCTGATTGTTCTTTTTTATTAAAGACATAGAATGTACCTGATGCAGTATTCCCGGTTATCATCAAATACTACTTGGGCTCGATACCCATTTCTTTCATATCTTGATATCTGTCCCCAGTTCTTGCATGAGCTCTTCCGCTTGAAGCGCCACCAATGGCTATAACAATTTCATCATCGAATGGAGCATCATGTATCGTAAATTCGTGTGTTAAATAATACGGTCGCAATCCTGAATCTGTTTTATGCATCATTGGAATTGAAATTTTAGATCCAGCAGGTCCTCTAATATTTGTAAAACTTAAATAAGAAGTTCCACCAACAGCATCTCTAAATTTATTACCAAATCTTAATGTATGTATAAAGGCTGAAGCATGTTCTATTTCTCCATTTAAACCAACTACTCCAGCTTTGCCGTACGCTAATATTTTTTCTGGAGATCCAATTTCTTTAATTAGTTCTGGGACCAATAATTCACCAAGCTTTGGCGCTAAATCTAGAATTGTAGGTCTTAAGTCTTCAACAAAACCTTGTCCATGCCATGGATTTTTAAAAACTGCAGCAACCGAAACTAATAAAACTGGTTCCTTGGCTTTTTTGCCACCTTCAATAAAAGTTTTATCAACAAATTTTGTAAATTTTCTTAAATTAATATCCATAATTTTTTATTTAGTTACTTGAGCTAATACTAACCAAGCATTTACTCCTTTGCTTGCAATATAATTTGATTTAAAGAATTCAATTATTTTCCAAGAATTCTTATCTTCTAATTCTTTGATCTTTTTGTCAAATCCATATTCTTCATAAATTCCAATATTAATTGTAAAACAAATTAATGATCCAGTTTTACAAATTCTTACCATCTCATCTAATGCAGGGGGGTTAACATGACCAAAAGTAAAAGTCCCAACACAGGTTATTCCATCGTAAACATCATCATTTATATCAACTTTTTTATTAAGGTCGATTTTGAATAAATTTTGATAAATATTCCCTGGTACTAAATCTAACATTTTTTGCGAAAAATCTGCTCAATCAAAATTTTTAAAACCATTATTCTTGAGCTCAATACCTACTAGACCTGTTCCACAACCAGCATCTAAAATCTTTATATCTTTGTTAGGAATATGTTTATTAAAAAGATCTACAGATTCTTGAGGACCAGAATATTTCCAATCAAGCATATCCTTGTCATATTTATTTTTAACAGTCCATTCATCATAATAATCTTCAACTTCTTTACCTGCTTTTAATTTATAAATTGGAATTTTATTGCCAATATCTTTTTGTGACATTTATTTTTGCCTATGTTTAAAACTATCTCTTCTAAAACTATATAATGCACTAGGATCAACATCAACATCAACTACTGCTGGTTTATTACATTTAACTGC
>Ga0257115_1002315_pt1 | contig 11533 bp, 10 predicted proteins | sample SI112_100mmetaG_FD_194465 | JGI IMG/M metagenome (GOLD analysis project Ga0257115, IMG submission 194465) | Marine microbial communities from Saanich Inlet, British Columbia, Canada - SI112_100m | ecosystem: Environmental > Aquatic > Marine > Inlet | place: Canada: British Columbia | collected...
ATTAGTTTTCATCTATGACTTCAATTTTTTGATCAATTTTTCTAATTCATAGTAATCATTAAAAGACAAATCTGGAGCAGATTCACCTTTACCAAGTTCAACACCTTGATGTAATTTTTGAATAGAAGTCATATTAAAATTGATGTTTGATCCATAAATATCACTCTTTGCACTATCTCCAATCATCCAGACTTTTTCTTCAGGAACTTGTAGTTTTTCAAGAGCTAGCTTAAACGGCATTATATCTGGCTTATCTCTTCCAGCTTCTTCAGAAGTAACAACATAATCAAAAAACTCATCTAATCCAAAATAAACCAGTTTTCGAAACTGTATTTGTGCAGTTAGATCAGTAATATTTGCAGTAACTATTCCATTACTTTTTAAAAGCTGAATAAAGTCCAAAACTCCAGGAAAAAGCCTGCAGTTGAAAAGAAAAGTTCTCCAGTAGGTTTGTTCAAGATCTAGTACAGTTAAAATTCTAGTTCCAAGTTCAAGTTTTTCTATTGTTCTTTGCAAATACAAAAGCCTACTATGAGAACTAGCAACATTTCCTAATCTTTCTTTTATCTCTGAACGAGCCTCAATAAATGAAGATCTAAATACTTCTTTTTGAATTCCAAGAACATCTTCAACTTTTTTTTCCACCGCAATAGTTGCCTCTTTATGAGCAGGTATGTAGGGATAAAGAGTATTGTCTGTATCAAAAATTACCGCCTCAGGAAATTGCACAGAATTTATATTCTTTAAACTCATATTCTTCATTTAATTCTTCGACGCATCAATGCTTCATCAATTTCCATTAAAGTAATGATTTGCATTATACCCATTACTCCAGAGGAGAATTTAGCACCAAAATCAAACAGTTCATCCATATGAGGGACCAAGATATTAATGGCAAGATTAATATCTTCAGATAAAACATCACCACTTATTTCAAGAATAACTTCGCCCTTTTCATCCAGAGAATCAATATTTACTTGGAGGCCACAAACTCCAATCAAAACTCTAACAAGTTCACTATAGTAAACACCATGTTTAATGATTGCTCTTACCTTAAGATTAGAACTAATAGAATGTTCATTATCAAGTAATTGTAAATTAGTGGGAAGGAGGGAAAATATTACGTCTGCCCTTGATGACTGAGGCTTAATATATTGTTCACTATCTGAACTTCTTAACTTCAACTGCTTTTGGATATCTTCTTTTTTATGACCTCTTTCAGAAACATCCCTCTTTGTTCGAAGGTATTCCCTGAGAGTTTCATCCATTTCAATATAAAAACGAACATCAAGCTCTTCCAACAATTGCTGCGGATACAGAGCATGAAGGCCTTCAACAATAACAACATCTTCGCTTTTACTAATTTTTTTTGGTAAAAAATATCCCAACAAATGATCATATCTTCTAGTCTGAATAGAGCCTCCATTCATAAGAGAACGAACATCCTTTACAAGGTCAAATAGACGGTTTGCTTTTGGATCCAAATGTGTAAGAGTTTTCCACATTGGTGATGATCTGTCCCAATTATGATAATTATCTCCAGACACCTCTACAGTGGATCGATTACCAAATATAGCTATCAGACTTGAAGAAAAAGTACTCTTGCCTACCCCTGAATCACCCGCAATACCAAGAGCAAGAGGTCTATTGCCTAATCGATAGTAATCATTTTCACGAACGCCTTCTCGTAAAATTTGAATGGCTATAAGACTTCCCAAGCCAGTCATCAATGAGAAATGAATAGATTGAAATCGTTCTATATTAAATAAATTTAGATCTATTAAGTTAACATCATAAAAAATAAACTCTGAACCAGTAGTATGAATAAAATGATATGCAATAAAAACAATGCTAAATAATCCAACTAAAGTTACGGCCCCAATTCCATAACGACTTTGATGAACTGCTAGAATTGGCATTAGCCATATATACCAGCCGGGGGGGGATGGAGTCAATAGAATAACTATACTAAATGCTACACCCATTGATGCAAGTAAAAGATCAAAATTAACCCTTCTAATTCTCCAGAAAAAATAGAGTAAAAAAACATAAGTCACTGGTGTTAGATAGATCAAATTACCATTATTCATATCCAAAAATAACCAGTAGATTTTATCCATTTCTCTATTTTCTAAAACCATTAGTTGGAAAGCATCAGAAAGGAAAAAAGGCACTTCAACAATCAATAAGCTAATAATAAAAAACTTTATAAAATTCTGAAATTGTTTTTGATAACCGTTATGCGACCAAAGATATAAAATCACAAATGGAATGCCAATTATCATGCTGTGTTTTGTGGCTACTGCTAAAGCAAATAGTATTCCTGAAACTTTAAAATTTCCATTTTTTAATAATGCTAAAGCATAAACAAACAAGGCTACTGGAACCAGATCAGTTTGTCCATGCCAGTAGGTAATAAATAGAATCAATGGCGAAAGCCAATAATAAGTTAATATTCTTTTAAAATGTTCCTCAAAAGTTTGAACTAAAAGCAATAGTAGTAACAAATCTGCACAAAATAAGCTGACTCTAAAGCCAACATTTGTAAAATACTGTAACTCAAATATGCTATCCATTAACCAACCTATAAAGGTAGTTGGTAAATGAGAAATAAACATTATTGGGCCATAAGGAAAAGCTAATGGGTCTCCATCAGACAACAGATGTGTTGACCATGGGAGTGAAAACGGATTTTCAATCCAATTAACCATAAATGGCACAAACCAATCAGAATGAATAGTTGGTATAAATACGATAATTAATAGTATTTTTAGAACTAAGCCAATAATAAAAAAAGGTTCTTTTAATAGGTCAGATAAAACTAGACCCAAAGGTCTGGATACTTTGTACATATCGCATCTCCCACAATTCCCAATAATTCAATATCATCTCGAAATTTTACTATATGGGTAGTTTCAGTTCGACCCTGTAACTCAGGTGAAACAATGCAAATTTTAAACCCAGCATTCACAAGCTTCTGGAAATCAGTATAGCTAAGTGGAAATTTATTAAAACAATCAACCCATACCCATTCAACCATACCAGATAAGGATAATGCAGTTTCAATATTTTCATATTCTGACACACGAACTGCACACCTAGACTCTCCAAGTAAAGCTGTTTTTCTCAAAAAAGGAAAAGACTGATCAAGAAAGAAGTAATCTTCAACATTATATTGGTTCATTAATTGAATAAGTGGCTCCTCAAGACCCTCTTCTTTAACATTTAAGATTAAAGTTCGATGCTCAAAAGCTTTCATCCAGTCCTTAAAGGATTCACCATGAGTCATTGGGTCATGATGAATAATCAAATTATTATTTTCAGATCGAATGTCTACTTCAATTCCCAAATCAATTGGAGTTTCCTCAAGTAATTTAATTGTATTTATGCGGTGAGCTATAATTTGCATCTCACTTTATCCTTTTCTGAAGATTAAAACTATATGAAAAAGTTCTCTTAATAAACTTATATTTGGAGTTTAATCCAATATTCCATTTTGAAACTCCAAATGCTCTTTGACCAAAAAAAACAGGAAACCTTAAAACTGATAAATTATTATTTTTTGCAAGATAATAAGCATAAAGATCTAATGAAAAATCATTCGGCGGTGAATCCCAATTCAAATAAAAACTCTTATGGAATATTGTAGGTTGAGCATTAATATCCCACATCGACCTTCTAAGAAGAATAGTTTCGAAAATAGACATTCCAACCGTAAAAAAAACATCACTTAAAGGGCGGCCATACCTCCTGCCTTTTATAAATAATGTTCTTGGATTATCAGAACTCCTAAATAATTCAAGAGCTTTTAATGCATCAGCCAAATCGGTCTGCATATCTGCGTGCGTCCAGCCAATTAAGTCTCCATTTGCTCTACTTAGCCCTGACAAAATACCATAACCATAACCTTGATTTTTCTCAACTGTAACTCTTGTTATAAAATCAAGACTACCTACTAGTTGATCTAAAACTTGACTAGTATTATCAGTTGACCCATTATCAACGATAACGAATTCAATATTAGACTCAACAGCAGCAATTTCTCTACAACTCTTAAGAAGCAATGGAAGGTTCTCTGACTCATTAAAACAAGGAATTATTAGAGACAATTCAATCATTTTTATCAAAAAAATTTTTAAACACGATATATTTCATTCCTAAAAAGTTTATTGTTGCAGACAAAATAGTTGCAAAAATAAATGCTAATACTAACGAAGGATTAGTATGCCCTATTAAATCTAAAACCGATTCATTAGATATTACATTAATAAAAAGAGTACATAAATACAAAATAATAAAAATAATAAATTTAAACAATCCAGCCTTAGAGTTACTAAAAGTAAAGCTCTTATTAGCATAAAAAGCAAACACAGCACCCAAAGAAAAGCTTATAGACTTAGAAATATAAGTATCAAAATTAAAATAAAGAAGCAGAAAATAAAATAATAGGTCTATTGCAACAGTTAAAGAACCTACAATTAAAAATCGAATAATCTGATAATCTTTAATCATGAATGAAGCTTTTTGATATTCAAAATATAGCTCTTTTTTAATTAGTAGAATAATTAATATCGCTATCTATATTGTAGGGATGGTATTTCCATTTATTGAAGCAAGATTGCCAGTATTCAAAGACGCGCAAATCATTTGGTGTACCCCAACAAATATAACTATCAATTTCAAATAGAACACAACGTAAATTTAAATCAATTGCATCATTTATTGCCATATCAACATAATATTCTCCATTAATCAAGGCTTTTCGATCTTTCATTCGATTTACACAATTAACAAAATCACCTAATTTCTTAAATGTAAATGTGCCAACAATAATAGGGTCTTTAGTAACATCAGAAAGTGGCTTTTTAACAGATACGTTTTTTACAACATCATTTGCATCTGAATCAATCCATCCATACATTTCAGGTGATCGAATTGCTCCTGGATAGCCTTTTATTCCCCAAATAATGACATCAATATCATCCGAATCCATGAGTAACTTTAATTTTTTATGATCATAAATCATTCCATTATCACAAGCTGCAATTATTACAGGATCATTTAGATTTAAGTCATTTGCTCCTTCAACACAGGTACTTGCCTGACCATCTGTCACATTATCTAAAATTTTAAATTCTGCTAAATTAGATATTTGTTTAATTTCAGTCTTTAATTCATTAATTCCTTTTTGATCTTTACGTAATACAAATTTTTGTATATCAGTTTTAGGTAAGTCATTTAAGGCCTGGATTGCCATAGGGAGACCTGATACATTAATCAATGGTTTAGCAGTCTTATAACCTTCTTTTAAAAATCTACTACCAAGACCCACCATGGGTAATATTAGAGAACCAAATTGTTTTGGGGGTTTAGTTTCAGTAAGCAATAAAGAAAATGTCCTAGACCAATATGAATACTCTTCTAAGTCCATAGGCGTTCCCCATTGCATAAAATGATCGAGTTCAAAAACTTGAATATTTAAATCATCTTGCATCATTGGCTTGTAAACCATACTGACGTAATATTCACCCCCAACAGTCAAATTTTCTTGAACACATCTCTCAAAATATTGACTCATTATATTGCCAGATCTAAAATAATAAGTTCCACTAGAGGCAAATTCATTTCTCGGTAAATTTGTAAAAGGTTTTTTTTCTTGGATATCCCATGCTCGCATTTTTTCTTCACGAACATATGCATAATAATTACTCCAAAGAGTATGAGGATGAAAACCTCTGTAACATGGGATTGCACCATCACATCGACTATCTTCAACCATATTAAGAAACTCTATATAATTCCAATCACAAGTAAAGTCGGCATAATTTACAATTGTTGGTTTTTCTAAATCAATTTCATTTAGAGATTCAAGAACTGCATGAACAGGGCCAAGTTTATGAGGGTTAATTGCAACTATATTCCCCTCTGGAGCAATTCTTTTAAGGATATTCTCCATATCATATTCTGGATTATTAAGGTGATCCTTATTGCAAATAAAGATAATTTCCATCTCTCCAGGAAACATTTCTACTACATGTTGAATAATAGGCTTTCCATCAACTATAATTAAAGGTTTTGGTAAGTTATAGCCAGCTTTTCGGAATCGTTCACCAAAGCCTGACATTGGAATAATTATCTGCATAGGAAAAAATCAGTCACTATTAATAACACGGTCAAATATAAAAAAATTTGATTTACATGAATCTTCTTTAGAGCCTTCTAAACTACAAAAACTTTTATCAATTAATATCCATTCATTCAATGAGTAATCTGAAATTATTTCTTTTGCAGTACTTATAAGCATCTCCTGTTTGGCAAATATAGCTATTCGATTTTCATCAGGATTTACTTTACTAATAATTTTTGGACCACAACGATAAAAGACCGCATAATCAGACCTAATAGTATTATAGAGCAATGGTTCAAAGTCGCAAGGACTTAAAACTATTTGATTAACAGAGTATTTACTCAAAATAGTTGAAGTTTCTTCAATATTAAAAATGCCAGTTTTATAATTATTTAATGCTATTGCGTTTAACGCAGAAATTAATAAAAAAAGAAGTGAGCCTAAAATGATGATTTTTTTCTTGAAAAAAAACTCTAAAAAAATAGCAACTGAATAAGAAAAAACTAACGCAATTGGGAGAAAAAATACCAATGAGTGTCTAGTTGCTACAAAGGGCTGAATACTAAGTAAATACGGAATTAATAAGGAAAAAATAATTAATATTAATGTTTTCTTAACATTCAAGCTAATTTTATTAAGAACTTTAAAATAAATAAAAAAACAAACTACAACAAAAGTAGATATCAAAAAAATTGAAAAATCAGAATCGTTAGAGCCACCATAAAAACTATCTTTCTGCACAAAAAAATAATTTATAAAATCAATGAACCTATTAATTACATACTGAATAGAAGATATTGCGCCATCAGAATTAGCTGAAAAATTATAGACTTCAGTATTATCTATATATGATGGATTCATATGCTTTCCTGAAATAATCGCCCTTAGCACTATAAAAATAATTGAAATTAGGGCTGTAATTGCCGGCAATATCCAATTTAAGTAAATCTTATTTTTAAAGAAAATTCGAAAATTGCTAACAAATTGATATAAACCAATTACTGCTACTATAACGATATATTGATAATTGAATAATTGAATAATGCTTCTAAATATCGTTAACTTAGAAAAAAATTTATTTGTTTCTTTCAATTGTGTCTCAGAATATATCAATAGGCCAAAACAAAAAAGGTGATGCGAGTACGATGTTAAAGTAAGTGTCCATTTTAAAAATGGATGCGATAATAATACAAATGAAATAAAAAGAATAAATATGTAGCAACTTTCCCTTGTCTTTGAAATTGATTGTGATACTAAAAATGCACCTAATATTGCAACAATAATATGTGGCATTAGTAAGATAAATCCTAGCATTGGCCAATCAATCTCAACAAAACGGGAAAATCCCAAAATAGGGCTAATTCCTAATGCATAAGTCCATCTAACTGGAACAATGATCAAAGGGAGAATATAATTAATAATAAATTCAAGGGCTACAGGGTTAGTGATTCCAAGCTCTACAAAATAGCCTCTATAAATATTATTGAAGTCAGGATTATCCAGTTCTAAATGGCTTACAATTGTGCCAAATTCATCATAGCCCCATTCCAAAGGGGGAGTTGAATTTAAAACTAGAACAAAGAATAAAACAAAGAGTGGAATATATATACTAAAACGATAACTAAGTATTTTATTCATTACCTTAATATATTTTTAAGGGATGAAATTGGGTACTCTGGGTTTAAAAAAGAGACTGCAAATAATCCAACTACAAACCACAAGGGCATCCAAGTAATAAAATTAGACAAAGCAGATAGAATCAAAATAAATGATATCAACAATAATCGTAATAACTGATATTCAAAATTAAAATTATTTTTATATTTTCCACATCTCTCAATATCTTTATAAATAAGATAAAATAAAATAAAAAATAATACAAAACCAGTTATTCCTAGATGCGTAAATAATGACAAAAGGCTATGAATATATTGAGTTCCCATAATTGTATGAACGTTCATATTGCCAAAAATTGGAGCAAAATTAAAATGTTCAGCAAATAGTAATTTTATAAGTCTAAAACGTTCAGTAATTGAATCAACTTCCCAGTTGTCTCCAAAAAATCTAAGTTCCTTTAAATCAATTATTGATAAAGAAGTTAGGGTATAAAGAATTAACACCCCAATTATTAATGATATTAATCCAACTACAAATATTTCCTTAGCTATCCATCCAAAAAAAAATGATCCAAGGGATAACTTTTTTTGATAAAAAGAGACTCTAGATACATTTACCAGCCTTCCATATAAAAACATTATTGCAGATAATAACAAAAGACCAACAAATGCAAAATTTGATCCTATTAGTTGCCCTATAATCGAACAAATACCAGCAATAGTATAGAAAAATATCCCAATGTAATTTCTTTTATAATTTAAAAAAGACCTATGAATAGCAAATAGAATGGCATTCTGAATATTAAACAGAAAAAGAAGCATTCCAGGCCTTTGATAATGAACAGGGATTTCTGCAATAGAAAAAGCAGTAGGGATTCTCATATTGAGATAGTAATTAAGAAGCTCTATAGAAAAAAATAAACAAACGATAAAATAAAAAAGTACAAATTTACGAAAATAATATATTGAACCTGGCAATGCCATTAAAGTATTGTAGATATTACAAAAAACATAAGAAACTGCAACGCCAAGACCGAACGAAAAAAATACACCACTAGTTGTTCCTAGCATAAAACTGATAATTCCAGAAAAGCTCTGGCTATCTAATATTTGCCTTAAACACAAATATGTCAAAAAGAAAAGAACAAAGAGAATATTTCTTTTGATTGTATAAAAAATTAAAAATGGATTTCTTATTTGAAAAAATAACGTGGATAGTAAAAATAAAAATAAAAAAATATAGCCAACTCCGACGCCAATTAACCTTATATTCAGGTAATAGTATACTAATAACAAGAACAAAGAGAGCATATACATTGATATCCTAAATTTTGGTAAAATTCTTATCATCAATTTGCTATGGTAATACTAATTAATTTTGAGTATCTTTTTATATAAGGATACATATTTTTTAGCCACAACAGAAGATTCAAATTCGTTGAGGACTTTTTGCCTTGCATTTTTAGAAACTTGATTTAAGTCATTATTATTAAGAACCCAGTCAATACCAAGACTCATATCATTTATATTCATTGGCTCCACCAAATAACCTGTTTTCTTATGTTCAATTAGATCACTATTCCCTCCAATATCAAAGCCAACTACAGGAGTCCCGCAAGACAAACTTTCCATTATCACATTTGAAAGGTTTTCCTCCCAACTTGGAACCACGGTAAGGTCAGCACAACTATACAAGGCAGCCATACTAATATCATCGCCTAAATATCCCATATAGTGAGTTTTAATTTTTGAATCTAACAAATTAACTGGATTAGAGCTTCCAAAAATAACAGCTTCTACATTTTTTGTTGATATTTTCCCAATAGCATCTATTAGCTCAGAAAAACCCTTTAATTTATCATTTATATTCATTGCACCAAAGAGAATTATTTTTTTATTTTGAGGCAAATTCCAAAGTTTTCTTGCAGTAATCTTATCCATTTTTTTAAAAACATTACAGTCAATTGGATTGGGTAACTGAAAATGATTCTTTTCTTTCAGCAATGAACTCTCTTTTGAGCAATTATTAAGCCAATGAGATAATCCAACAATATTAAGATTATTCATTAAAGAAAATGTTTTCATTTTTCTCTTCCAAACCTTTTTACTTAAATCATTTTCACTTCTACTATTAAGTCTTGGACAAGATCCACAACTATTCTTATATTTTTGACATTCAAGCTTGACATGACATCCACCTGTAAATGCCCAATTATCATGAAGTGACCATACAATAGGTACTTTTATTTTAGCAATATCTTCAATTTTTATCATCCCTCCACATATCCAATGAAGATGAACTAAATCTGGGTTAATCTGATTAATTTTTTTAACAGTACTACTAAATGGAAGTATTGACGGGCTAAATAACGACAAATCTTTGTTTTTATAAAATCGAGTAGGAGTTAAATCAAGAGCTGGTCTAATTCTACTGTGAGCTTTTTGAATTAATCCTTGATTAGGAAATATTTTAGGTCGATCACTATTTTTTTGCTGAACAAGCATATTACTATTAATCTCTTCAGCCAACAAAGCCTCGTGAAGTCTTAATGCAGATTTGGCTGCACCTCCAGTAGATTCATGTGCATTTACTATCAAAATTTTCATAGTGTTGCAACTCTCCTTCTTTTAACTTTTCCAATATCATTAGCCTTAAATTTCTCTGTCAACATGATTCTAGGCAATGACTCTAAAAAAAATTTATGTTGAAGAAAAATATTACCATTTCTTGTTGTAACTGCAGTCTTTAAATTTAATAACTTAACTAATTCAATTTCACGATGATTTATTTCTGAAATGCCGCCAAAAGGATATGCTAAGTGGTTAACCAGTCTACCTATTTTAGATTCAATTAAATCATTAGCCCCTAGTATTTCTAATTTTGCATTACTTATAGTCAGTTTATTTAGAGGGTAATGATTTTTTGTATGTCCTGCTATAGTAACTAACTTATCTTTGGATAGCTCTTGAATCTGACTCCAGGAAATGGCAAGCTCCTCACACTTACTTTTCCAATCAATCGTATAATTTGCTAGTAATAAATCCAAATCTTTCGAAAATGAGTTAGGATTTAAATGCATAATTTTTTTTCGTATATCGAGAAAAGAAGAAATTTTTTGTTTATTAGTTTTACAAAGATACTCTTCATTATTTGATAAGACGACTTTATCATTATTTGTAACTATATCCTCCAAAACATACCACCACAGAATTGCAGTCATTTCTGGAAAAGAAGTCGTGATATAAATTGTAAACGGAATATTATATTTTTTTAAAATTGGATATGCAAAATCATAATTATCTTTATAACCATCATCAAATGTCAAGACTACATTTTTTTTAACTGTTTCTTGGTTCTTTAGAACTTCATAAAGTCTATCTAGACTTATAAATTTATAGCCCTTAGCAAGCAAATCAACAATAAAACTTTCAAAAAATTCTGGTGAAACTTTCATATTCTCATTTACAGATAATTTACCTCTCTCAAATGGAGAAACTCGATGTAAAGTAAAAATAGTAGCATTTCCCGTAAAGTATTTATTTACAAATGAAATACGGTTAAATAGATTAATAATTTTATTTTTTAATGGCATTAAATATTTTTTAGTTTCAATAGATTTTTTCCAAATATCTCTCTAGAAATTCTATTAATGACTCTTCTGTATAAAGGCTCTCTGATTCTAATAAAAAAATCTTCAAAGCGTGATTTTGCTTCCTGATTTTCTACAAAGTCCTTTGTAAATTTTTTTGGCATTTTCAGACTAAGTTCAACATCATACTTTGAAGACTC
>Ga0257115_1002322_pt1 | contig 11487 bp, 3 predicted proteins | sample SI112_100mmetaG_FD_194465 | JGI IMG/M metagenome (GOLD analysis project Ga0257115, IMG submission 194465) | Marine microbial communities from Saanich Inlet, British Columbia, Canada - SI112_100m | ecosystem: Environmental > Aquatic > Marine > Inlet | place: Canada: British Columbia | collected...
CTAAAAGAAGTTTAGATAAATTACCCAATGTAGATTTGTCTGACATAGATTCAGTCATAGAAAGTCTTGAAAAAGCAAGCATTGGTCAATGGAATGATAGAACCGAATCTTTAAATGCAAAGTTTGATTCTGCTCGAATGGAAGCTGTTCAATTATTACAACCTAAAATACAACAAATATCCTTACCAAAATCAATATTTGAAACAGAAGATGATGTAAAAGCCTGGTTACAAAAAGTAGAATCAAAAATATTAGCTAAACTATCTGATGGTCCTGTCACTTTTTAGTTTTTTTACTGTCAGCCATAAAAACCAATTAGGAAATAGGTGAATGAGAAAAGCATTAGATAAATTGCTGCGTAAACAACTAGAAACGGCTGTTATTAAAGCACGTAATATTGCAGAAACGGCAGCTACACAGGTGCTTAAACGCTTATCTGTGGGTGATCATAAAGCAGCAGAATATTTAACTGACGATCAAAAGAAATTAAGAAATCGTTTGCGTGCTCATGGGCGACAATTGGGTGATATTTTAAAGGGTGGAGAGCAAGAAATTAAACACCTTGTTGTAGAAATTGCCTATGAACATTGGCATCGTATGCTGTTTTCTCGGTTTTTAGAACAAAATAATCTTCTTATGTATGATGAACATACCTCTATTTCATTAGAAGATTGCCAAGTATTATCACAAGATGCAGATTCAAGTTTAGGAACAACAGATGGATGGGAATTGGTGGCAAAATTAGCATCTAAAATGCTTCCTCAAATTTTTCGTATTGATTCTCCTGTGTTTGAATTAAAGTTTGCCCCTGAACACCAACAAGAATTAGAAAAAATTATTTCTAATTTACAAGAAGAGACTTTCCAAGCACAAGATAGTTTAGGTTGGGTCTATCAGTATTGGCAAACTCAAAAGAAAGAAGAAGTTAATAAATCAGGTAATAAAATTGGGGCAGATGAGTTATCAGCAGTTACACAATTATTTACCGAGCCTTATATGGTGAACTTTCTTTTAGATAATAGTTTAGGTGCTTGGTGGGTAACTAATTACCCACAATATAAAGATGTTTTACCCTTAGAATATTTACGTTATGCACCTGAGCAAACAGATGATGAAAATACCCAGGATAATAATCAGTATAAAGAAACTGATATACCTGCTGCAGGCACTTTTGAAGGCTGGCCTAAAGATTTGAGCCAACTCAAAATGCTTGACCCTTGCTGTGGCTCAGGTCATTTTTTAGTCGCAACACTATTAATGCTTGTACCTATGCGGATGAAGGCAGAAGATTTAACCGCTGATGAAGCCATAGAAAAAGTACTAGCACAAAATATTCATGGATTAGAGTTAGATCAACGCTGCGTGGAGATAGCAGCTTTTGCTGTAGCTCTCGAAGCATGGCGTTATCCTGATTGTAGTGGCTACAGACAACTGCCTTCATTTAATATTGCATGGGTAGGACAGTCTATTAAAGCGAAAAAAGAAGATTGGTTATCTTTGGCCGGTGAAGATGTACGATTATATCAGGGAATGGAATCGTTATATGATACTTTTAAAGATGCACCTTTACTTGGTAGTTTAATCGATCCTAGTAAAGCAGTTACAGATAATTTATTTACGAATGGTTTTTCTGAATTACAACCATTATTAAATAAGGCACTGCAGCAGTTTGAAGTTGATGAGAATAATGAAGCGAATATAGCTGCTAAAGGCTTAACTCTTGCTGCTAATTTACTTAGTCAAAAGTATGAATTCATAGTAACTAACGTACCATATTTAAACCGTGGTAAGCAATGTGAAAAACTACAAAGATTTTGTGAAAACTATTATAGATATGCAAAAAGTGATATAGCAAATGTGTTTCTAGAACGTTGTTTGGAGCTTAATACAAAGACGGGAATTACTCAGGTTGTTATGCCTCAAAACTGGTTATTTTTGGGTTCTTATAAAAAACAGAGGAAAAACTTATTAAATAAAGTAAGGTGGAATTTTTTAGTAAGGTTAGGTGAAAATGGATTTGATAGCTCTGCAGCTGCAGGAGCTTTTGTTATTTTATTATCATTAACAAATTCCAAACCAAAAAATAATCAAAATTTAAGAGGAATTGATGCTAGTGAGCCAAAAACAGTATTAGATAAAGTTGAAAAACTACTGAATTGTAAAGTTGCTGCTGTTAGTCAGGCACTACAAATTACGAATCCTGATGCAAGAATATCGCTTGATGAAGCAACAAATTCTGTACTTTTATCTGAATATGCTAACTCTTATGTTGGTTTCCAAAATGGAGATACCCCTAGGTTTATTTTTGAAAGTTGGGAAGTTCAAAGTTTTAATCATGTTTGGGTCCCTATTCAAATGACTACTGATATTATTATACATTTCAATGGAAGAAACTCTATTTTACGATGGGAAGAAGGTAGTGGAACATTATCAGTCTTCCCTCAAGCAAGAATTCAAGGTATTGAAGCATGGCTTAAGAAAGGTATAGCTGTTCGTTTGATGAGATCATTACCTTCTAGTTTGTATAATGGTTATAAGTATGACCAAAGTAGTGCTGTTCTAATCCCTAAAAATCCTGAAAACTTACCCGCTATATGGTGTTTTTGTGCATCTCCAGAATTTAATAAATCCGTACGTAAAATTGATCAAAAACTAAATGTCACTAATGCAACACTAGTTAAAATTCCTTTTGATCTAGATTTTTGGACCAAAGTAGCAGAAGAAAAATATCCAAATGGCCTACCAAAACCTTATTCAAACGACCCAACACAATGGATATTCCACGGTCACCCTGTAAAATCAGAATTTCCATTACAAGTTGCCATAGCACGCCTATTAGGCTATCAATGGCCAGCAGAAACTGATACTGAAATGGAATTATCAGATGAAGCTAGAGAATTAATAAAACAAAGCCAAATCCTATCTTCCCATGTCGATGATGATGGCATAGTCTGCTTACCACCCATACGAGGAGAGAATACAGCAGGTGAAAGACTAGAAGCCTTATTAATGGATGCTTATGGCTCAGAGTGGAATACATCCATACGTAATCATTTATTAGAAGATGCAAAATGTAAAGGCAAGTCACTCGACTTCTGGCTAAGAGAAAAGTTCTTTGAACAACACTGTAAACTCTTTCAGAATCGTCCCTTTATCTGGCAGATATGGGATGGACTTAAAGATGGCTTTAGTGCCTTAGTTAATTATCACAAACTTAATCGACAAAACCTGGAACGCTTAATCTACACATATTTAGGTGATTGGATAAGAACTCAAGAACATGGTGTTCAAGAGGAAATTGATGGTGCTGTTATCCGGCTAAATGCAGCTCAAACACTAAAAAACCATTTAGAAACTATTCTAGAAGGTGAAGCTCCTTACGATATCTTCGTACGTTGGAAACCTCTTAATGAACAAGCCATAGGCTGGAACCCTGATATCAACGATGGTGTCCGTCTAAATATCAGACCTTTCTTAACCGTTCCTGATGTCGGTAAAAAAGATGCCGGTATCCTACGCTTTAAGCCTAATATAAAATGGACGAAAGACCGTGGTAAAGATGTAGAGTCAGCCCCTTGGTATAAACTTGGTTTAGACTATGATGAAAGTGAAGGTTCACGGATTAATGACCATCACTTGAAGTTAGCTGATAAAAGAAGTAATAAATAATGAATAAATCCCTAGACAAAAAACTCCGTAAACAATTAGAAACGGCTGTCATTAAAGCACGTAATATTGCAGAAACGGCAGCTACACAAGTGCTTAACCGTTTATCTGTGGGTAATAATAAAGCAGCAGAATATTTAACTGACGATCAAAAAAATTTAAGAAATCGTTTGCGTGCTCATGGGCGACAATTGGGTGATCTTTTAAAAGGTGGAGAGCAAGAAACTAAACATCTTGTCGTAGAAATTGCCTATGAGCATTGGCATCGGATGCTGTTTTCTCGGTTTTTAGAACAAAATAATCTTCTTATGTATGATGAACATACCTCTATTTCATTAGAAGATTGCCAAGAATTATCACAAGATGCTGATTCAAGTTTAGGAACAACAGATGGATGGGAATTAGCAGCTAAATTAGCATCTAAAATGCTTCCACAAATTTTTCGTATTGATTCTCCTGTATTTGAATTAAAGTTTGTACCTGAACACCAACAAGAATTAGAAAAAATCATTGCTAATTTACACGCAGATACATTCCAAGCACAAGATAGTTTAGGTTGGGTCTACCAGTATTGGCAAACTCAAAAGAAAGAAGAAGTGAATAAATCTGGTAATAAAATTGGGGCTGATGAACTATCAGCAGTTACACAGTTATTTACCGAACCCTATATGGTGAGCTTTCTTTTAGATAATAGTTTAGGTGCTTGGTGGGTAACTAATTATCCACAGTATAAGGACGTTCTACCCTTAGAATATTTGCGCTATGCACCTGAGCAAAGTGATGATGAAGAGGCCCAAGAAAACAATAAAGAGTATAAAGAAACAGATATTCCAGCAGCAGGTACTTTTGATGGTTGGCCTAAAAGCTTAAGTGAACTGAAAATGTTAGATCCCTGTTGTGGATCAGGACACTTTTTAGTGGCAACTATGCTAATGCTTGTGCCTATGAGAATGAAGGCAGAAGATTTAACAGCAGATGAAGCGATAGAAAAAATACTAGCACAAAATATTCATGGTCTAGAGTTAGATCAACGCTGTGTAGAGATAGCGGCTTTTGCTGTAGCCCTAGAAGCATGGCGTTATCCTGGTTGTAGTGGTTATCGAGAATTACCTTCGATGAACATTGCCTGGGTAGGACAATCCATTAAAGCTAAAAAAGATGACTGGTTATCTTTAGCAGGTGATGATACTCGTTTATATAAGGGGATGGAAGCATTGTATGATACGTTTAAGGATGCTCCTGTTTTAGGTAGTTTAATTGACCCTGGTAAGGCTGTTGAAACTGATTTATTTCATGATGGTTTTACAGAGTTACAACCTCTATTAAATCAGGCACTACAACAATTTGAAGTTGAAGATAATAAAGAAGCAACAATAGCAGCTAAAGGTTTAACTTTAGCTGCAGACTTACTTAATCAAAAATATGAGTTTATAACTACGAATGTGCCCTACTTAAGTAGGGGAAAACAATGTAAAAAAATACAACAATATTCTGATAATTACTGTAGTAATGCCAAAGGAGATCTTGCTAATGTCTTTTTAGAAAGGTGCATAGAATTAAGTGTTATTAATGGTGTTACATTGATAGTTATGCCTCAGAATTGGCTATTTTTAGGTTCTTACAAAAAACAACGTGAATACTTATTAAAAAATATAACTTGGAACTTATTATCTAAGTTAGGGGCTAGTTCTTTTCAAACACCCATGTATGATTTTAATGTACAACTATTGATACTAACCAATAACTTCCCTAACAATAATCATAACTTAATGGGAATTGATGTAAGTGAGCCTAAGGTTCCCCAATATAAGTCAGAACAATTACAAAGTGGAAAGTTACTAGTATCAAAACAACATATGCAGCTTGAAAATCCTGATGCAAGAATTTCATTAGAAAAAATCAGTAATTTACGTTTGCTCGCTGAATTTTCTGATGCTATAAATGGAATGCATGGCGGAGATTCTTTAAGGTTTCGATTTTTTATTTGGGAAGTAGTTTTACCTCAAAATAATTGGAAGTATCTTCAAAATACTGTAAATACCACAAAACTTTTTGGTGGAAAATCATATATTTTTTATTGGAAAGACAATGGGAAAATTCACTTAGAAAACCCTAAATCTAGAATACAAGGTCAAATAGCATGGAATAAAAAAGGGATCGCTGTAAGTATGATGGGTGAATTAGCTAGCACACTTTATTATGGTGACTTTTTTGATATTAGCTGCTCTCCTATTATCCCTAAAGATGAAAAAATGTTGGCAACTATTTGGTGTTTTTGTTCTTCTGATGAGTTTAATAATACAGTTAGGCAGGTTGATCAAGCTTTGAAGGTTACTAATGCTACATTGGTTAAAATTCCTTTTGATCTAGAGTATTGGACTAAAGTAGCTGAAGAAAAATATCCTAATGGCTTACCAAAACCCTATTCAGACGATCCAATACAATGGATCTTCCATGGTCATCCAGTAAAATCAGAATCCCCATTACAAGTTGCTATAGCACGTCTATTAGGCTATCAATGGCCTGCAGAAACTGATACTGAAATGGAATTATCAGATGAAGCTAGAGAGTTAATAAAACAAAGCCAAGCCTTATCCTCTCATGTCGATGATGATGGAATAGCTTGTTTACCCCCCATACGAGGAGAAAAAGCAGCAGATGAAAGACTAGAAGCCTTGTTAATGGATGCCTATGGACCAGAGTGGAATACCTCTTTACGCAATCAATTATTAGAAGATGCAAAATGTAAAGGCAAGTCACTAAACTTCTGGCTAAGAGAAAAGTTCTTTGAACAACACTGTAAACTCTTTCAAAACCGTCCCTTTATCTGGCAGATATGGGATGGACTTAAAGATGGCTTTAGTGCTTTAGTTAATTACCACAAACTTAACCGACAAAACCTGGAACGCCTAATCTACACCTATCTAGGCGATTGGATAAGAACCCAAGAACATGGTGTTAAAGAAGGTATTGATGGTGCTGTTATACGACTACAAGCAGCACAAACACTAAAAAAACATTTAGAAACTATTCTAGAAGGTGAAGCCCCCTACGATATATTTGTACGCTGGAAACCACTCAACGAACAAGCCATAGGCTGGAACCCAGACATCAACGACGGTGTACGCCTAAATATTAGACCATTCTTAACCGTTCCTGATGTCGGAAAAAAAGATGCCGGTATCCTACGAGCTAAACCCAATATACACTGGAAGAAAGATCGAGGTAAAGATGTAGAATCTGCTCCTTGGTATAGGCTTGGTTTAGACTACGGAGAAAGTGAAGGTTCACGGATTAATGACCATCATTTGAAGTTGGCTGATAAAAGAAGTAATAAATAATGAATAAATCCCTAGACAAAAAACTCCGTAAACAATTAGAAACGGCTGTCATTAAAGCACGTAATATTGCAGAAACGGCGGCCACACAAGTGCTTAACCGTTTATCTGTAGGTGATAATAAAGCAGCAGAATATTTAACTGATGAGCAAAAGAAATTACGAAATCGTTTGCGTGCTCATGGGCGACAATTAGGTGATGTTTTAAAGGGTGGAGAGCAAGAAACAAAACACCTTGTTGTAGAGATTGCCTATGAACATTGGCATCGGATGCTGTTTTCTCGATTTTTAGAACAAAACAACCTTCTTATGTATGATAAACATACCCCTATTTCATTAGACGATTGCCAAGAATTATCACAAGAGACAGATTCAAGTTTAGGAACAACAGATGGCTGGGAATTAGCAGCAAAATTAGCATCTAAAATGCTTCCACAAATTTTTCGTATTGATTCTCCTGTATTTGAATTAAAGTTTGCCCCTGAACACCAACAAGAATTAGAAAAAATAATTGCCAATTTACACACAGATACTTTCCAAGCACAAGATAGTTTAGGTTGGGTCTATCAGTATTGGCAAACTCAAAAGAAAGAAGAAGTAAATAAATCAGGTAATAAAATAGGGGCTGATGAACTATCAGCAGTCACACAGTTATTTACCGAACCCTATATGGTGAGCTTTCTTTTAGATAATAGTTTAGGTGCTTGGTGGGTGACTAATTATCCTCAATATAAAGATATTTTACCCTTAGAATTTTTACGTTATGCACCAGAACAAAATGATAATGAAGAGGCAGAATACAAAGAAACAGATATTCCAGCAGCAGGCACATTTGAAGGTTGGCCTAAAAACTTAAGTGAATTGAAAATGTTAGATCCCTGCTGTGGTTCAGGACATTTTTTAGTGGCAACCATGTTGATGCTAGTGCCTATGCGTATGAAGGCGGAAGACTTAGCAGCAGATGAAGCAATAGACAAAGTACTAACACAAAGCATTCATGGCCTAGAGTTAGATCAACGTTGTGTAGAGATAGCTGCTTTTGCTGTAGCCCTAGAAGCATGGCGTTATCCTGGTTGTAGTGGTTATCGAGAATTACCTTCGATGAATATTGCCTGGGTAGGACAATCCATTAAAGCTAAAAAAGATGACTGGTTATCTTTAGCAGGAGATGATGCTCGTTTATATAAGGGGATGGAAGTGTTATATGACACTTTTAAGGATGCACCTTTATTAGGTAGTTTAATTGACCCAAGTAAGACAGTAACGGAAGATTTATTTCATGGTGGTTTTAATGAATTACAGCCGTTATTAAACCAGGCATTAGAACAGTTTGAAGCTGAAGGTAATAAAGAAGCAACTATTGCTGCTAAAGGATTAACATTGGCTGCTGATTTACTTAGTCAAAAGTATGAATTAATAGTTACAAATGTCCCTTATTTAAGCAGAAGCAAACAGTGTGAAAAACTACAAATATATACAGAACAAAACTATTTTAATGCTAAAAATGATATAGCAAATGTATTTCTAGAGCGATGTCTAGAGTTGAATACTGTTAATGGTGTTTCACAAATGGTAATCCCCCAAAACTGGCTGTTTTTACCTTCTTATAAACTACAGAGAAAAAGTTTACTACAAAAGGTATCTTGGAATTTGTTAGCAAGATTGGGTTCAGGGGCTTTTGATACTATTAGTGGTGAAGTTGTTAATGTGATTCTTTTATCTTTGACTAATATTAGTCTAGATATTAGTCAAGAGTTAGTTGGTATAGATACAAGTAGTTCTAAAACAGTTCCAGAAAAAGCAGATGAGTTAAAGAATAATCGCTTATTAAGTGTGGACCAAAAGTTACAACTTCAAAATCCAGGAATTAAAATTTCACTTGAAAAGCTACAGATAGAAACAACATTATCTGATTATGCAAATGTACACTATGGTTCAAAGCCAGGTCAAACAACTAGAGTTACAAGACGGTTTTGGGAAATATCAAATACACTCAATAAATTCTGGATGTTGATGGAATCATCTCCTAGTTTACAAAATACATTATCAGGAAAAACTGAAGTTTGTTATTCACTTGATACAATAAAAAACTTTAATATTAAAGAGTTCGGAGTTAGGGGAAGTGCTGCTTGGGGTGAGTTTGGTATAATTATTTCAAAAATGTCTAAATTACCCTATTCTTTTTATTTAGGAGAATTTTTTGATGATAATACTTGTGTAATTACATCTACATTAGAAGAATCAATCATAGCAATATTTTGTGCGATGATAGAAAATAAATTTCAGGAATCTGTTCGACTTATAAATCAAAAAGTATCCGTTACAAAAGAAACTCTAGAAAATACTCCTTTTGACTTAGAATATTGGACTAAAATAGCACAAGTTAATTATCCTAATGGACTTCCTAAACCCTATTCAGATGATCCAACTCAATGGATATTTCACGGTCACCCAGTAAAATCTGAATCTCCATTACAAGTTGCTATAGCACGCCTATTAGGCTACCGATGGCCAGCTGATATAGATACTGAAATGGAGCTATCAGATGAAGCCAGAGAGTTGATAAAACAAAGCCAAACTTTATCATCTCATATTGATGATGATGGCATCGCCTGTTTACCACCCATACGAGGAGAAAAGGCAGCAAATGAAAGACTAGAAGCCTTGTTAATGGATGCCTATGGCTCAGAGTGGAATACCTCTTTACGTAATCAATTATTAGAAGATGCAAAATGCAAAGGTAAGTCACTAGACTTCTGGCTAAGAGAAAAATTCTTTGAACAACATTGTAAACTCTTTCAAAATCGTCCCTTTATCTGGCAAATATGGGATGGGCTCAAAGATGGTTTTAGTGCCCTAGTTAATTACCACCAACTTAACCGACAAAATCTAGAACGTTTAATCTACACCTATTTAGGTGATTGGATAAGAACTCAAGAACACGGTGTTAAAGAAGAAATAGATGGTGCCGTTATCCGTCTACAAGCAGCAGAGACTCTTAAAACTCACCTAGAAACAATTTTAAAAGGTGAAGCTCCTTATGATATCTTCGTACGCTGGAAACCACTCAATGAACAAGTCATAGGCTGGAATCCAGATATCAACGATGGTGTACGCTTAAATATCAGACCTTTTATGACTGTTCCCGATGTTGGTAAAAAAGATGCTGGTATCCTACGTTTTAGGCCTAATATCCATTGGAAAAAAGATCGAAGTAAAGATGGGGAGTCAGCACCTTGGTATAAACTCGGTCTAGAATATGGTGAAAGTGAAGGTTCTCGTATTAATGACCATCATCTTTCCCTAAAAGACAAACAACAAGCTATAGAGGATTTAGAGTGAAGTTAGTCGATATCCTTGCTCCTCAAATAAGAAGTGCAGCTCAATTTAATAGTAATATACAAGTAGCCCCCGTTGCTATTTTATGGACAGATAAGTTAAAACAATGGCAATCTGCTCTGCCACTGCTTCAGGTTATTATGCCAGAGTTAGTGGTGTTGGGAGAATATACCCCCTCTTTACGACAAGGCCCATCAATCTGGTTAAAGTGTGTCATTGCTAGAACCTTACCTGATTTTATTATTCCTGAAGGAAAAACACCCATTATTTACCTTCCTGGTATTGAGCGCAAAGACTTACGAGCGATTGCTGAATGTCCGACTTATTTACAACCTTTAGCAGAGATACAATATAGGGGGTGTTGGTGGGCTTATAATTCAGCAGGACGAGATTGGAACGTTAATTCTTTTTTATTGTCCAAGAAATTTGGTGCAGGACTGGATGTAGCTCAAGATGAAAAGTCACAGGAAGCTTTGTTACATGTGTTAACAGAGTTATTGGAAACTGAACAGAATGAATTATCCAATAGACGCCTGGAAGCATCAGATTTTAATAAACTAATTTCTAATGATCCTGATCGTGATTTACTTAGCTGGATGAACAATAGTGAGCAATGCCAATCAAACTGGAGTGATTCTAAGTGGCAAGCATTTATGGGAATTTGTGATACGAAATATCATTTTAATCCAGAACAAGATGGAACTTTAACTGCGGCAGAATTATTATGTCAGCGCCAAGGTGTTTGGGAAAATGTTTGGCAACGCTTTGAAGAATCATGTCACTTATATCCAAAGCTTCCTGAATTATTAATGAAAGTAGAAGGTGATTTAGCATCTGATGGTGCAAGTTATCCCCTAATTAATCAGGAGAATGAAAAAACCTTGTTTCGTGAAATGAGCGATTTACTGGTCAATCATTCTTCACTTGAAATTCGAAATAAGATACAACTTTTAGAAACAAGCCATAAATTTAGGAGAGATTGGATTTGGGCAAAGTTAGGTTTGTCTCCTTTAGCTAGAGTATTAGAATATTTAGCTCCCATCGCTAAACTAACAGAGACTAGCTTTTCTGGTGCATCTGCAATGGAAATGGCAGAGTATTATAAAGATGAGTACTGGCAAGTGGATGATAATGTACTGAGAGCA